>Ga0179596_10000046_pt1 | contig 143495 bp, 142 predicted proteins | sample CZODoug1_1_08_16_FD_155494 | JGI IMG/M metagenome (GOLD analysis project Ga0179596, IMG submission 155494) | Vadose zone soil fungal communities from Angelo Coast Range Reserve, California, USA - CZODoug1_1_08_16fungal (Illumina Assembly) | ecosystem: Environmental > Terrestrial > Soil >... | reverse complement strand
ATCTCATAGGCTGTGCGCATGGCGCGGAACACGTCGTCCATGACCAGGGGCGCCCGGCCGGCACGCATCTCCTGGCGTGAGCGATACTCGGCCGTCGCCAGGATCGCGCCGATATTGTCGGAAGGATGGCCGCCCAGGATGCTGGTGTCGCTGAAATCCAACCAGCGGATCAGCAGGCCGATGTCGAAGGCGGCCTTGGCCGGATCAGCCTCCAGCGCGGTGCCGGGCACGCGTGCGCCCTCGCCGCGTGCCCCCTTGAATAACGGACCAAGCAACGGTGGCGGTTCGGCGAGGCTGCCGGTGAGGCAGGCGAGCGCATCCATGAGCGTCAGGGCCGCCGTCCGCGTGTTGGCCGCGTCGAGCGGTTCGTTCCGCACGACGTAGGCCGTGACGGCGTTCAGGATATCAGCGTCGGCAGCAAAGCCGGTTGGCGCGAACCCCGTTGAAGACCACTTGTCCATGGCGGGTATCCTGGGATCCAGGAGCCTGCAGGAAAAGCGAATATCCTTCCTCAACCTTTTCCTTTAAGGAAAAGGTCATGCGACGATTGCCGCCCCTTGCCGCCCTGCGCGTGTTCGAGATGGTTGCCCGCGTGGGCAGCGTGTCGGCCGCCGCCATCGAACTCGGCATGACGGCGGGCGCGGTCAGCAAACAGGTATTGAAGCTGGAAGCATGGTTCGGCCGCGAGCTGTTCCATCGCGCGGGACGCGGATTGCAGCTGGCCCTGGCGGGTGCCGACCTTCTGCGCGACCTCACGCCGGCTTTGGATCGGATCGAGCTCGCCAGCCGTCATATCGAGGTCGGGCGTCAGCCCGATGTGCTGAGAGTGACGGCGCCGCCGACCTTCATGACCCATTGGTTGATCCCGCGACTGGGCCAGTTCCAGCAGCTTTATCCAGGCATCAGCATCCAGTTGGACAACCGCCGCGACCAGGTTCGGGGTCTGCCAGACCGGACCGACCTCGCGATCCGCCGCGGCTCTCTGGAAGCGTCGGGCTTATCGGTCGTGCCGCTGATGCCGGAAGCGGTGACGCCGGCCTGCCGGCCGGATCTGCCGGGGCTGGAAGCATTGCGCCGGCCGAGCGATCTTGCCGAGATGACATGGCTCAGCGCCACCATGCGGCCGCATGACTGGCAGGATTGGCTGAATGTCGTAGCCCTGCCCGATCTGCAGCCAGCCCATCGCTTTACCTTCGATCACACCTACCTGGCACTGGGGGCGGCGGCGGACCTGCTAGGCGTTGCCATGGCGCCATTTTATCTCATAGAGCAGGAATTGCAGAGTGGCAGGCTGGTCGCCCCCTTCATCGACATCGTCTGTCCGGAAGAAGGCTACTACCTCGTTTACGAGGCCGCTCGTGTGAACATGCCGACCATTCGCGCGCTCCGGGATTGGCTTACGGCTCAAGGCGCCGAGCACGCTGCCGTCTGTACGAGACGCCGACCCGGGAACTGTCCGACATAGCTGGCGTGGTCGGGGATACTAACGTCGACGCCTGTGGACACCGATGCGGGTGCGCCAGTTCCAGCGTTGGCTTCAAACGCGTTTCGGTTCCCGCCGCCCATCATCGACGCAGCTTACGCGTCGCTGACACAACTTTGCCGCAACGCCAGCGGAAAATGCCCGTGTAAACGTAGTTAACGGGATCGGCGCGGTAAGAGCGCGCAATCCTTTGGCGAATTTTCGCGACCCCTGGGGATAGGGGATCGCAGGGGGTGGTGATGAACATTGAGGATCTAGTCCAGCGGATCGAGACGGCGCCAGGTCCGTCCGAACGGCTCGACGCCGAAATCGTCGAGGCTTTGGGGGTTCGCGGCACCCATGCGCCGTTCACGGCGTCCGTCGACGCGGCATTGAGCTTGGTGCCGCCGGGATGGTCGGTCCACCAGCTCTCCCATCATAATGACTGCCACGGCCATTTCACCGGCTGGGTGGCTGAACTGTATCGGCCCGACCAAAGCGTCGTCGCCTGCCCGGCCGCCGCGCTTGTCGCCTCGGCCGCCCTGGCGTTGTGCGCCGCCGCACTGAGGGTGACGAATTTCCAGGGGATCATGGAGCAACCGCAGGGCGATGGTGGCTCCTGGCGTCGTTCCGAGGTTGATGAGGCGCCGCGTGCACTGCAATAAAGTAGGGGCTGCCCCGCCTAAACCGCCGTTGCGGACCACCGGGATAAATGAGAGTTTGATCTCGTGATGTTGCCCGCGCTGCTCTGCAGCGCTCATCACCTAGTTTGGGCGTTTCCTCCCTAGACTTAAAGGCCGTGCTTGCACGGCCCTTTTTTTTGGCTCCGCGAACCCATGGCCAAGCCGGACGATGGCACGAAATCTCCCGGGAGCGCCAAATCTCCTGAGGCCGGGGCGAACTTAAAGATCCCCGACTTCAAGATCCCCGACTTTAAGATTATCGAGCGGCGACGGGTGCATCCCGGCTTCTTCCCCATCGACCAGGTGCGGTTGATCCAGCGGCGGCATGATGGTGGCTGGAGCCGCGAGCTGGAACGCGAGGTGATCGTCGCCCGCGAAGCCGTCGCGGTGCTGCTCTACGACCCCCGGCCCGACCGCGTCGTGCTGATCGACCAGCTCCGCCTGCCCGCGTCGCTCGCGGGCTTCCCGGCGATGCAGACCGAGATCGTCGCCGGGTTGATGGAGACCGGCGAAAGCCCCGTCGAGGTGGCGCGGCGCGAGGTGTTCGAGGAAACCGGCGTCGCGCTGATCGGCGAACCCCTCTTGATCACCCGGACGCTGACCAGCCCAGGCGGCAGCACCGAAACCGTCAACCTGTTTTGCGGCCGCGTGGATAGCGCCGCCGTACCGCCCCTAGCGGGATTGGCGAGCGAGGACGAGGATATCCGAACGCTGGTGATTCCGCTCCCCGACATGCTGGCGCGAATCGCCGATGGACGGATCGCCAATGCCTTCACCATCATTGCCGGGTATTGGCTGGCGGCCAATCGCAAGCAACTCCGGCGGCGTTGGGCGTAGTTCGCCCGTACTTTCCCCAGGGCCGTACTTTCCCCAGGGCCGTACTTTCCCCAGGGCCATACTTTCCCCAGGGCCATACTCTCCCCAAGGGCCATACTTTCCCCTGGGCTTGATCGCGACCGATCGCCGCCTTACCGTCGCGCTGCCGGCCGATCGGCGGTGACCGGAGAATGCGCCATGAGTTTGCTGTTTCGCGATGATGCCTACCAGACCTCCTGCCATGCCACCGTCATGGCCGTGGACGAGGCCGGGATTCGGCTCGATCGGACGGTCTTCTACCCGGCCGGCGGCGGCCAGCCGGGCGATCGCGGCGGCTTGACGACCGCGACGGGTGCGACGGTCTCCATCGTCGACACGCGCAAGGGGGAGGCGGCGGACGAGGTGGTGCATGTCCCCGCCCCCGGCGCGCCGGTTCTGGCGCCTGGCGACACCGTCACCGCCGAGATCGATTGGCCCTACCGGCACCGGTTGATGCGCATGCATACCTGCCTGCATCTGCTCTGCGCCGTCATCCCGGGCTCGGTCACCGGCGGGCAGATCTCCGATGGCAAAGGCCGGCTGGATTTCGACGTGCCGGGCGACATGCTCGACAAGGAGGCCATCACCCAGCGCCTCAACCAGTTGATCGCGGCCGGCCATGCGGTCAGCCAAACCTCGATCACGGATGAGGACCTCGCGGCGCGGCCGGAACTGGTGCGCACCATGTCGGTGAAGCCGCCGACCGGTCGCGGGTCGGTCCGGCTGCTGGCGATCGGCGATATCGACCTGCAACCCTGCGGCGGCACCCATGTCGCCAATACCGCCGAGATCGGCCCGGTCGTGATCACCAAGATCGAAAACAAGGGTCGCCAAAACCGCCGCGTGGCGATCGCCTTCGCCGAATAACCGCCGCCGAATAGCCACCCTAATCCCCTGGCAGTCCCAAGGAACCCCGTCATGCCTTATGCCAATCCCGATGCCCTGGTTTCGACCGCCTGGCTGGCGGAGCATCTGACCGATCCTGCGGTTCGGATCGTCGATGGCAGCTTCAAGATGCCCGGCGTCACGCCGACGGCGGCGCAGGATTACGCCGTTCGGCATCTTCCCGGCGCGGTGTTCTTCGATATCGACGCGATCGCCGATGGCACCAGCCCCCTGCCCCATATGCTGCCCGATCCGGTCAGCTTCGCGGCCAGCGTCGGTCGGCTGGGGCTGGGCGATGGCGGCCGGATCGTCGTCTATGACAGCGTCGGGTTGATGAGTGCCGCCCGGGTCTGGTGGATGTTCCGGGTGTTCGGCCACGCCGATGTGGCGGTGCTCGATGGCGGCTTGCCGAAATGGCTGGCGGAGGGCCGGCCGGTCGACGCCGTCCTGCCGAAGCCGGCCGAACAGGTGTTTACCGCCCGGTTCAAGCCCCAGTTGGTGCGCGACAAACAGGGGATCGCCGCCAACATCGCCTCGAAGGAGGAACAGGTGCTCGACGCCCGCGCCGCCCCCCGGTTCGAGGGCACCGTCGCCGAGCCCCGGCCCGGTCTTCGATCGGGCCATATTCCCGGCAGCCTCAATCTGGATTTCACGAAGCTCACCGACCCCACGACCAAGACCGTCCTGGAGGCGGAAAAGCTGTCCGCCCTGTTCGCCGATGCCGGCATCGATATGAGCCGGCCGGTGGTGGCGAGCTGCGGATCGGGCGTCACCGCCGGGGTGCTGGCCCTGGGGCTGCACCTGCTCGGTCACACCGAGGTCGCGGTCTATGACGGTTCCTGGTCTGAATGGGGGCTGGCGGGTGATACGCCGGTCGAAACCGGTCCGGCGCGGCGCTGATCCCGCCGGAAATCTCAGCCAAATCGACCCCGTAGCGCCCCGATGGCCCGGTCGATGAACAGCCGGGTCTTCAACGGCAAATGGCGTCCGGCGGGATAGACCAGCTGGATCGGGATCGGTGGCGGCTCGTAATCAGGCAACACGCGACGGAGCAGCCCCGCCGCCTCCAAGGGCGCCGCCTGATACGACATGGCCCGGACGAGGCCGCCGCCGGCCACGGCCGCGTCAAGCGCCGCCTGCACCGTGCTCACGGCGAGGCGAGGCTTTACCAGAACGCTGATTTCGGTCTCCGCGGCGCCGAAGCTCCAACGGTCGGGCATCGGTCGGACACCGGTGACGGTGATCGTCCGGTGCCCCCGCAGCGCCTCCGGATGCGCCGGCTCGCCCTGAACCGCGAGATACTCGGGACTGGCGCAGACGATGCGGCGGACGGAGCCGAGCTGGGTCGCGTGCAGGCTCGAATCAGGCAGGTGGGCGATCCGCACGCCCAAATCGACCCCTTCATCGACGAAGGACACCACCCGGTTCAGCAGCAGCAGCGAGACATCGATCTTCGGATAGTCGCGCATGAAATCCTGTGCGACCGGAAGCACATGCATGCGGCCGAACATCTCGGGCGCGGTGAGGGTCAGCAATCCGGTCGGCTCGGCCCGGTCGGTCGCCGCGCTGTTCTCCAGTTCGGCGAATTCAGCGAGAGCCCGACGGCCTTGGTCGAGATAGCGCTGCCCGGCCTCGGTCAACGCCATGGCGCGAGTCGTCCGCGTCAGGAGCCGGGTCCCTAATCGGTCCTCCAACACCGCGACGGCCCGTGTAACGGCGGTCGGGGAACGCCGCAGCCGGCGTGCCGCCGCGACGAAACTGCCTTCGTCGGCCACCGAGATAAAGACCGTCAGCGCATCCAGGCGATCCATCCAATTATCCCGTTTTTCGCAATGGACTTCGCCAATTCTAGATCATTAAACCGGAGATCAAAACAGCCTATCTAGACGTGACCGGATATCGGCCCGAACCGGCACGAGGAGAGCGAGCATGACGTCGGATCAGGGGATTACGCTGCATGGCTTCAAGCCGTCAGGCCATTCGCATCGGGCGGAGCTGATGCTGCGGCTGCTGGACCTGTCCTATGAATTCAACACCGTTGATCTGCGCGGCGGCGCCCAAAGGACACCGACCTTCCTCGCCATGAACCCCTTCGGTACCGTACCGGTGCTGGAGGATGGCGACATCGTCGTCGCCGATTCGGTGGCCATCTTGGTCTATCTGGCGACCCGCTACGATCCGGCGCGACGCTGGCTGCCCACGGATCCGGTCCAGGCGGCCAAGGTCCAGCGCTGGCTTTCCGTGGCCCAGGGACCGGTCTTCAATGGTCCGGCGACGGCCCGCATCATCAAGCTGTTCGGTCGGCCGGGGGATCACCAACGCGCCGTCGCCGTCGCCCAGGAGCTGCTGAAAATCCTCGAATCGGAACTCCTTCGACACCCCTTCCTGGTCGGCGAGCAGGCGACATTGGCCGATATCGCCATCTACAGCTATGTCGCGCGGGCACCGGAGGGCGATGTCGCGCTTGATGACTTCACGGCCGTCCGGGCCTGGCTGGCGCGGCTTGAAGCCCTCCCGGGGTTCCTCGCCATGCCGGTCGCGGGCTGAGGTCGACCATGCCGCCCCTCGACTCGCCCTGGCATGACGGTGAACGGGCGCTGCATCGGCGGCTCGGCATCGCCGACCGCATGGAGGCGGCCGGGCGGCATAGTATCCGATCGTTCATGCCCGATCAGCACCGGGTCTTCTTCGCCCAATTGCCCTTCATCCTAGTCGGATCGAGCGACCGGGCCGGACAGGTCTGGGCCTCGCTGCTCCCCGGCCCACTGGGTTTCGTCACGAGCCCGGAACCGCGACGGCTCGAAATCGACGCGGTGCCGGCGGCCGGCGATCCCCTGACCGAAGCGCTGGTGCCGGGGGCGCCGCTGGGTGTCCTCGGCCTGGAATTGCCGACCCGTCGGCGCAACCGCGTCAACGGCCATGTCGTGGCCGCGGATGGCTCGGGCTTCACGCTCGCCGTCGAGCAAAGCTTCGGCAATTGCCCTAAATATATCGTGCGGCGGGATTATCTGACGATGGAACCGGAGCGCCCGGTGACGGTGGAGCCGATCTCGACGCTGGATCCGGACGCGAGGCGGCTGATCGGCGCGGCCACCACATTCTTCGTGGCGTCCTCGGCCGGCCTGGGCGCTTTGCCCGACGTCTCGCATCGCGGCGGACAGCCGGGCTTCGTCGCGATGGCTGCGGACGGCACCCTGACCGTGCCCGATTATTCGGGCAATCTCTTCTTCAACACGCTCGGCAATCTGCTGGTCAATCCGCAGGCCGGCCTGCTGTTTCCCGATTTCGCGACCGGCGACCTGCTGCAGCTGACCGGGGCGACGGAACTCGTTTGGGATGGGCCTGACGTGATCGCCACACCGGGAGCCCAAAGGCTGTGGCGGTTCCACCCCATCGCCGGCCGCTGGCTGCGTGCCGCCCTGCCCCTCCGTTTCGCCCCCGGCGAGATCTCGCCCGTCTCACCGTCGCTTTCGGGCCTGCACTCCTGAAGCCGGGGAAAACTGGAACCGCTCCCGTTATTTGGCGTTTCTCCCAGCATCCCTTGGCAACGCACTGATAAACGGGAGTTTCCTATGATGTCCCCTAGTGCTTCTGCCCAGGGGATTTGACGGGATGGACCCAGCCAGCGACATCACCGACCTGTTCCTCTCCGCCGGCGGGGCGGAGAGGGGCAGATTAGCACTCCACACAGCAGTCAAATCCTCCGTGCGATGGCACTAGTGGTTGAGGATCTGGCTGAGGAAGCCTCGGGTCCGCTCGCTTTTCGGATTGCCGAAGAATTCTTGCGGCGTGCCGATCTCGACGACCTCGCCCCGGTCCATGAACACCATCGTATCGGCGACGCTGCGCGCGAAACCCATCTCATGCGTGACGCAGACCATGGTCATGCCTTCCTGGGCGAGGCCGGTCATGACGTCGAGCACTTCCTTGACCATTTCCGGATCGAGCGCCGAGGTCGGCTCGTCGAACAGCATGATGTTCGGCTTCATGCACAGCGACCGGGCGATGGCGACGCGCTGCTGCTGGCCGCCCGATAGCTGACCGGGGTATTTCTTGGCCTGATCGGGAATGCGCACCCGGTTCAGGTAGTACATCGCGGTTTCTTCCGCTTCCTTCTTCGGCACCTTGCGCACCCAGATCGGCGCCAGCGTCAGGTTCTCCAGCACGGTAAGGTGCGGAAACAGATTGAACTGCTGGAACACCATGCCGACCTCGCGGCGGATCGCCTCGATGTTCTTGAGGTTCGAGGTGAGTTCGATGCCGTCGACGATGATCTGGCCCTGCTGGTGTTCCTCCAACCGGTTGATGCAGCGGATCATGGTCGATTTGCCGGAGCCGGAGGGGCCGCAGACCACGACCTTCTCGCCCTTGGCGACCGACAGGTTGACGTTCCGCAGCACGTGGAACTCGCCATACCACTTGTTGACCTGCAGCAATTCGATGATCGGCGCCGCGACGGCCGGGGATGCGGCGGGTTGGGAAATCGACATCGTCTAGCTACTCCAGGATGATAGGACGGATGACGGATCGGCGCGGTGCTCGGTCACCGGCGCCGGCCCTTGTTGAAGGTGGTCTCCAGCGTGGCGCTGTAGCGGGACATCGCGTAGCAGAACACGAAGAAGATGGCGGCGACGAAGAAATACGCCTCCATCGTCGGGCCGCGCCAATCCGGATCGACCAGGGCGTTCTGCATTGCCGCGACGATGTCGAACAAGGCGATGACCGTGACCAGCGACGTGTCTTTGAACACGCCGATGAAGTCGTTGACCAAGGCCGGAATGACCACGACCAGGGCCTGCGGCAGGATGATCGAGATGATCTTCCGGTTGTAGCTGAGGCCCAGCGCGTCGGCGGCCTCGTATTGCCCCTTGGGCAACGCCTGCAAGCCGCCTCGGATCACCTCGGCGATATAGGCGGCCGTGAAAAACGTGATCGCGACGACGGCGCGCAGCAGCTTGTCGATCGTCACACCCGCCGGCAGGAACAGCGGCAGCATCAGCGACGCCATGAACAGGAGGGTGATGAGCGGCACGCCGCGGATCAGCTCGATGAAACAGATGCAGACCGATTTCACGATGGGCAGGCGGGACCGGCGCCCCAGCGCCAGCAGGATCGCCAGCGGGAACGAGAACATGGTCGGATAGATCGCCAGGATCAGCGTCAGCGGCAACCCGCCCCAGAGCGAGGTTTCGACGAAGGACAAGCCGAACACACCGCCCCACATCAGCACCGAATTGACCGCCGTGACGCCGATCCATAGGTAAAGCAGGCGCTTGTTCCAAAAGGCGCGCCAGCCGCTGAGGCCCATGGCGATGACGAACAGCACCGAGGCGAGCACAGCGCGCCATTGGTCCTCGTACGGGAACCGGCCGAACAGGATCAGCCGGCCCTTCTCGCCGATGAACGCCCAGCAGGCGCCGCTATCCGCCGCCCGGCAGGCACGCGCATTGGCGGCGTGCCACACGGCATGGATCAAGCCCCAATCGAGCAGCGCGTAGACCACCCGCACGATGATATAGGCGAAGATGATGGTCAGGATGCTGTTCAGGATCGAGTTGAACAGGTTCGCACGCATCCAGCCGATGACGCCGACCTGCGTCACGGGCGGTCGCAAGCTGGGGTTGGTGAGGGCGGTGTCGGTCATGGGATCACCGTTCCTTCAGGGCCATGCGGCCGTTGTACACGTTCATGCCGAGCGAGATGCCCAGGCTGATCGTCAGGTACACCGCCATGATGATGGCGATGCCTTCGACCGCCTGACCGGTTTGATTGATCGTCGTATTCGCCGCCGAGACCAGGTCGAAATAGCCGACCGCGACCGCCAGGCTGGAATTCTTGACGATGTTCAAATACTGGCTGGTCATCGGCGGGATGATGACGCGCAGCGCTTGCGGCAGGACGATCTTGCGCAGGGTCACGCCCCGGCGCAGCCCGAGCGCGGAAGCCGCCTCGGATTGACCGTTGCTCACGGCCAGGATGCCGCTGCGCACGATCTCGGCGATGAAGCCGCCGGTATAGACGACCAGCCCGACCAGCATCGCCACGAATTCGGGGGTCAAGCCGACGCCGCCCCGGAAATTGAACCCCTGCAGCTTCGGCACGTCGAGCACCAAGGGCGCACCGACGATGAAGAAGACCGCCAGCGGCAACCCCACGATCAGACCGAGACCGGCCCAGAAAGTCGGGAATTGCTGACCGGTCGCCATTTGTCGCTGCTTCGCCCAGCGGGCGACCGCGAAGGTCGCGATCACGCCGACCAGGAAGGTGATGTAAATATAGGTATGCAGCGGATCCGGCTCCGGAAACGGCATCAGCACACCGCGATTCATCACATAGACGCCGGGCAGCAGTTCGACCGCGTCGCGCGGGCTGGGTGCCAGCCGGACCATCGTGATCCAGAAGAACAGCTGCAGCAGCAACGGTATGTTGCGGGTGATCTCGATATAGACCTTGGCGAGCTTCGAGATCAGCCAGTTGGTCGATAACCGGGCGATGCCGACCAGGGTGCCGAGAATCGTGCACAACACGATGCCGCAGACCGCGAGCTTCAGGGTGTTGAGCAGCCCCACCAGAAGCGCGCGTCCGTAATTGTCCGCCGGCGTATAGGGGATGATCGATTCGCCGACATCGAAACCGGCCTCCTTTTGCAGGAAGCCGAAGCCCGTCGCGATCGACCGGCTCGCCAAATTCGACAGCGTGTTATGGACGAGAAAGCCAACCAGACCGACGACACAGGCGATCAGGACGATTTGAAAAATCACCCCGCGAACCACTGGGTCGTTCCAGAATGGCGGTTTGGTAGGGCGGAGGACGGTGCCGCCGGATCCTGAAGCTTCCTGAAGCGCCATTGCACGCGCAACTTTCTCTAAACGGTGTCGGGTGGAAATCGGCGGGAGGTCAAGGTTGGGCCGAAGCCTCCCGCCGCCGTATCAGGTCGCTTTGTGGCGCCGCTTAGCGGGCCGGCGGCGAATACATCAGACCACCCTTGGTCCACAGATCGTTCAGACCACGCTCCAGCTTCAGCGGGCTGCCCACGCCGACGTTACGGTCATAGACCTCGCCGTAATTGCCGACCTGCTTGATGATGTTGTAGGCCCATTTCTCGTCGATACCGATCGACTTGCCGTTGCCGGGGGTGACGCCCAGGAAGCGCTTCACATCCGGGTCGTCGCTCTTCAGGGCCTCATCGACGGTCTTCGATGAAATGCCCTTTTCCTCCGACTGGAACAACGCGAATACCGACCAGCGGACGACATCGTAGAACTCGTCATCACCCTTGCGGACCGCGGGAGCCAGCGGCTCCTTCGAGATACGCTCGGGCAGGATCACGAAATCATCCGGCACCGATGCCTTGGTGACGCGGGCGCTGGCCAGCGCCGAGCTGTCGGTCGTATAGGCATCGCAGCGGCCGGTGAAGAACGAGTTCTCGACCTCGTCCTGGCTTTCGATGACCACCGGCTTCAGATCGAGCTTATTGCTGCGGAAGAAGTCCGCGAGGTTCAATTCGGTCGTGGTGCCGGGCTGTACGCAGACCGTGGCGCCGGACAGTTCCTTGGCGCTTTTCACGCCCAGCTTCTTGGCGACCATGAAGCCCTGGCCGTCATAGAATACGACGGGCGCGAATTCGAAACCCAGCGACCCGTCGCGCTGCAGCGTCCAGGTGGTGTTGCGCGACAGGATATCGACCTCGCCCGATTGCAGGGCGGTGAAACGCTGCTGGGCACTGAGCGGTACGAACTTCACCTTGGTCGCATCGCCCAGCACGGCGGCGGCGATCGCCCGGCAGATATCCACGTCGATACCGGTGAACTTGCCCTGGCTGTCGGCGAGCGAGAAGCCCGCGACGCCCGTGGATACGCCACAGGTCAGCACGCCGGCGCTCTTGATCTTGTCGAGCGTCGGGCCGGCCTGCGCCGCGGTCGCCGCTGCCAGGCTGAGAATGGCGGCAGCAGCGATGGTACTTACTTTTTTCATAGAGACTTCCTGCCCTGTTAAGATACGACGGTCTTGTTGTTGGGACGCCAATCCGCGTCGAGCATGCGATCGGACTGTCCATGAGCAAGCCATGTGCCATCCGCCCGACATACTCTCTTGACCCCCGTCAAACGCAAAGACGCTAACACAGGCATGCGTTATGTCGCAATCGACCTCCCGCCGCGCGTAAGCCGTGCGGCGGATTCGGCGCAGAAATCAGTTTAGGAAAGAGTCGTACTATATTGATTTTAAAAGATTTAAAAATAATCTTCAGAAGTTAAGTAAACACCAAGGAGCGGGCGTGGCTGGATCCTGAGCCATCGGCCACCCGATGCCGAAAAAAGCGGCACCAATCCGTCAAAGCGCGTCGGTCAACGAGCCGGGCGCGCGCCGAGCAGGAACTCCGCATCCACCGTTACCTGTACCGTCACCATGCTGGCTTCGGCGCTGGGGGCGACGATCGGCGACGAGGCGGCCATGCGGGCCAGCATCGGCATCGGTCGCGGCTGCGCATCATTGGCGTTGCCGACATGGATGTCCCGGATGCGGACCACGCCGAGATCGAGGGTGGCGGCGATCCGGTCCGCCCGCTTTCTGAGCCGACCGAGTGCCACGTCGGTCATGTCATCCTCGACGGTCCGCGCCGTCTCCGGGGCGAGATCGAAGGCCATGCCGGAGATCGCCAGGCCGTCATTCTGCAGGATGCCGGCAAGGGTCAGAACGGCGGCGGTGTCGCCGCCGCCGATGGTCATGGATTGGCTGCCGCGCCACTGCGCCGGCGCGGTCGGCGACCGGTCCTCATAGACGGTGTAACCGCCGGTTTCCACCGTGACACCCGTCGCCGCCTTGGCCTTGACGAGCGCCGCGGCCATCGCCTGGTTGATCTGTCCCTGAACGACGGTCGCATCGGCCCCGCTCGCATCGACGCGCAGCGTCGCCTGCAACCGATCGGCCTTGAGCTGCCGATCGGCCCGCTCGCTCAGATGCAGCACGGTAAGCCCGCCCCCGCTCAGCACCGCGTCCGGTTGCGGATCCGCCGCACCGGCCGGTGTCGCCATGGCGATCGCCAGCAAGGCAGCCGCGAGGGTTAGGCCAATGCATATGCGGGGCTGGGACCGATTGGCTGACACGGCGCTTCTCCTCCCCCAGGGACGCGATCAACCAACGGCAACTGTCGCCGAGATCGCCTCGTGATCGGAAATCGCCGAACCGCCGGCGTCCACCGCCGGTATGGTGCGGGCCTCGCCGGCGATAAACCCGCGGGTGAAGCACCAATCGATCCGGCGGAACGGCGGCGGTGGCGAGCCGTCGGGTCGCGTGCGTTGGGTAACGTCGGATGTATTGGCGTCGATCCATTCATAGCCGGCCCGGCGCAGCAGCCTGAACAGCGGTTCCCAGCCGTCCGGGTCGGTGAACCAGCCGTCATCGCCCTCGTCATCCGCCGGCAGCGCCGTGGTGTTGCAATCGCCGGCGATCACGACCGGTAGGCCCTCGGCGAACCGGTCGATCTCGGCGATCAGCCGCTCGATCTGCATCGCCCGGTCGGCGGGGTGGCTATGGCTTTCGAGATGCAGCGTGACCGCGACCATGGCGCCCGGGGCCGAATTCGGGGTGCCGATCCTGGCGGCGATCGCCATGCGCCAGCCGAGCCGGCGCTGGTCGCTGGTCATGCCGCTGAACCACACGCCGCCATCATCCAGGCGGATGAGGCACAGCGCGTCGATCGGCGCGCGCGACAGGATCGCATTGCCGTGGAAGCCGACGGTGTTGACCTCCCCCGCATGCAAGGCCCGTTCGCGGGTATCGCCCAGCCCCAGCTCGACGAACTCCACCCCATAGGCGTAGCCCATGCCCAGCGCGTCGGCGAGATCGGCGACGGTATGGCGGTTGCCTGATCGCGCCATGCCGACATCGACTTCGGACAGCAGGATGATGTCGCTCTCGGTCGCCGCCAGCAGGGCGGCCGACGCCGTCGCGTATTTGCAGCGTTCGGCGTTCCAGGCGGCCACCCGGACCACAGGGCCGAGCGGCCGGGGCGCCGGCGGCGGCCGGACCTCGATCGCCGAGAGGCAGGCAAGCCCGGACGCCAGGCGAAGATGCTCGGCCGTGGTCGCCGGAACGGCCTGGGCTTCCGCCAGCACGGCCGGATCGGGCGGTGGCAGATCGACAACGACCGTCGAGACGAGGATGACCGGCGGCACCCGCGCCATCTAAGCCCCTCCCCCGCGAAGCATCGGACCGGCGAGAGGGTCGGCAAGGGAAGTGATCGGAGGCATCTGACCTAAGGGGAATTGAAGGGATCCGCGCCGGTAGCGGCTGTGGTCGTCACAGGACGGTAGCGTTTAGAGGATTTCACCGCCAGAGCGGCGTGAAGCTTTGATGAAGATGCGCTACGGTCGGGAGACATGCCTACAACAACGATGACAAGGTGCTTGGTGTTCCAGGATTATAAGGCCGGCGAGGTTCCCACCATCGAAACGGAGCGGCTCGTGCTGCGCGGCCATCGGGCGGCGGATCTCGATGCCTGCGCCGCGATGTGGGGGGATGCCGAGGTGACCCGCTTCATCGGCGGCAAACCCTTCGCGCGCGACGATGTCTGGGCCCGTCTGCTGCGCTATGTCGGCCATTGGTCGCTGCTCGGGTTCGGCTATTGGGCGATCGACGAGAAGGCCGGCGGCGCGTTCGTCGGCGAGCTGGGTTTCGCCGATTTCAAGCGGGACATCACCCCCGCCCTCGATGTGCCCGAACTCGGCTGGGTCCTCGCCCCGCGCGCTCAAGGCCGGGGCTACGCGACCGAGGCGGTGCGCGCCGTCCTCGCCTGGGGCGACCGGCATCTGCCGGCGACGCAGACGGTCTGCCTGATTCGTCCGGACAACCTGCCATCGATCCGGGTCGCCCGTAAAACCGGCTTTCAGGAGGCCAATCGCCTGCTCCTCAAGGGCCAGCCGATCCTGCTATTCAGCCGGCAAGCCGTCTCCGTCGCCTCGGCTTCCCCTATCGCCCCAGCTTCCCTTATCACCAAGGCTTCGCCATGACCGTCACGATCTATCACAACCCGTCCTGCGGCACGTCGCGCAACACCCTTGCCCTGATCCGCCAAGGCGGCGAGGAGCCGGTCGTCATCGAATACCTGAAACACCCGCCGAGCCGCGCCCGGCTGGTCGAGCTGATCGGCGCCATGGGCATCCCGGTGCGCGCGCTGCTGCGCGACAAGGGCACGCCTTATGCGGAGCTGGGTCTCGCCGACCCGAAATGGACGGATGACGAGCTGATCGACCAGATGCTGGCGCATCCCATCCTGATCAACCGGCCGATCGTGGCGACGCCGAAGGGCGTACGGTTGTGCCGGCCGGCGGAAGCGGTGCTGGGTATCCTGTAGGGCCTGGGTGGCGGAACTCGGAGACGTGTTATTGTACTTTCCGTACCCGAATAGCGCAATACGGTAAGCGCCATAAGGAGTTACAAGCATGTCAGTTCTCTCAGCCCCCGCGCTTCCACAACGAACGCGCCACCTATGCCTACGTCGAGGCGCGGGTCTGGCCAAAAGGCCCAATCTGCCCGCACTGCGGTGGCCTGAGCGTAGCGTCTCGCCGCCAAGGTCGCCGCTTCGACACCCTAAACCATCGGAGCCAAACGGCGCATGAACGCCTTGACCGATTCGAATATCGCATCGGCTTCTTCCTCGGTGTAGGCATCTGCCGGATGCATGGTGGGGTTCCGCCAAGCGTGGGCGACGCTATCGAGCAAGGCGCGGACTTCGGACCAAGCCGACTTCTCGGCGGGATTGGTCATCGGGTCAATTTTACCCTTCATATTTTGAAGAATGACGAGCCAAGTCAAAAAGCGACCATTCCTATCGACTGCGGTTGCCCCAAGCTTATTTGCCAATGCGCGGACGGTGAGTTCCATCGCGAGCATAAGATGAAAGACCGCCGCCTTGCTCCTTGCCGCCGCGAGACACTTGCCAGATTCAGCTATGTCTCGCGCCGCACCATTGAATTTATCGAACACCTCTTGCCCGAACAGAGGCTCGGTTGTCGTAAAGAGCCGATGGCCCTTCATAGATAGGGCGAACATTGCGCGCCCACGCAACGAGCTTTCTGCCGTTCGCAAAAGATGATCCACTCTCGGCGCCAATTGATGCTGGGCAGTGCTGTCGAGCGTAATAATTTCAGTTTGTGGAAGCATCTTCAGTATGACGCCAAGGTCAGAAGCGGCGTGACCTAAAACAGGGAAATCATGGTCCTCGCCGAGATGCTGGATAAAGTCAGCCCCCGCGATGAAGTTCTCCCGATCGACACCGCCAATGTTGCAAGCACGGCCATCAATTTGCGCTTCTTTTAGAGCCTGCCCGAGCGCAGTAACCATGGTCAGCACGTGAGTAAAGCGCGCGCCATCCCATGCTCGCATGTCCCAAAAACTCCATATTCGGCTCCACCCCGCCAAGGGGCGTCTAGCGTGCTAGTCATCTAGCACACCTTTGAGTTTGATGGGTACGCCACACCCTCGGCGAACGGTTTCTCAGGACATCATCGCCTGGAGGTCCCGCCGAAAGCGGTCGGGATCGGCCCCGGGGAGAAGACCTTCGACCGTCCCATGTGTGTGCGCCCAAATGGGCACGGCGCTCGCCAGCAGGGTTCGCCCCGCCGGTGTCAGCGTCATCAGACGGCTGCGCCTGTCCGTCGCATCGGCCACCACCTCGACAAGGCCGCGGCGCTCCAACGGCTTTAGCGCGGCGGTAAGCGTCGTGCGATCCACGGCGAGGAGAGACGCGACCGATCCCATGCTCGGCGGTCGCGGCCGATTGAGCGACATCAGCAGCGAAAACTGGCCGTTCGTGAGGCCCAGCGGGCGCAGCGCCTCGTCGAAGCGGCGCGCCAAGGCCCGCGCCGCGCGCTGCACATGCAGGCAAAGGCAGGTATCGCGCACCAGCAGCGTCGTCTCGAAGGGAACGTCGTTAAGTTTTGACATACGGCATTAAGGTTGATATCAACTAATTTAGTCAAGGCAGCCCCTAAGAATATGCCAACAGGAGGAACGAGGATGCTGCGTGATCCAGTCGTATCCGGGCCAGTCGTATCCGGGCCAGTCGTATCCAGACCTATCGTATCCCTGCAAGAATGGCTCGCCGCGCGCCAGGCGCTCCTCGCCAAGGAGAAAGCGGCGACCCGGCAGCGCGACACGCTCAATGCCGAACGGCAGGCCTTGCCCTGGGTGAAGGTCGAGAAGACCTATATCTTCGACACACCCGCCGGCGAGAAGACGCTCGCCGAGCTTTTCGCCGGGCGCGGCCAGCTGATGGTCTATCATTTCATGCTCGGCCCCGGCTGGGCAGCGGGCTGCCCCGGATGTTCGCTGGTCGCCGATCATCTCGACGGTACGCTGGCCCATCTCGAACACCACGACGTCACCCTCACCGCGGTCTCGCGCGCCCCGCTCCCGGAGATCGAGATTTATCGAAAGCGCATGGGTTGGCGCTTTCCCTGGGCGTCGTCCTTCGGCAGCGACTTCAACTACGATTATCATGTGTCGTTCACCCAGGACGACCTTGCCAAAGACAAGGTCTTCTACAATTTCACGATGATCGATACGGCCGATGCGAATGACGAGCTGCCCGGTCTCAGCGCCTTCGTCAAGGACGAGGCCGGCGACGTCTTCCACACCTATTCCACCTATGCCCGCGGCCTCGAGGAGTTGCTCGGCACCTTCATGATCCTCGACCGGGCGCCCAAGGGCCGCGACGAGAAGACGACCATGGACTGGGTTCGCCGCCACGACGAATATGAGAAAGCGGCCAACCCGCATGCCTGCTGCGGCTCATGAGACCCAAAAACCGAAATGGGAGGCCTTGATGTCTGATTCCCACGGCAAGTTTGTCTGGTACGAACTGATGACGACCGATACCGCGGCGGCGGAAACCTTCTACAAAAGCGTCGTCGGCTGGAGCGCCAAGGATTCCGGCATGAGCGACATGTCCTATACGATCCTCAGCGCCGGGGAGCACGGCGTCGGCGGGCTGATGGCTATACCGGAACGCGCCCGAAACGCGGGGGCTCGGCCGGGTTGGGTAGGATATGTCGCGGTCGATGACGTCGACGCCAGCGCCGCCCAGGCGACGCGGAAGGGCGGCACGCTTCATCACGGACCCGAGGATATCCCTGGGGTCGGCCGCTTCGCGGTCATCGGCGATCCGCAGCACGCGGTGCTGACCCTGTTCAAGCCATCGCCCACGATGCAGGACCACCCTCCCCCGGCTCCGCCCGCCACGCCGGGTCATACCGGATGGCACGAGCTGTTCACCAGCGACCGCGAGGCCGCCTTCGGCTTCTATGCCGACCTGTTCGGCTGGACCAAGGCCGAGGCCATGGATATGGGACCGATGGGCATCTACCAGATTTTCGCCAGGGGCGATCAGCCGATCGGCGGCATGATGACCAAGCCTGAGGAGATGCCGGTCTCCTTCTGGCGGTATTATTTCAACGTCGACAACATCACCGCCGCCGTGGCCCGTGTGGAGGCCGCCGGCGGGCAGATCCTTCTCGGCCCGATCGAGGTGCCGGGCGGCAGTTGGATCATCAATGGCAGCGACCCGCAAGGCGCCCAATTCGCTCTGGTGGGGCCGAAGGGTTAGGAGTCCACCCGGAAAGAAAGTGATTATTTTCAATGCAATAGCGTCATCCCCGCGAAAGTGGGGATGACGCTGCCGTCCGGGCCAGACGTGTCGAGGGCGTTTGCCGCTAAATTCCTGTACCTATCGTCGCAAGCGTTCCGTCACGCAGCAAAATGTAAAATCCAAGCGCCATCAGGATGAACGGCGTGACGCGTCGGCCCCAGCGCCGCACGATCGCCCCGAATGCCCGATGGCGGATTAAAAGTTGAGCGGCGAAGCACCAGACCGCGACCATCACGGTAAACAAGCCGCAGATCGCCAATGCCGTTAGGAGGGAAGCCTTCGCGAAGAGCGGGACGTAGACGGCTATGTTGTCGCCACCATTGGCGATGGTCACGCCAGCGACGGCGGCGATGCCGCCCCAAGCTCCCAGCTTGACCTCGTTCGTCTCGGTTTGAGACCGCTCCCGCCAGATCTTCCAAAGCCGCGTGATCCCGATGAGGATCGGGAGACCCCCCATCAGGCCGATGTCACGATCCGGTATCGCATAGGCCAAGAGCGCGAAGGCGACCGCGACCGCGGTAAGTGCCGCCATTCCCGCGTATTGGCCGATGATGACGTCGCGACCCTTGAAGCGTGGGTCGCCGAAGAATGCCAACAGGACGAAGGCGTCATCGATGTTCGTCGAGGCGAAGGCCGTTAAGGCCAAGACGACAGTTTCCAGCACGAGGCTGCGTTCCTCTCACGTCGACGCTCGGCTCGCGGCCATGCTCATTGTTAAGGGGCATCTAGCGGACGCCAACCGGGCTTAAGCCGCGGCCGTCCAAAAGACATCCTATTGAAAGCGCCTATTCTTCGGATAGTGACTCGGCGCCTCGGTGGTGGACCTTCGGGCTGGGAACTGTGGCACATCGTTTGCTCTAGCGGAGGGGTCGCTTCACGGAGGGGGCTGCCTCACTGGCCTAGTGACATCCGGACCCAGCTTCACATTCAGCCAAAAAAGGGCTTTCGATGACTCCTCGCCTTCGTACCGCCGTCCTACGCGCGCTCGCCGTGACAACCCTTGCCGCCAGCAGCCTGGCCTTGCTCGGCGCCACAATCGCCCGGGCGGAAACGGCCGGGCCGGTCACCGACGAGGTCGGCGTGCTCAAGGTGCCAAAGGGGCAACCCATCCTGATCGGCGGCCTGATGGTGCTGACCGGGCCGGACGGCGCGCTTGGGCTGGATGCGTCGCGCGGGGCGCAGATCGCCTTCGACGATCACAAGAACATGCTGGTCGGCCATGCCATCAAGTACGCGGCCGAGGATGGCGGTTGCAGCGTGGAAGGCGGCCAAACAGGCGCCACCAGGCTGGCGGCCAACAAGCAGATCGTCGGCGTGATCGGCCCGGCCTGCTCGTCCGAGGCACGCGGCGGTGCGCCAATCCTGTGGAATGTCGGCATGACGATGGCCGATACCAGCGCCACCGCCCCGGCTTTGACCGCGGCCGACCGGCCGGCGGGGCTGCAGGGCTTCGTACGGTTCATCTATAACGACCTCAACGCCGCCGCCGCCGCGGTGAAATATGCCCAATCCCTGAAGGTCACCAAGGTCGCGACGCTGCACGACGGCAGCCTGTACGCACAGCAGATCGCCGAGGCGTTCGCCACGCAATGGAAAGCCGCCGGCGGTACGATCGTCGCGGCCGAGGCGATCTCCCCCTCCGATACCGATATGCGCCCGGTGCTGACGCGCATCGGCACGTCGCATCCCGAGATGCTGTTCGCGCCCATCTTCACCAGCGCCTCGGCCTATCTCACCCGCCAGAAGCCGGAAGTGGCCGACATGGCCAAGGTGCGGCTGCTGGGCACCGACGCCGTGCTGTCACCGGCCTTCCTGGAGGCCGCTGGCGACGCTGCCAAGGGCTACCAGCTCACCGGCATCGACAACGACCCGAAGTTCATGGGCGCCGGCTACCCGCAATTCCTGACCAAGTACAAGGCGAAGTTCGGTGAGGCGCCGATCGCCGGCTACCACGCCAACGGCTACGACGCGGCGACGGCCCTGATGCTGGCCGTGGAGAAAGTGGCGAAGACCGACGCGCAGGGCGACACTTATATCGGCCGCAAGGCGGTGCGCGATGCCCTGATGGCGACCAAGGACCTGGACGGATTGTCGGGCAAATTGACGTGCGACAAGTATGGCGATTGCGGTTCGTCCCACTTCGCCGTGTTCGAATATGTCAGCGGCGATCCGAGCTCGTATAACGTCGGCGTCAATCCGAAGAAAATGTACCCCTGATCGGAGTCGATCGCGGTGCTGCGGTTGCAGGATTGGATACGGCGGGCGAGCTGGGTGGATTGGTTCCTGCTCGCCCTACGCCTCGTCGTGATCGGAGTGGTCGGCAGCGGTTTCGTCGCCGGCCTACTCCACCCCCGTTACGCGCAGGCGGAATGGCTTTCCTTCATCGCCTTCGGCCTGACGCTCGGGGCGATCTACGCGTTGATCGCCCTGGGCTACACCATGGTCTATGGCATCCTGCGCATGGTCAACTTCGCCCATGGCGATGTGTTCATGGCGGGTGCGTACGCTGCCTGCTTCTCGCTGTTAGGCTGCAACCGCGCCGGTTTGCTGGCCAGCCATCCGCTGGTCAGCATCGGGTTGGCGCTGATCGGCTCGGTCGCCGCCGGCGCCGGCATCGCGGTGCTGGGTGAACGTATCGCCTATCGCCCGTTTCGGCGCAGCCGGTCGCTGGCGCCGTTGATCAGCACGCTCGGCCTGTCTTTCGTGTTGGAATATTCGGCGCGCGGCATGTTCGGCGCCCAGAACAAGTCGTTTCCCTCGATACCGCTGATCGACGGAAACGTCGTGCTGATGGGCTTCAGCATGCCGCGCACGCAGATCGTCGTGGTATTGGCGGCGGTTCTGACGATGGTGGTCCTGACTCTCGTCGTGATGCGCACCCGCATCGGCACCGCCATGCGCGCGGTGGCGGAGGATCAGGACGCCGCCATCCTGATGGGCATCAATGTCGACCGCGTGATCGTCTTTACCTTCGCGCTGGGTGGCTTGCTCGCGGGCATCGCCGGCCTGCTCTACGGCCTCGTCTACAAGCAGGTCTATTTCTTCATGGGCTTCTTCCTGGGCGTGAAGGGGTTCGGCGCCGCCGTGCTGGGTGGTATCGGCAATATCCCCGGCGCCATGCTCGGCGGCTTTGCCCTCGGTCTGGTGGAAAGCCTGGGTCCGGCGCTGTTCCTGGATGGGCTCGGCGTCGACTCGCCCTACCAGCTGCGCGACGGCATCGCCTATACCATGCTGGTGATGGTGCTGATTTTCCGTCCCCGCGGCCTGCTCGGCGAGCGTTTGTCGACGGTCAGGGCCTGACGCGATGCCCAGTGACATGGTGGAGGCCAGCGCGCCGGCGATCGATCTGCGCATCCCGGCGCAGGCATTGATCGGCACCACTCTGGCGATCGTCGGGACCTGTGTGTTCGTGGTTCTGGTCGGCTTGTTCGGCCAATTTGCCAGCCGCGCGCTGGTGGTGGACGTGATCGATATCGGCCACGCGCTGATGCTGGCGATCGCGCTGGGCGGCGGTGCGGCACTCACGCGCCGGATTGCCGGCCCGGGCGCGGTGCTCGGCGGGCTCCTCGCCGGTGCCCTGGCCGGCGCCGCGCTGGCGGTGCTGGTGGTTGCGACCGAGGCTGCCAATCTGCGCTGGATGCTGGTGTCTCTGACACCGGTTACGCTGCACGCGATCGGCTACAACCTGCCGCTCCTGCAGGCAACCGCCCTGCTGGCCGCTGGCGGTGGCATCGCCGGTGCGCTGGGCGCCCTGCTGGCATGCCTGCCGGAACGGCCGCGACAGGCATTCTGCGGCATGCTCGCCGGCGTCGTGTTCGCCGGTCTGCTGCACGAGTTGATCGCCAATCTGCTGCAGGATTTCCACAGTCTGGACGACTGGATGTTCAGCTATGACGGCCTGCTGCCGACCGGGGCGGTGCTGGCCGCGGCACTGGGGGCGGTGGCTTTCCTCCGGCCCGGCCGTGCCCGCTTCGCACGGCTGCCGAGTGCCGCGCGGATTGGCGTCGGCCTCGCCTGCCTGCTGGCCCTGCTGGCCTTGCCGGCGCTGACCAACGACTTCGTCGCCCAGGTGATGATGCTGGTCTGCCTGTACACGCTGATGGGCATGGGCCTGAACATCGAACTCGGGTTGGCCGGGCTGGTCGATCTCGGCTTCGTCGCGTTCTTCGCCGTCGGTGCCTATACCCTGGCGCTGCTGACCGCCACCGGCGGGGTTGCCGTGGCACAGCTGAATTTCTTCGTCGCCCTGCCCTTCTCGATCCTGGCCGCCGCCATATTCGGCTTCCTGTTCGGCCTGCCGGTACTGAAGGTGCGCGGCGATTATCTGGCGATCGCGACTCTCGGCCTGGGCGAGATCATCCGCGTGCTGGTGCTGTCGGACATGCTGAAGCCGCTGCTGGGTGGCGCGCAGGGCGTCGTCAATATTCCCAAGCCCAGCCTGTTCGGCCTGGTACTGGGCACGCCGACGCTGTTGTTCTACCTGACCGCCGCGATGGCGGCCCTGGCGGGCTACTGCGCCTGGCGGCTACAGCATTCCGGCCTCGGCCGCCGCTGGCTGGCGGTGCGCGAGGACGAGGATGTCGCCCAGGCTTTGGGCATCAACCTGGTCCAGGTGAAGCTGTCCGCCTATACGCTCGGTGCCGCCTTCGCCGGCCTCGCCGGCGGCATCTTCGCCGGCATGGTCGGCTCGGTGTTCCCGCAGAGCTTCCAACTGCTGGTCTCCATCAACGTCCTGGCCATCCTGGTGGTTGGCGGCATCGGCAGCTTGCCCGGCGTCGTCATCGGCGCCGCGGCGCTGATCGGCGCGCCGGAGGTCCTGCGCGACCTCGGCGAATACCGCTACCTCATCTATGGCCTGGTGATCATCGCCGTGGTCCGGCTGAAGCCGGAGGGGCTCAGCCCCGCCGCCATCAAACATCGGGAGATAGCGTGAGCGCGCTGCTGCTGGAAGCCCGCGGCCTGGGCAAGCGCTACGGCGGCCTGCAGGCGATCGACGGCATCAACCTGTCGGTGCCGAAGGCCGTCATCCATAGCGTCATCGGCCCGAACGGCGCCGGTAAAACCACGTTGTTCAACTGCCTCACCTCATTCGCACAGCCCACCAGTGGCGAGATTTGGCTGAACGGCGCTCGCATCGACGGGTTGCGGCCGGATCGTGTCTCCAAGCTCGGCGTCGCGCGCACCTATCAGAATATCCGCCTGTTCCCCGACCTGACAGCGCTGGAGAACATCATGGTCGGGCTGGAGGTGAGACAGCCGGAATCGCTGCTCGGCACGCTGCTGAGCACCCCCGCCCATCGCCGCACCGTGCGCGCGGTACAGGCGCGGGCGAACGAATTGCTGGTGGCGCTCGACCTGGGCGGGCGCGGCGACCGGTTGGCGCGGCACCTGCCCTACGGTGACCAGCGCCGGCTGGAGATCGCGCGGGCCTTGTCGATCGATCCGGTACTGTTGCTGCTGGACGAGCCGGCTGCCGGTATGAACCCGGTGGAAAGCCACGCGATGATGGAACTGATCGGCCGCCTGCGCGACGAATACGGCCTGACCATCCTGTTGATCGAACACCAGATGCGGGTAGTGATGGGGGTGTCGGAGCGCATCAGCGTGCTGGACCACGGTGTCTGCATCGCCGAGGGCACGCCGGCCGAGATCCGGGCCGACCCCACCGTGATCGCCGCCTATCTCGGTGCCCGCGCCGCCAAGCACGGCATGGACGCGCTGGAACCCAGCGCATGACCCAGCCCAACCCAACCAATCCGATCCCGACCGATCTGATCGTGGAAGACCTGCATGTCGCCTATGGCAGCATAAGGGCGCTGCGCGGGATTTCGCTGAAGGTGACGGGCGGCGAGATCTGCGCGCTGGTGGGGGCCAACGGCGCCGGCAAGACCACCACGCTGAATGCCATTTGCGGGCTGCGCAACCGGGTGCGTGGCCGGGTGGAACTCGGCGGTCGTGACATCACCAACATCCCGCCTTTCGACCTGGTGCCGATGGGGTTGGTGCAGGTTCCCGAGGGCCGCCGCGTGTTCGGCCGATTGACCGTGGCCGAAAACCTCAACATGGGGGCGTTTCGCCGACGCGACCGCGGCGTGCTGGCCGCCGATTTGGAACGCATCCTGGAGCTGTTCCCTCGCCTCAGGGAACGCCTGGGCCAGGTCGCCGGCACGCTGTCCGGCGGCGAGCAACAGATGCTGGCGATGGGCCGCGCCATGATGTCCAACCCGCGCGTGTTGCTGATGGACGAACCGAGCATGGGCCTGGCCCCGCGCCTGGTCGATCAGATCTTCGAAACCATCGTGTCGATCAACCGGCTCGGCGTGACGATCCTGTTGGTCGAACAGAATGCCTTCATGGCGCTGGAAATCGCGCAGATGTCCTACGTGCTGCAATCCGGAGAGATCGTGCTGTCCGGCCCCGGCCCCGAACTGATCACGACCGACGCCGTCCGCGAGGCTTATCTGGGCTCGTGACGGGAGGGGCTGTGGGCCGGCCGAGATACGATGTCCGCTTGATATGCGATCCGTAACCTTAGGCTTCCGGTCGCAGTTGCCCCTTCATCAGCATGAGAACGCAGAGAGCGTGCTTCATGTCGCGATCTGCAGGAGTTGTTGCTGCACGCCAGTTCTCGATTACGCGCCCCACACGAGTTCGCAGCAAACGCGCGTCGGTTTCACTCAACTGCTTGTTCATGTCATAATCAGCGTCGTGACGTTTAGCTTGTGCGTCCGAGAACGCCTTTGCAAGATCCTGAACAAACATGGGCGTGACGACGCGCCCAACCGCCCCACCTGCTGGATGCAGAAAATCCTCGATAGACGCATCGACATGAGTGCCGCGCACCTTGTTGAGGGCCGTAAGAGTGCCTTTGTGCGAAATCAAACGCGCTAGAATACGCCGCCTTGTGCGTAGCTTGTTGGATGTGCCAATGACGCGGATGCCCACCTCTTCCAAAACGAAGTGGAAAATCGCGTAGTACGTGGTCGAGATGCTCCGACGGATCCGTGCACTGGGCAGAGGTCCGCGCTGACCGCTGCGTCGCGCCAAAAGGCGGCGCGACGCAGCCAGCAGTTCAGCATCATAAGTTGGCATTAAGCTGCGTCTACGAAGCGCACGCTAGGATAGCGCTCATCGACCGCGCCGACAGCGCCCTCTATTGTTTCGAGAAGGGCCTCCAGATCTGCGTCGGTTGTCTCCTTGCTCGGTCCTAATTGAACAATAACACGGAGAAAATTTGTGCCGTCGTCATCACGGTCAGCCTCAAGGGTAATGCCGGCCACATTCACTTTTGAGGCTGATGACTTTGTTGCTTCAACGACACGGCCTTTGATGGCCTCGAGGTCGGCCATAGTGGATGCCTTACAGTTCGACAATCAAACGGCAATTTAGCACGAAAAGATGTGACAGGGGAATTTGGTGCCCCGCCAGCCCATGGAGAATGTCGGCCTTCAGGAGCTAGGCAATTCGCCCCGGGGTTGTCCACTTTTCATGGTCTTTCTGCTCAAGGGCCGTCTCGAAGCGAGCCGTATGCCGCCGCACATCATTCTTTCTACGATCGCGGAATTCCTCATCGTAGGCGGACGCACTCGACCGCAGGGAATCGCAGTTCCGGCAAAGTTTGGCGCGCCCTACTGGATTCGAACCAGTGACCCTCGGCTTAGAAGGCCGATGCTCTATCCAGCTGAGCTAAGGGCGCCCGTGATCGCCAATGATAGCACAGCTAACTCAACGGATTCGATCGTACTTGAAGTTATCCGCATATGCCTTCGGCTTCAGCGTGCGGCCATGCGGTTCCTCGATCGAATAGTCGAGGCCGTGCTTGTCGGCATAGGCCTTGGCCTCGTCCAGCGTATCGAAGCGCAACCGGATCTGGTTCAGCGTGTCGGCGGCGCTGATCCAGCCCATCAGCGGCTCCGCCTGGCGGCGCGAGGCCTGCTCGAACTCCAGCACCCATTTCTTGGTGTTGGCGGTGCCGGACGACATGGCGGTCTTCGCGGGGCGCAGGATACGGGCGGTCGCCATGATGGCAAATCTCTCCTCGACGAAGGCGGCTCTACCGAAACCGGCGGTGGTCGGGGCGAGAGGATTCGAACCTCCGGCCCCCTGCTCCCAAAGCAGGTGCTCTACCAGGCTGAGCTACGCCCCGACACCACCGCGGTCGCATGCTTTTACGGGATCGGGAGGCTACCGCGCAATGCGAACGCGCGATACCAGGCCCGCTTAGCCGCCGCCTCAGCTCGGATGCTTATCCTTGTCGGTGCTGTTGTCCTGCTTCGGCGCCGGCTTTGGCGCGGGTTTGGGGGCCGTCACAGGGGGAGCCGGATGGGCGGCCACCGGTTGTGCCTTGGGGGCGGCCTGTTGTGGTGCCGGCTTCGGGGCCGCGGCAGGATGCGGGGCTGGGGTCGGATGCGGAGCAGGAGCCGGCTGAGCCGCCGCCGCGACATGAGGGGCCGCCACGGCGGGCTGGGCGACGGCCGGCTGCTTGGGCGGTGTGGGCGGCGTCGGCACCCGGGGCGGCGCGACCCGAGGTATGGAGGCGGTCTGCACCGGATGCGATGCCGGAGCGGTCGGTGCTACCGGTGATCCGGGCGTCTTGCTGGCAGGTTGGTTTCCGGCAGGTTGGTTTCCAGCAGGTTGGTTTCCAGCCGCCTGGGCGATCGCCGCCCGATTGGTGCTCACCGGAGTCGCCGGGGGAGCAGCGGCCGGCCGGCCGGCTTGCGTGGCTGGCACCGGGGTATTCGCGGCGTGACCGGTGGGCGCCTGGCCGCTCGCGGCACGGGCTTGCGCGGCCTGGGCGTTGGGCGGCGGGATCGTCGGCCGGCCGATCGCGGGGGTCGATCCGGTCGCCGCTTGCCCTGGCTGACCCGGTTTCGGCACGGTTAGCGCGGTCCGCGTGGGGGGCGACGCGGGCTGTCCCGACGTCGTTTGCGCCGGTCTCGCCTGCCCGACATTGGCCGGCGCGGCGCCGGCCGGTGCGACATTGGCCGGTGCGACACTAGCTTGCCCCGGAGCGGCGACGCCCCCCGGCCGGGTGCCGGTGAACGAGGCGGGATGGATCGCGGGGCCCGGGCGCGACGCATGGGCGTAGGCCGCCTGCTCCTGCGGGGTGACGGCCCCGCCGGCGGCGCGGACGACGGCGGGGGTCGCACCACGGGTGGCGAGGGTCGGCGTGACCGGCGCGTTGGCGGCCGCGACCGGGGCGGATGCCAGCGCCTGGGGCGGTACGCGCACCGCCGCCGTCGAGACCGGCTGCGACGCGGTCATCGCCGTCGCCGGCACCACGGTCGCCGCCGCCTGGTTGACGTAGTTGTTGACCGTCACGTTCTTCTGCACGGTGATGTTGGTCACCGAGCTGACATTGACATTGCGCACGTAATTTTGGCTGACCGGATAATACGGGTGATAGACCTCGTGGGGGCCGAGCGGGATCCAGCCGACCGCGGCGCCGACACCGATGCCGATACCGACTCCAACGCCGATCGCGACCCCGCTAGGACGCCAATCGCCGCCGCCGACGAAGGCGACCAGCGCCGGCGCGTAGACCGGGTGCTCGACGACCTCGCCCGGGGTCCAGGCCCAGCGATCCTCGATACGCACCCAGCGGCCGTAATGGAACGGCGCGAAGCCCCAAGGGGCGTCATCCACCCAGGTCCAGCCCCAGGGAGCGACGAAGGCCCAGTGGCCCTCGCGATAGGGCGCCCAGTCGGCGCGCACTTGCGGGTACCAGACCGGGCCGTAATCCGGCGTCTGGCGCCAGCTGCCGTGATCGTCCAGGTCCTGATAGCCAACCACCTCCGGCGAGACATAGCGGGGGGCCGCCGCCGGCGCCGGCCGTTCCTGGCTGGCCACCCAGCGGTCGAAATCCTCGGGCTGGATCGTCCCAACCGATGCCTGCAGGCTGTCGGTGCCGATGATCCTCGCCTCCTGGTTGGCGTTGACGGTGAGGTCGGTATTGGGGCCGACGAACTCGGCGGAGCCTTGGAACACGGTCAGCAGCATCGGATCGCCATTGGCCCCGGCATCCAGCCGATAGCGGCCCGGCTGATTGATCCGCACGGTGCCCTGCGGCGTCGACAGCTGATAGCTTTCGCCATCGTTCAGCGCGTCGAGGCGGAAGGAGATGGCGCCCTGCGGCACGGTCGCTTGAAAAGTTCGATCATCCAGCGCGCCGACATCGACCTCGGTCGACCCGTTCATGCGCAGGGTGGCGGCACCGACCTGCAGGGCGGCGTGAGCACCGGGCTCCGTCCAATAGGAATAACCGCCGGTCACCGGATAGTTCGGCGTCGCGGCATCCCAGTGATCCTCATCCGCGGAATGCATCGACACGCTGCCATCGACCTGCGCGATGCGGCCGACCCGCGCCGGCGGATCATCCGCTTGGGCCGGGGTCCACGCCGCGACGCCAGCACCGAATAAGCTTGTACTGACGAGCACGGTGGAAAATTTTCGCAGCAGCGGAAATTTAAGGTCCATCATATCAGCACCCTCGGTCGGCCACGGGCGATGCCCGGTGGACTCATGGTGAAAAGCGGTCGATGCCCTGGCGTTTCCCGTCGAACTCGGGGGTCTGACTGGGTAGACCAAGACGCGGCACGTAGTTTTACGTGTCAGAATGACAACGGGCCGGTGTCATTTTTTGCTCCCGGATAACGTTTATTTAATATTTGCCGCTCTCTAGAAGCGAGAGTATGCGGCACCGCGCGATGCCCATCCCCAGCGAAACCTCGCTCCTTTGGGCGGCCTCGTGCTAAGCGGTGCGGCCGATGACGCAGCACCGAGACATCACGCCGATCATGCCTACCCGCCCCGCCGCCCCCTCCTCCCCACGCCGCCGATGAAGGTCGATCTTTTCGATTTCGAGCTGCCGCGGGATCGCATCGCCCAGCGGCCGGCGGAGCCGCGCGACTCGGCACGGCTGCTGCACGTGGCGGCCACGGGCCTGGCCGATCGGTGGATCGCCGACCTGCCCGATCTGCTGTCGCCGGGAGACCTTCTGGTACTGAACGATACGCGGGTGGTCCCTGCCCGGCTGATCGGCCGGCGCGGTGCCGCGACCGTGTCCGTCACCCTGCATCAACAGCGGACGGCCGATACCTGGCGCGCGTTCGCCAAGCCGGCGAAGCGGCTGCGAGTCGGCGACGAGGTGGTCTTCGCCGAAGCATTTACCGCCCGGGTGATCGATAAGCCGGAGACCGGCGACGTCGTGCTGCGGTTCGATCGGGGCGGCGCTGAGTTGTTGGCGGCCTTGCACGCGCATGGCACGATTCCGCTGCCGCCCTATATCCGGGGCGGCGTGGCCGATGCGCGCGACAGCGACGACTATCAGACGGTATTCGCCCAGGTCGAGGGCGCTGTGGCGGCACCGACCGCGGCGCTGCATTTCACCGACACGCTGCTGCGGCGCCTGGCGGCGCGTGGCATCGGCCAGGTCACCGTCACCCTGCATGTCGGCGCCGGCACCTTCCTGCCGGTCAAGGTCGAGGATACCGACCAGCATGTCATGCATGCCGAAACCGGTGTCGTGACCGACGCGACGGCGGCGGCGATCAACGCCACGCGCGCGGCCGGCGGCCGGATCGTCGCCATCGGCACGACCAGCTTGCGGCTGATCGAAAGTGCCGTGGACACGACTGGCCTGGTGCGGCCCTTCGCCGGCGAGACGCGGCTGTTCATCACGCCGGGTTACCGGTTTCAGGCGATCGATCGGCTGCTGACCAATTTCCACCTGCCGCGATCGACCCTGTTCATGCTGGTCGCGGCCTTCGCCGGCCTGCCGCGCATGCGGGCAGCCTATGCCCATGCGGTCGCGGCGGGCTATCGCTTCTACTCCTACGGAGATGCCAGTTTGCTTGAGCGTGAGGACACCCCATGACCGAGCCTGGGACTGATGAGGCCGGGACCGCCGCGTTCGGCTTCACCCTGCTCGGCCGCGACGGCGCCGCGCGCCGGGGCCGCATCGCAACGGCTCATGGCACGATCGAGACACCGGCCTTCATGCCGGTCGGCACCGCCGGCACGGTCAAGGGCATGACCCCGGAGGCGGTCGCCTCGACCGGTGCCGAGATCCTGCTGGGCAATACCTATCACCTGATGCTGCGGCCGGGTGCCGAGCGGGTCGAGCGGCTGGGCGGGCTGCATCGGATGATGAACTGGGCAAAGCCGATCCTTACCGATTCCGGCGGATTCCAGGTCATGTCGCTGACCGGGCTGCGCGAGTTGACCGAGAAAGGCGTCGTGTTCCGCTCCCATCTCGACGGCAGCAAGCATGAACTCACCCCCGAGCGCTCGATCGACATCCAGCGCATGCTGGATGCGGACATCACCATGGCGCTCGACGAATGCACGCCGCACCCCTCCAGCTACGAGACGACCGAGACCTCGCTCGGCCTGTCGATGCGCTGGGCGGAACGCTCGAAAGCCGCCTTCGTGCCGCGCCCCGGCTATGGGTTGTTCGGCATCGTGCAGGGCGGCGTGCATCTGGATCTGCGGTTGAGATCGGTCGAGAACCTCACCGCGATCGGCTTCGACGGCTACGCGGTCGGCGGCCTCGCCGTCGGCGAGGGGCAGGAGACCATGTTCGCCGTGCTGGACGGGACGGTGCCGGCCCTGCCCGCCGACCGGCCGCGCTATCTCATGGGCGTCGGCACGCCCGACGATCTGGTCGGCGCCGTGGCACGCGGCATCGACATGTTCGATTGCGTGATGCCGACCCGTTCCGGCCGCACCGGCCAGGCCTTCACCCGGCGCGGCAAGGTCAATCTGCGCAACGCCCGCCACATGGACGATACGCGACCGCTCGACGCCGACTGCCGCTGCCCCGCCTGCACGAACTATTCGCGCGCCTATCTGCACCATCTGCAGCGCGCCCAGGAAATCCTGGGGGCGGTGCTGCTGACCTGGCATAACCTCACCTATTACCAGGATTTGATGGCCGGCCTGCGCACCGCGATCGAGGCCGGCGGCTTGGCGGCGTTCGTCGAGGAATTCCGGCGGGGCCAAGCGCTGGGCGATATCGAACCAAACCCGAGCTGATCCTCCGCCGACTTCACAGGACGGCACTGGAAATTTTGGAATGGTGGCAAGATATGCTACCAAAGCTGCCTAAAAGGATTGCCCTCATGTCGAACGTCTCGAAGGTTTCCAAGGTCAGTGTGGCCCTCACGACTGAAATGGCTGCTTTGGTGCAGCAGGCAGTTGCCAGCGGCGAATACGCCTCTGGGAGCGAGGTTATCCGTGAGGCGCTGCGGGAGTGGAAACTTCGGCGGACGCTGAAATTGCCTGAACAGGATGAACTCCGGCGATTGTGGGCCGAAGGGTTGGCCAGCGGCCCTGGCCGGTTTGAAAGCATCGAATCCATCAAGCGTGAGGCGCGCCGCCAGCTTGGCGCCACTCCGGCCGTCGGGTGAGCCTGTTTGGCTCATGTCAGCCGCACCGCGCGCGCCGAAGACGACCTGATCAAGATTTGGCTCTACATCGCTCAGCACAACCCAAATTCCGCCGATATGCTTCTCGACAAGATAGATGCTGCTTGTGAACTCCTTGCGGAGTATCCCGGAACCGGGTCTGCGCGCGTCGATCTTGCACCAGAACTTCGATATTTCGCTGTCGGCCGCTATCTCATTCTCTACCGTGAGGTAAGTAGCGGTATCGAGGTTGTCCGGGTGGCACACGGCGCGCGACATCTGCCGGATTTGTTCCCGGATTCATTTTAGGCAGTCCTTCGCACCCTTAGATCGACGGAGTGCTGAAGTGGTCGAAGGAGTTGAGACCGCATGACGACCGGCTATGAGACGCTGACCCAACTCGGCCAGCCCACGGTCCTGCCGGAGAACCCGGCCTCGGCCCTGCTGGAGAAGGTGTCGAACCCGGAACCCGGGCAGATCTATCTGGTGCGCTTCGCCGTGCCGGAATTCACCTCGCTTTGCCCGCTGACCGGCCAGCCGGATTTCGCCCATCTGGTGATCGACTACGTGCCCGACGCGTATCTGGTCGAAAGCAAGTCGCTGAAGCTCTTCCTCGGCGCGTTCCGCAACCATGGAGCCTTCCACGAGGCCTGCACCGTGGGGATCGCGCGGCGGCTGGTGGCGGAACTGGCGCCGGTCTGGCTGCGCATCGGCGGCTACTGGTATCCGCGCGGCGGCATGCCGATCGACGTGTTCTATCAGACCGGTCCGGCGCCGGACGGCTTGTGGCTGCCGGATCAGGGCGTGCCGCCCTATCGTGGCCGCGGCTGACCCGCGGCCGGCGATCCGGGCGGAGGCGGCGCGGCTGGGCTTCGACGTCATCCGCTTCGCCGCCCCTGCCCTGCCCGCGACGGCGGCACCCGGCCTCGCCCGGTTCCTGGCGGATGGCGCCGAGGGCGACATGGCTTGGCTCGCCCGCGACCCCGACCGTCGATCCGATCCCCGCCAGCTCTGGGCCGAGACCGGCGGCGTCATCGTGCTCGGCATGAATTACGGTCCGGCGGGCGATCCGCTCGCCATCCTGGGCCGGCCCGCGCATGGCGGCATCTCGGTCTATGCCCAGGGACGCGACTATCACGACGTGGTGAAACCCCGGCTGAAACAGCTCGGCCGCTGGCTGGCGACCCGATTCGGCGGCGATCTCAAGGTGTTCGTCGACACCGCCCCTGTTATGGAAAAGCCGCTCGCCCAGGCGGCCGGCGCCGGCTGGCAGGGCCGCCACACCAATCTGGTCTCCCGCGAGTTCGGCTCCTGGCTGTTCCTCGGCGAGATCTTCACGACGCTGGCCCTGACACCCGATCCCGCCGAGGCCGACCATTGCGGCAGCTGCCATGCGTGTCTCGACATCTGTCCGACCCAGGCGTTTCCCGCCCCCTATCGGCTCGACGCCAGGCGCTGCATCTCGTATCTGACGATCGAGCATAAAGGGCATATCCCGGCCGAGTTCCGGGTGCCGATCGGCAACCGCATCTATGGCTGCGACGATTGCCTGGCGGTCTGCCCCTGGAACAAATTCGCGCGACGCACCGCCGAACTGGCGTTCCAGCCGCGCGCCGACCTCGCCGCGCCGCTGCTGGCGGAGCTGGCGCTGCTCGACGATGCGGGGTTCCGGCGGTTCTTCTCGGGCTCGCCGATCAAGCGTATCGGCCGCGACCGGTTCGTGCGCAACGTCCTGATCGCCATCGGCAACAGCGGCGTGCCGGCGCTCGCCCTTGTTGCCGAGACGTTGCTGACCGATGGTTCCCCGCTGGTTCGTGCCATGGTGGTGTGGGCCCTGGGGCGGCTGGACCGCGACCGGCTGCGCCGCCACGTGTCGGTGGCGACGAGCGAAACCGACCCGGATGTGCGGCAGGAATGGCGGATGGCGCTCGACACGAACACCAAGCAAAAGGACACGGCATGAGGCGCGCGGCGAACCTTATTCATCAGGCCTGGCGGCTGTCGAAAGCCTATTGGCAGAGCGAGGAACGATGGAGCGCCTATGGGTTGCTCGGCACGATCGTCGCCTGCAATCTCGGCTCGGTTTATCTCAGCGTGTTGTTCAACTCAGCCAACGGCGAGATGTTCAACGCCATCCAGAAACGCGATCGGGCGGCGTTCTACGCGGCTTTCGGGACGATCGCCCTGCTGATCATGGCCGAATTGTTCGTCGCCATCCTGAACTACGCGATGAACGCCGTGCTGCAGCTGCGCTGGCGGCGATGGCTGACCGACAGCTATATCTCCCGCTGGCTGGAACGCCGCTCCTATTACCGCATGAAGTTCAGCGGCGCGGTCGACAACCCGGACCAGCGTATCCAGGAAGACATCCGCCTGTTCATCTCCGACACCCTGGCGCTGGCCCTGGGGCTGTTGAGCTCGGTCGTCACCCTGGTCTCGTTCTCGACGATCCTCTGGACCTTGTCGGGCAGCGTGGACCTGCCGCTCGGCTTCGCCACGATCACCATCCCCGGCTATATGTTCTGGCTGGCGCTGGTCTATTGCGGCATCGGGTCGGTCATCACCCACCTGATCGGCTGGCCGCTGATCGGCCTCACCAACCGGCAGCAGCGGCTTGAGGCGAATTTCCGGTTCGGCATGATCCGGCTGCGGGAGACCGCCGAAAGCGTCGCCCTCTATAATGGCGAGGCACAGGAGCAGCGCTCGCTGATCGGCGATTTCATGGCCCTTTACGGCAACACCAAGCGCGTCATCTGGAAGCGCAGCCAGCTCGTCGTCTTCAACGTTACCTTCTCGCAGTTCTCGGCGTTCTTTCCCTACTTGTTCCAGGCGCCGCGCTACTTTTCGGGAGCGATCGAACTCGGCACCCTGCAGCGGACCTCCGGCGCCTTCGGCCGGGTCAACGGCGCGCTGTCCTGGTTCATGGACGCCTATACGACCTTCGCGGAATGGCGTGCCACGGTCGACCGCTTGACCCAGTTCAACGCCGATCTGACGCGCATCGGGGCCACCCCCGAAACGCTGCAGCTGCTGCCGGAAGCCCGCACGACCGTCGAACTCGACGAAGTCGGCATCACCCTGCCCGACGGCCAGACCCTGCTGACGCCCAGTACGCTGGTGCTGCGGCCCGGCCAATCGACCCTGCTGACCGGTATTTCAGGCAGCGGCAAGAGCACGCTGTTCCGGGTGCTGGCCGGGATCTGGCCCTTCGCCACGGGGCGGGTCGAGATGCCGGCCTCCGCCCATACCCTGTTCCTCCCGCAGCGGACCTATATGCCGATCGGCTCCTTGCGCGATGCGCTGTGGTTCCCGGGGACGGCCCCCGCCGATCGCGACGGCGATATCGAGGCCCGCGCCGCCCTCACCGCGGTCGATCTCGACGCCCTGGCCGACCGACTCGACGAGCAGGGTCACTGGGAACAGATCCTGTCCCCCGGCGAACAGCAGCGCGTGGCGATCGCCCGCGCCCTGCTGCTGAAACCCGATTGGCTGTTCCTCGACGAGGCGACCTCCGCCATGGACGAGGCCCAGGAACGGCGCCTCTACGCGCTGATCGCCGAATGGCTGCCGGCGACCACGGTGGTCAGCATCGGCCATCGGGAGGCACTCAAGGCCTATCATCAGCGGGTGATTCGACTGGAAGGCAACGAGGGCGAGCCGAGACGGCTGGTCGAACCCGCCGCGGCGTAGGACCTGGACTCCCGGCTCCAAGCTTAGTCATGGTCCTTCATGTCGGCGATCGCCTCCGCCATCTCGGCGGATCCCTTGGCTGTGGTGCTCTGGCCGTCAAGGGCGGCGGAGCCGGCCAACGGGAACTCGATGATCAACGGCTGGCCACCAGGGTCGAACGCGACCGTCTTCGGCAGCCGGACGGTCACGACGTGGCCCTTCACCCCCTGGCCGGGCGTGAAGGCGACGGTCATGACAGGCTGCGCCTGCTGGACGTCCCCGTCCTGGGTGAGCTCGCATTGTGCGAGATCGGGCTTGCCGCCCGGCGCCGGCTCCTGGCAACGATAGACCCAGCTCGCGAAGGTCTGGGCGGTGAGTCGCGGAGCATCCGAGGTGGCCGGGATCGGTGCCGCCTCCTCCGCCGCGACCGGCACATCCATGGATGTCGTCCAGAGGGCGGCCAGCAACGGGATGCCGAGCACGCCAAGGCACAACATCCAGATCTTGATATCGTTGATCATCTTCGTCATTGCTCAAAAACCTCGATGGAGAAGGTTGGTCACAGCGCCAGGCCGAAGCCCGAGACGATGAGCAGCAGGAAAACCGCTCGATTGAACTGTTCGTCGGTCATCCGCCGGAACAGCTTCAGGCCGATGAACGCACCGATCAGAGCGGCCGGCAGATAGGTCACGAAGGCGAAATCGATCGTGCCCGCGCGGCCCCCGGCCACGACCAGATAGATCAGCGCATAGACCTGCATGGCGAGGATGTAGGGCTGGAAGACGCCGCGTTGCTGGACCTTGTCCCAGCCCCGCAATCCGCACCAGATCGTGACGAACGCGCCGGGAAACGCCGCCAGACCACCGGTGATGCCACCGAGGAATCCGACCACCGCATCGGCCGCCTTGCCGCCACGAAGCATCGGTGCCATCGGCTTGCGGAGCAGCATGTACCCGCCATACGCGATCAGGAGCACGCCGATCGCCACGCCATAGAGCTTCGGGCTGGCGGCATGCAGGACGAACACGCCAACCGGCACGCCGGCCACGCCGCCGACCAGGAACGGCATGAGCTTGCGCCATTCGATCGAGCCGCGTAGCGCGGCGATGCTATAGGATTGGATCGCGATCGAGCATCCGATCATGATCGCGACGGCGTGGACCGGCTCCATGAGATGGAACAGGATGGCACCGGCCAGCGCCGAAAAGGCAAAGCCGGCGATGCTCGAGATCAATGCCGAAATCAGGATGGCCAGCATCGCGACGACGCCGATGCTGTCGACCTTGGCGTAGGCCAGGATATATCCACAGATGACGACGCTGGCGACGACGATCGTGATGAAGGGCATCGACTGCTTGAGCCGCCCGGATGCCTGGGCGTTGGCGACAGCCATCAGTGTCGTCATCGACGATCTCCGAGATCAAAGGGCGCCACAACCCGGCGTCGACGCGCCGGCGGTAATCGAAAGGTGCTGTCGCAGCTGCCGACCATGCTCAGGGCTTGAAACAAGCCGCATCCGTCGGGCGATCGCTCGTAATTCAGCGATTTAGGATCTGCAAAGTTCGCGAGCGGAACCGTAAAGGCACGCCGAGGCGGGCGGTATGGGGTGTCTGACGTATCTCTCTGACCGTTGGGCCAACCCCATCCGCCGCCAAACTCTATGGCGTTTCATCGCCCTATAGCGGTGACCTGGCTCACAGGTTTTGATCGCTCTTGCTGTTTTGCCGCATCAGGCGATCGGCACAGGCACGGTCAGGTTGAACCAATTCCCATCGGTCCAAGGCGGGGCTGTCGCCGAATCCCTGTTCGGGCTCGATTAAGACTTTAACGGCTGAAAGCCGGGGCCGCTCACCGTGTCGCCCGGCTTGATGCCGAGCCGCGCCACCGTGCCCCCATTGAGCTCGATCACGGCCCTGACCGGTCCGGCGGATTCGATATTCTCCAGCGATCCCGGCACCGCGCGTTCCCGGATATTGACGATTTTGCCGTCGGCGCCGACGAACAGCATGTCCAGCGGGAGCAACGTGTTCTTCATCCACATGGCGACCTGACGCGGCTGCGGATAGTCGAACAGCATGCCGGCATCCGCGGCCATGCTGGGCCGGAACATCAAACCCTGTTCCTTCTGCTCTTCGGTTATCGCGAGCTCGATGGCGAAATGACGGGCGCCGCCGGCGGTCTGGATGGTGAGTTCGGACGTCTTGAACGTCGCCAACTGAGCAGCCGCCGGCTGGACGACCAAACCCGAGACCGGGCCAGCCATCAGGAGAACCAGCGATACCGCGACGAACCGAAGTGCCGATGCCATTTTCATGGCTCTTCCATAATCGAGCGCCCGGTTCCTGTAAATCGCGCCAACGTGACAGCGTCATTGCACCAAGATACGATTCGTATCAGATTGTGACCATGCCACCTGACTATGGTCATAATCATGCTTCCTCCGGTATCGAAATCTCGGTTCAAAGCCAAGGCGCTGGAGTTTTTCCGGCAGATTGAAGCCAGCGGCGAAGCTGTCGTGATCACCGATCACGGCCAGCCGAAATTGGAGATACGGCGGTATCGGCCGCCGATCCGAAATCCGCTCGATGTACTGCGCGGTTCGGTGATGCGCTACGACGATCCGCTGGAACCGGTTGGCGATGAGGACTGGGATGCCGCGCGGTGATCGTGCTCGATACGCATATCCTGATCTGGTGGGCCAATGGCGATCACAGCCAGTTGTCGACCGATGCGATAGACGCGATTTCGGCCGAACTCCAGGGAGGGGAGATCGTCATATCGTCGATCAGCGCCTGGGAAATCGCCATGCTGGTGCAGCGACAACGGTTGGCGCTGTCGATGGATGTGGCAGCCTGGCTGGCCGTCATAGAAGAAATCGATGCGGTAAAATTCGTGCCGATTGACACCGAGATCGGTGTAAAGGCCGTCGAACTCCCTGGCGACTTCCATAAGGATCCGGCGGATCGACTCATCGTCGCCACCGCTCGCAAGCTTGCCATTCCGGTGGTGACCGCGGATGAGAAAATCCGCGCCTATCCGCATGTCCGCACGATCTGGTGAACCGGATCAAGCAGCACCGGCTACTTACACAATATGCCGCCGCGTCACCGTGTCCACCGCCTGCCGGACCGCGTCGCTGATCGGGCCGTCGCGCGGCGGGTCGGCCAGCGTCGTGAACCAAGGATCGGGCGGGTTGCGCCCGGCGCTGCGCGACCAGGTCACCGCGCGCAGCACCGCCTCGGCGGCCGGCGGCAAGCGCGCCGGTGGTTCGATACCGTTGAGGCTGAGCCACAGCCCGGCCCAGCAGCGGGCGACCGACCACGGGTTATAGCCGCCCCCGCCGAGTACCAGCACGCGCGGCGCCACCTCCAGCAGCGCCACGACCGAGCGCCACAAGGCGCCGTTGGACAGGGCGAGACGGCTTAGCGGGTCCTCCTCCAGCGCATCGGCGCCGGCTTGGACGATCAGGATCTCGGGCTCGAAGTCGCGGGCCAGCGGCAAAACCGCATGCGCCATCACGAAATCTTGTTCGGTATCGTTGAACCCGGCAGGCACCGGGATATTGCGCGCGAAGCCGCCGCCGCTATCCTCGATCGCACCCGTATGAGGCCATCGCCCGGCCTCATGGATCGATATCAGCCGCACACGTTCGTCATGCGACAGGGCGTCCTGAACCCCATCGCAGTGATGAGCATCGAGGTCGACATAGAGCACCCGCCGAAATCCCCGATCGAGCAGCGTCAGGATACCGAGCACCGGATCGTTGAGATAGCAGAAGCCGGAGGCTCGATCGGCGCGCCCATGATGGGTCCCGCCCCCCATATTGTAGACGATCCCCGGTTCGGCCAGCAGGTCGAGCGCCAGGAGAGTGCCGCCGCAGGCGGTTGCCGGGCGCGACAGGATCTCGCGGAACACCGGGTTGCCGGCGGCGCCGATCTGATGGCGCCGACGCACCTCGTCGGAGACGCGCTGCGTCCGCTCCACCTCTTCCAGGGCGGCGAGATACGCACGGGTATGAAACCGGGCGAGTTGATCGATGGTCGCGCGCGGACTGTCGCGATAGGCGCCGTCGGGCACGGCACCCAGCGCCCGTGCGAGGTCGAGCGCCGTCGAGACGCGGGGAATGGCGAGCGGATGGTTCCGGCCGTAGGTCGAGGCACGGTAGATCTCGCTGCCGATCAACAGGGGACGACGCATCATGGTATGTGCCATGAACTAGGCTTCCGGCGCCGGGCAGTCAAACGAGCCATACCGGCAACGAGCCATACGGGATCGTCATGGACAAGCTGTTTCAGATCGCCCTTCGGATCGCCTATCGCCTGCTGCGTGTCTGGTGGTGGATACGCCGTCCCGCCTATCAGGGCTCGGCGGTCGCGATCTGGTGCGGCGGCGAAATCCTGTTGGTGCAAACGTCGTATAGGCCCTCCTTGGGCCTGCCCGGCGGCGGGGTGCACCGGGGCGAGGACCCCATGGCGGCGGCGCTGCGCGAACTGCGGGAGGAATGCGCCCTCGACTTGCCGCCCAGCGCGCTCAGCCTCCGTTTCGAGATGGTCGACACCTACGAGAAACGCCGCGACCTGGTCCGGATCTACGAGACCACGCTGGCTGAACGGCCGACGATACGAGTCGATAACCGGGAGATCCTTTGGGCACGGTTTTTCGATCTGGACGCGGCACTGGCAAGCCGAATCGCCCCGCATCTGCGGCGATATCTGGAAATGCGCGCCGTGGCGCGACCCCCGGGTCAAGCCAGCCGCTAGACGCACATCGTAGAGGACGAGGATTGATGACGGACCAGCCCAACGGCCTGCGCCCGGCGACGCTGCTCGCGCAAGGGTCGACGCCGATCGACGCCGCGACCCGAGCGATCGTTCCGCCGATCCATATGGCGACGACCTATCAGCGGGATGCCGACAACCAGTACCGCTCCGGCCGGGTCTATGCCCGCGCCGACAACCCGAGCTTCGAGCCCGCCGAGCGGGTGCTGACGGCGCTGGAGGGCGGCGCCGCGTCGCTGCTCTTTCCCTCCGGCATGGCCGCCGCGACGGCGGTCTTCCTGGCGCTTGTCCCCGGCGATCACGTGGTCGCCCCGAGCGCCATGTATTACGGCTTACGCGAATGGCTGAGAGGCTTCGCCGCCGAGTGGGGGCTGATCGTCGAATTCGTCGATCAAACCGACTTGGCGGCGCTGGCCCAGGCGATGCGGCCCGACCGGACCAAGCTCGTTTGGGTCGAAACCCCGGCCAACCCGTGTTGGAACGTGACCGATATCGCCGCCGCGGCGCGCATCGCCCATGCGGCCGGTGCTCGGCTGGCGGTGGATTCGACGGTGGCGACGCCGCTCTTGACCCGGCCGATCGAACACGGCGCGGATATCGTCATGCATTCGGCGACCAAATATCTGAACGGCCATAGCGATGTCGTGGCCGGCACGCTGACCACCGCGCGGCTCGACCCGTTCTGGCAGCGGATCGTCGCGATCCGGCGCGATCATGGTGCCATCCTGGGGCCGGTCGAGGCATGGCTGCTGCAGCGCGGCTTGCGCACCCTGGCGATCAGGGTCGAGCGCGCCAGTCGAAACGCCGCGGCGATCGCGCAGCATTTCAGCCGGCACCAGGCGGTGCGCGCGGTGCTCTATCCCGGGCTCGCCCACCATCCGGGCCACGCGGTCGCGGCGCGACAGATGCGAGGCGGGTTTGGCGGCATGCTGTCGATCTGCGTCGCCGGCGGGGCGGAGGCCGCCATCGAAGTGGCGGCCAGAACCCGATTGTGGCAGCGCGCGACCTCCTTGGGCGGCGTGGAAAGCCTGATCGAGCACCGTGCCTCGATCGAAGGCCCGGATAGCCCGACCAGCACCGACCTGCTGCGTCTTTCCGCCGGAATCGAAGATGCCGCCGACCTGATCGACGACCTCGATCAGGCGCTGGGTCAGGTCCTTGCCTAGCCACGATTATCGGCAAACGGCTTGACGGCACCCCCTATGCCCTGGATATTGTGGCCCCAAGAGCATCGGCCCCCTAAATAGAGTGCGCGATGCGGTGGCTTTGGGAGACTGGGGATGCCAGCTGACCAGTTGGAGCTGAAACACTACCTCGCCGCCGGTGGCATGCTGACCAAAGTGGCACCCGTCGAGCAACCGGCAACGACCATCGACGACCAAATCCTGGACGCCCCAGCGGTGGCCTTGCCCGATAGTTTCGGCGCCTGGCATCAGGCCCGCCAGCGACGGGTCGTCCCCCGCCTCACCTTCGACATGCCGCCCGGCGACGTCGCGACCATCGAGCAGCCACCGGCGAAAACCGCCTTCGCGAAAGACACCGCGACCGAGTAGCGCACGAAATCGCTCTCATACGTAGGGCGGAGACACTAACGCGATTCCCGCCTTTGGGCGGGAGCTTGCAGGTCGATCGGCCGGTCCGCCAGATGGGTCAGGACCAGCTTGCGATAGCGCACCAGCTTATCGACCAGGAATGCCACGGTTGCCGAGGCGCTCCTGATCGACCCCTGTTGATCGCGGAACAACGGTTGATTGGTCGTCGCGGCCTGCGGCAGGACATCGTCCGACGGGCGGGTCGGCTCGTGGTGGGCCGCCTCGATCAACCGCGAGGCGCCGGTCGGTCCCAGCAACAGCGAAAGCTCGACCTCCGCGGCACCGGGTGAACGGCCCAGCTGCGTCGCCATCGACGCTCGATTTTGACCGGCATAGAGATTGGTCATCCGCGTCGCCAGGACGATGTCGTGGCGCAGCCCCAGCACGATGCGCCGGATCTCCGGATCGTCGATCGTGGCACGCCCTGCGTCATCCAGCCTGATATGCGCGACCAGCGCCTCCTTGACGCCGAGGGATCGGCCATGCCGCATGACCAGATCCAGCCAGGTCGATTCCAGAAATTGGTAAGGTCCGGCCGCGCCGGTCCGCAGGTTTTCCGCGCGACCCTGAAAATTGCTCTCGGCCAGAACATGCGCCAGCAACATGACCGTGTCGCCCCGGTCCTCCGGTCGCTGCGACCGCACGATCGCATAATACTGGTCCGGCATCGGCTGAATGAGCGCGGGCGGCAAGTCCGTCAGAACGTCGTTCCTCCTGGGCGACCCAACTTACGGGTCATCCGTTAGATCACCAGATCAACTTTTTACACGTTTTGGGTTGCGACGCCAAATAGCGGAATGCACTTGGCCACCGCTTGCAGAATCAATTGCAAATTGCGACGCAAAATTCGAATCCAGCGTCGCCGGCCCATCCCTACCCTTGGTTTTCCTGGCTTTTTTCCGTGGCACGGAACTTGAGATAAGGAGAGGGCAGTACCCGGGTACATTTGCCGACCGCGTATCAGGGGCATCGAGCAGACGGTCGGTTACGGTAGCACGCATTTTCGAGATCGATGCATCGCGCACTTCTTCTGCCGGGAATTGGCTAGTCCAATTCCCGGTGCCGCGCCCCCTGCGGATCTCGACGTCCTCACGAATTTCCCGTTGGCGTCCGATACCATTCGTACCGCGAAGCCGGCTTCACGTGGGGGCTGCGTCAAAGATCCCGACGATTGGGCGGCGGGATGATATTAGGCGGTACCGCGTCGTCCGAAGCGGCGTACCGAGGGCACCGTGTCATGAGCCGTAAACCCATCCAATCGCCCAGCCGGCCAGCCAACCGCGACACCAGTTCCGTGGCACATATTCTGGTCGCCGAAGACAACATGACGACCCAGCGCCTGATCCTTCTGATGATCGAGGCGCTTGGCCACAAGGTGACTCTGGTGAAAACCGGCAGCGAGGCACTCGCCGCCATGCGTGACGGCGCATACGACCTGTTGCTCATGGATATTCAGATGCCTGAGCTCGACGGTCTGGCGGCCGCCCGGATGATCCGCGACCTGCCGCCGCCGGCGTGCCGGATACCGATCGTCGCCGTGACCGGCGATGACAGCCGGGAGAACCTGTTCGCGTGTCGCGAGGCGGGAATCGACGATTTCCTCAGCAAACCCCTGACCTGGCCGGAGCTCGAAGAGATGCTGCGACGCTATTTGTCGCGCGATGGCCGCGCGCCCGGCGAGTTGACGGTGACGACTTGACGACACCGCTGCCTTTCGACGAAACGGTCCTTTCCGGCCTCATCGAAGAGATCGGAGCGGACGCGGCGTTGCGCATTCTATCGGTATTCCTGGCCGAGACCGAACTCGCTCTCGAACGCATCGCAACGATGCGCGGCGGCGACACGCCGTCCGACATCGCGGATGCGGCGCATACCTTGAAAAGCACGGCGTCGACCTTCGGTTTCGGCGAACTCGCATCGGTCGCGGCACTGCTGGAGGCGAGCGCCAGGCAGCCGACACCACCGGCCGAGCTGAACCGGCAGATCGATGATCTGCAGGCCGCCTTCGCGGCGGGGCGTCGCGCCCTGGCCACGGCCCGGGACGGCAACGGCCAGGATGCCTGGCATAAACCCTGATTCCCCAGCCTGGTCACGCCGACTGGTCACACCAACTGGTCAGACTTTCGCCGCCGCCCAGCTCAGGCGCTTGCGGTAAATCGTCGACGGATTGACGCCGAGACGCGCGGCGGCCACCGGTACATTGCCGCCGCAACTGACGATCGCTGCCTCGATGGCATCGCGCTCGACCATCCAGAGCGGCTTGATCTCGCCGGGCGGCGTCCTGGAGGCCGGTTGCCCGGGTGAGCCCCAGCCCGGCTCCAGCCGGCCCTGTCCCCCCCCATCCAGCGCCCCTTGCCCCAAGGTGGCCGTCGCACCGGGTTCACCGATAACCGCCACCAGCATGGCCCGCGTCAGCCGATCCCCGTCATTGAGGACGATCGACTGGCGCAGCACGTTGTGCAGCTGACGGATATTGCCGGGCCATTCATAACCGCGAATCAGCGCCTCGGCCTCCGGCGTCAGGCCCTGGAACCGACGGCCTTCCTCGGCGCTGATCGTTTTGACCGCGTCCCGGGCGATCTCGACCGCGTCATCGTCGCGCAGCCGCAGCGGCGGCAGATGGATCGGGATGACGTGGAGGCGATAGAACAGATCCTCGCGCAGGCGTCCGGCCTCGACCTCGCGGCGGGGATCGCGGTTGGTGGCACAGACGATGCGCACATCCACCTTGCGCACGGCGTCGGAGCCAACCTTCTGCACCGTGCCGGTCTGCACAAAGCGCAGCAGCTTCGCCTGCAAAGCCAGCTCCATCTCGCACAGCTCGTCCAGGAACAGGATGCCCCGATCGGCCGACAGGGCGGCGCCCTCGCGATCCGTCGACGCCCCGGTGAACGCGCCCCGGACATGACCGAAGATCTCGCTTTCCATCAAATCGCGCGGGATCGCACTGCAATTCACCGCGACGAACGGATTGGCACGGCGCGGCCCCCTGCTGTGGATGGCTTCGGCGCAAACCTCCTTGCCGGTACCGCTTTCCCCGGTGATGAACACCGTGGCCCGGCTGGGTGCCGCTTGCTCGATAAGCCGATAGACCGCCCGCATGCCGAGCGACGAGCCGATGAACCCCTCGAAGCGGTCGCCCGGCAGGTCGGCCCCCAGCACCGAGATGATCCGGCTCAGCCGCCGCTTTTCCAGCGCGTTGCGCAAAGTGGTCAACAGCCGGTCGGCGTTGAACGGCTTCACCAGGTAATCATCCGCCCCCGCCTTCATGGCATCGACCGCCGCGGTCAAGGAGCCATGCGCGGTGCTGACCAGAATCGCGGCGTTGGGGGTTCGGTCACGGGTCTCGGGGATGAGATCGATGCCGCTGCCATCCGGTAGCCGGACATCGAGCAGCACCGCGTCCACCAACGCATCGGCCAGACAACGGCGCGCGGCCGCCAAGCTACCGACGACAGTTACCCGATAGCCGGCTCGCATGAGGTATTGTGCATAAACCTCGGCGAGCGATGCCGTATCTTCGACCACCAGGACAGAGAGCTTCAAGACTTCGCAGCCCACCCGATTGAAGCCAGCACGACGCGAGACTTACAGATCGCGCCGCCGACTATAGCGAATGATCGATCGAGGTCCACGGCTATCGATCCCAGGCAATCAACCCCGGAATCTCACGGCCTCGAGCCCCGCTCCATGAGGCTCCTCCCGTTGGTTCCGGTGGCCCCACCGATGGTAGTCAGGGCGTAGAATTCGGTGCGGGATTTCGTGGAGCAGAGGGTGTAGCGTTCGGTGGAATTGGCCTGGGACGCCCTCGCGTATGACCTCCACTGAGTTCGATGCCTTCAGTGCTCCCCTGATCGGGCTGCCCGTGTCCCACCTGTGGCGGGGCCATGGATCAGCGCTATTTCTTGAATTCGGGGAACTTCGACCCAGCACCAGGATCAGGCGTGACGGGTCTATCGGCAATCCCACGGGCGAGATGTCGCTCATGATTGATTGGAGTTGGCGTATCGAAGGGCGTCGGTCGATTTTGTGCGGCAGTTGGAGCGACGAACAAAAGTGGCCCAGAGCCTTCAAACTTGTTCGTAACGCCATGATTGCCGATGCGGTCTTGTTCGGACGCCTGCCCGAGATCGAACTCTCCCTCTCGAACGGCATCCGCGTTCTGTCGTTCATGACCGCCGAGGGAAGCCCAGATTGGACTTTGTTCGACCGCCTCGGAGATGAGACGCGCTGGCTGTGCGTGCGTCGCGGCGTTCTCAGAATTGAAGCTGGTGAACCGCTTCTCCCGCCGAAACAGACCGAAAATCGCTAGCCATTGTGTTCACCGGAACCAACGGGAGGAGCCGTCGCTCCATCGATGATTTTTCGCTCGTCGCTGTAATTCGCCTGACACCATATGCTCTTAACGTGCATCTTCGGTCGACGCCCCCCAACTCCAGAGGAGTAGCACATCATCGCCACGTTCAATCTGTCCCGGCTCGCCTGGCTCGGAATACCGTTCCTGCTGGCTTTCACCGGTGTCGCGCATGCCGCGGGGCTGGTCGATACGATCAAGACTCGCGGCGCCTTGGCCTGCGGCATCAATACCGGCAATCCGGGTTTCGCCCTGGCGGACAGCCAAGGCCATTTCCAAGGTTTCGAGATCGATCTATGCCGGGCCGTCGCCGCGGCGATCCTCGGTGATCCCGACAAGATCAAGTTCTCGCCGCTAAGCTCCCAGCAGCGCTTCACGGCTCTGCAATCCGGCGAGATCGACGTGCTGTCGCGCTCCGCCACCTGGACGCTGACCCGCGACGCGCAGCTCGGCCTGGATTTCGCCGCCGTCACCTTCTACGACGGCCAGGGCGTCATGGTGCCGGCCAAGCTCGGCATCAAAAGCCTGAAGGAGTTGAACGGCGCGTCCGTCTGCATCCTCAGCGGATCGACCTCGGAACTGAACATCGCGGATTACGCCCGCGCCAATGGCATCAGCTTCAAGCCGATCGTCATCGAGGGCGTCGACCCGGCGGTGGAAAGCTTCTTCTCGGGCCGCTGCGATGCGTATACGACCGACAAATCGGGCTTGGCGGCCGTCCGTGCCAGCCGGGCCGGACAGCCCGGGGACTACGTCATCCTGCCTGAAACGATCTCGAAGGAGCCGATCAGCCTGGCCACGCGCAAGGATGATCCGCAATTCTCCGACATCGTGCGCTGGACGATGTACGCGCTGATCGAGGCGGAGGAACGCGGCATCACCGCCGCCACGATCGACAGCTTCAAGACCAGCACCGATCCCGGCGTTCAGCGGCTGCTGGGCGTCGTGCCCGGCATGGGTGCCGCCCTCGGCCTGCCGGAAACCTGGGCCTATACGGCGATCAAGTCGGTCGGCAATTACGGGGAGATCTTCGAGCGCAACCTCGGACCGAAAACCCCGCTGGCCATGGACCGGGGGCTGAACGCCCTCTGGACCAAGGGCGGCCTGCTCTACGCCCCGCCGATCCGATAGCGACATCGGCCCAACGCGAAAAGCCGGCAGGTCCATCGCCTGCCGGCTGGCGCGCGGCGGCCGGCTTGCCGTTGCCGGCTTACCCGTTGCCGGCTTACCCGTTGGAGGTTTCGGACACCCCGGTATATTTGCGGACCGCCCGGGCGACTTCCTGCCAATGGGCGATGCCGGCGACCCCGTCGCCGCCTTGCAGAGAGGCGATTCGCCGTTCGACATGATCGAGCGCGTCGCGCCCGAAAGTATCGATGAGGTAACGCGCCGCACGACTGACCTGCGGGTCGATTTCAGTTGGTCTAGCCAATTTTACCACGCTGGGGATCATCCGACAAAGTGAAGCGGTCGAACATTAGGTCACCGAAATATTATCAGAAAGTGTACCACGCAAGCCAAAGATATGGTGACCCGGCTGGGATTCGAACCCAGGACCCTGTGATTAAAAGTCACATGCTCTACCAACTGAGCTACCGGATCGTCATGGAGGCAGACGCATTTGATGGGCGCGGAACATAGGCGGATCGATGGCCGGCGGTCAATGCCGAGGGTTGTCGATAATCGCCGACGCGATCATCCTCGAAAAAGAACCACCAACGCATGCCGCCGCGCGAGCCCGCGCCAGACGGGCTCAGGCATCCGAGGCGTCACCCCCGCCGGTCTTCCTGCCCGATTGGACGAAACGCCGGTTCAGCCGATCGACGATCCGGGGCGAAACGAAGTGCGACACATCGCCGCCCAGCAGGCCGATCTCCTTCACGAAGCGGGAGGAGATGAACTGATAGCGGTCCGAGGCCATCAGAAACACCGTCTCGATCGCCGGATTCAGCCGGGCGTTCATGCCCGCCATCTGGAATTCGTATTCGAAATCCGAGACGGCGCGCAATCCGCGCACGATGACCGACGCGCCCACCGACATGGCGAAATTCATCAGCAGAATTTCGAAGGACTGCACCTCGACGCGGCTCGCCAAGTCCGGATCTCCCAGATGCGCGATCTCGTCGCGCACCATGTCGACCCGCTCGCCATCTGAAAACAGCGGACCTTTGCCGGCATTGCGGGCGACACCGATGATCAGGCGGTCGACCAGCTTGGCCGCCCGCAGGATCACGTCGGTATGGCCGTTCGTGATCGGGTCGAACGTGCCGGGATAGACGCCGACTCTAGGTTTGCTCATCACCACCCTGCCCGTTTGGTGCATCGCTGTCCGGCGCTGCTGCGACCGTATCATCCGTGCCGTCGATCGAGGGGCCGGGCTCCGTTTCCTCGTCCTCGGCATCGCCCGTGCGGGCGAACCGCGCGACCGACACCACCCGCTCGCCGTCGCCCACCTTGAACAGGACGACGCCGCCGGTGCGCCGCCGGGCGATGCGGATGTCGTGGATCGGGCAGCGGATCACCTGGCCGCTATCGGCGACCAGCATGACTTCGTCGGTCGGTGCTACCGGAAAGACCGCGACCAGCGCATCGCCGCGTCGCGACAGATCCATATTGTCGATCCCCTGACCGCCGCGATTGGTGATCCGGTAGTCATAGGCCGACGTCCTGACACCGAAGCCCTTACCGCTGACGCTCAGCAGGAACTGCTCGCGCTCCGCCAGTTCGGCGAACCGCTCCTCGGTCAGATCGACCGAACCGGTACCGGCCTCGCCGGCCTCTTCCGTCTCGTCGGGAGCGGTTTCCGCGACCGGGACCTCGGGTGTGCCGGCGGCCACGTCGCTTTCCTCGCCCATGGCGCGGCGGCGTTCCTTGGCGAGGCTGAGATAGGCGTCGCGTTCTTCCGGGTTGATGGTCTCGTGCCGCAGGATCGACATGGAGATGATCGCGTCGTCCGCCTGCAGCCGGATGCCCCGCACGCCGACCGACGAACGGCCGGTGAACACGCGCACATCCTCCACCGAAAAGCGGATGCAGCGTCCCTTGCGCGTCGCCAGCATGACGTCGTCGCTGTTGCTGCAGGTGGCGACCGCGATCAGGCTGTCATCGGCATCCTCGCCCTCGAACTTCATGGCGATCTTGCCGTTGGTCATCACATTGGCGAAATCCGCCAACGAGTTGCGCCGCACATTGCCCTTGGCGGTGGCGAACATGACCGTGAAGTCGCGCCAGGTCGCCTCGTCCTCGGGCAGCGGCATGACCGCGGAGATCTGTTCGCCGGGCACCAGGTTGCGCAGCAGGTTGACCATCGCCTTGCCGCGCGATTGCGGCGTGCCGATCGGCAGGCGATAGACCTTCAGCTTGTAGACCCGGCCGGTCGAGGTGAAGATCAACACCGGCGCATGGGTCGAGGCGACGAATACCTCGCTGACGATGTCTTCCTCGCGCATCGCCATGCCGGAGCGGCCCTTGCCGCCGCGCCGCTGCGCCCGGTATGTCGAGAGCGGCACGCGCTTGATGTAGCCGCCATGGCTGACGGTGACCACCATGTCCTCGCGCTGGATCAGCGCCTCGATATCCGACTCGAATTCCAGGTCTTCGAGCTCGGTCCGGCGCGGCGTGGAGAACTGGTCGCGCACCGCCTTCAACTCGGCACGCATGATGTCCAGCTTGCGCGGGCGGGACCGCAGGATGTCGAGCAGATCGGCGATCTCGGCGACGATCTCGGTCAATTCGGCGGCGATCTTCTCCCGCTCCAGGCCGGTCAGGCGCTGCAGGCGCAGTTCCAGGATCGCCTTGGCCTGCGGCTCGGACAGGAAATAGGTCCCGTCCGCCTGGACCGAGCGGCCGGGTTCGTCGATGAGGGCGATGAGCGGCGCCACGTCCTCGGCCGGCCAGCCGCGGCCGAGCAGGCCGATCATCGCCGCTTCCGGATCCGCGGCGAAGCGGATCACCTTGATGATCTCGTCGATATTGGCGACCGCGACGGCGAGGCCGGTCAGCACATGGGCGCGGTCGCGCGCCTTGCCCAGTTCGAACACCGTGCGCCGGGTGATGACCTCCTCGCGGAAGTCGATGAAGGCGGCGAGGATCTCCTTCAGGTTCATCAGCTCGGGCCGGCCGCCATTGAGCGCCAGCGCGTTGACGCCGAAGCTGGTTTGCAGCGGCGTGTGCCGGAAGAGCTGGTTCAGCACGACATCGGCGACCGCGTCGCGCTTCAGCTCGACCACCACGCGCACGCCGTCGCGATCGGATTCGTCGCGCAGCTCCGAAATGCCCTCGACCATCTTCTCGCGCACCACCTCGGCGATGCGCTCGACCAGCCGCGCCTTGTTCACCTGGTACGGGATCTCGGTGATGATGATCGCCTCGCGATCCTTGCGCAGCTCCTCGATATGCGTCTTGCCGCGCATGATGATCGAGCCGCGCCCCGTCTTATAGGCGGCGTGGATCCCCGCCTTGCCCATGACGATGCCGCCGGTCGGAAAATCCGGACCGGGAATGCACTCCATCAATTCCTCGATGGTGACGTCGGGGTTCTCGATATAGGCGAAGCAGGCGTCGATCACCTCGCCCAGATTATGGGTCGGGATGTTGGTCGCCATGCCGACCGCGATGCCGCCGGCACCATTGACCAGCAGGTTCGGGAAGCGCGCCGGCAGCACCGTGGGCTCGACCCGCCGCTCGTCGTAGTTCGGCTGGAAATCGACCGTGTTCTTGTCGATATCCTCGAGCAGGCTCTCCGAGATCCGCGCCAGGCGCGACTCGGTGTACCGCATCGCCGCCGCCGGATCGCCGTCCATCGAGCCGAAATTGCCCTGGCCGGCGATCAGCGGCAGGCGCATCGAGAAGTTCTGCGCCATGCGGACCATGGCGTCGTAGATGGCACTGTCGCCATGCGGATGGTACTTGCCCATGACGTCGCCGACGATGTTCGCCGATTTGCGGAACGGGCGGTTCCAGTCATAGCCGCCATCCTTCATGGCGTAGAGAATGCGGCGATGCACCGGTTTCAGACCATCGCGCACATCGGGCAAGGCGCGCGACACGATCACGCTCATCGCATAATCGAGGTAGGAGCGTTTCATCTCCTCTTCGATGGTGACCGGGACGATATCAAAAGGAGTAGAGGACGGCGGTTCGGTAGCCAATTATGAGATACAGTCCGAATGAGGGCAGGCCGACGGAGGGCGGGCCCGGTAAGGGCAGGTTTGGCCGCGGGGCTGGGCCAACGAGAAACCACCCTAGCAAACCTGAGCGGTAGCAACAATCACGGCCCACGAGAAGCACGGCCCGAGAGGTGGTCTGGAAGACGATGGTCCTGCGAGAAATTTGGCAAGCGCGCGCGCGCCGCTCACCACGGGCCCCCTTAGTACAGGGTGGGGCATGACTCCGCCACCCAGCGGCATCGCCTGCCTCGCCAGGATCGGGCGTTTTCATGCCCTGGATCTCTCGGCCGAGCGGCTGACGCATGACTGGGCATCGGCCGGTGACGAGCCGACCGACGCCCAATTGATCCGCATGGCGCGGACGGCCGGCCTGCGCGCCAAGGTCGCCACGCTCGCCTGGGACGATCTCGCAACCCTGGGCACCGCGTTGCCGGCGATCGCCCGCCTCAGGAACGGCGCATCGATCATCCTCTCCGGCTTCCGGACCGATCGCGGCAAGCCGGAGGTCGTGCTGAGCGACCCGCTCGCCGAGACGCAAGGCTTCCTGTTCCTCGATCAAGCGACGTTCGAGGCGGAATGGCAGGGTCGCGTGCTCCTGCTGAAGCGGGATTTCGGCGTGGCCGATCCGGATCGGCCGTTCGGCATCGGCTGGTTCATCCCGGAATTCCTGCGCCAGAAGCGCTTCTTTCGCGACATCGGCATCGCCGCCCTGCTGCTCAACCTGTTGATGCTGGCGACGCCGATCTATCTGCAGATCGTCATCGACAAGGTGTTGGTCCATCAAAGCTACAGCACGCTATACGTGTTGAGCGGCGGCATCGCCATCGCCCTGGTGTTCGACGCCGTGTTCACCTTCCTGCGGCGCTATCTGCTGCTGTTCGCGACCAACCGGATCGACATCCGCGTCGCCACGCGCACCTTCACCCATCTGGCTTCGCTGCCGATCGATTTCTTCGACCGGGCGCCGGCCGGCGTGCTGGTGCAGCACATGCAGCAGGCCAGCAAGGTCCGCGAATTCCTGACCGGCCGGCTGTTCCTGACCGGGCTCGATGCGACGGCCCTCCTGGTGTTCGCGCCGATCCTGGTGTTGTACAGCCCGGGGCTGAGCTTCACCGTGCTGCTGTTCACGCTGCTGATCGGCGGCGTCATCACCGCGTTGATCGGGCCGTTCCGCCGCCGGCTGCGTCGGCTCTACCTCGCCGAGGGCGAGCGGCAGGCTTTCCTGGTCGAGACCATCCACGGCATGCGGACGGTGAAATCCCTGGCGCTGGAGGCCCGGCAGCGGCGCGAGTGGGAGAACCGGTCGGCCCAGGCGGTCACCATGCATTTCGAGGTCGGCAAGATCTCGGCCACCGCCCAATCCGTCACCGGCCTTCTGGAAAAGCTGATGCTGGTGGCGATCATCGGCTTCGGCGCGCAGAGCGTGTTCGACGGAACGTTGACGGTCGGCGCGCTGATCGCGTTCCAGATGCTGGCCGGCCGGGTATCCGGGCCGCTGGTCCAATTGGTCAGCCTGATCCACGAGTATCAGGAAACCGCCCTGTCGATCGGCATGCTCGGCACCATCATGAACGCCAAGCCGGAGCAAGGCGCGACCGGTCGCGGGTTGCGCATGCCGATCAAGGGCGCCGTCGACTTCGACGGGGTGACCTTCCGCTATGGTTCCACCCAGGGCGGCACGACCCCGCCGGCGCTGGACGACGTCTCGTTTCAGATCCCCGAGGGCAGCATCTTCGGCATCATGGGCCGCAGCGGCTCGGGCAAGACCACGATCACCCGGCTGCTGCAAGGCCTGCACAGTGCCGAGGCGGGCATCGTCCGCCTCGATGGCTACGATCTGCGCGAGATCGATCTGGTGCATCTGCGGACCCATATCGGCGTGGTGCTGCAGGATGATTTCCTGTTCCGCGGCACGGTGCGCGAGAACATCGCCGCCGCCCGCCCCTCCGCCACCTTGCAGGAAGTCGCCGAGGCGGCGCGCCTCGCCGGTGCGGAGGAATTCATCGAGCGCCTGCCGCAAGGCTTCGAGACGCGGATCGACGAGGGGGCGGCGAACCTGTCCGGCGGCCAGCGGCAACGCCTGGCGATCGCCCGCGCCCTGCTGACCAAGCCACGGATCCTGATCCTCGACGAGGCGACCAGCGCGTTGGATGCCGAAAGCGAGGCGATCGTGCAGACCAATCTGCGCCACATCGCCGAGGGCCGCACCCTGATCATCGTCTCCCACCGGCTGTCGTCGCTGGTCGACGCCGATCGCATCCTGGTGCTCGATCGCGGCCGCGTCGTCGATAGCGGCGGGCATAAGGAGCTGCTGGGACGCTGCACGATCTATCGCGGCTTGTGGCAACAGCAGAACCGGCATCTGGGATGAGGCATGTGGCGATGAGGCACCCGGCGATGAGGACATCACGATGATCGGACGTGAGCCCGGCTCGGCTCTGGTCGGCCGCCGCCGGCCGGCCGTCACGCCTCGACCCTCCCCCCTGCCAAAACGGCACCCCCGCCTGAAAATACGGGTGCCGGCACGGGTCGTGGCGGAATTCCAATCCGACGCGCTGGAAATCGAACACGGGCCGGAGCCGCTGACCGCCCGCCTGATGCTCTACGCCGTCACCGCTTTGGTCGCCGCCGCCGTGGTATGGGCCAGTTTCGCGCGGGTCGACGAGGTGATCACGGCGCGCGGCAAGCTGGTCAGCACCGCGCAGAACCTGGTCGTGCAACCGCTGGAGACCTCGATCATCCGGTCGTTGCCGGTCACCGCCGGCACGGTCGTCCATCAGGGCGAAACCCTGGCGGTGCTCGATCCGACCTTCATCCAGGCGGATGTCGACCAGCTGCAGGGCCGCGTTGCGAGTTTCGACGGCGAAATCGCCCGGCTCAACGCCGAACTGTCCCGGCAACCCTTCACGCCTTTGCCGGGCACCGATGCCGCGCTGGAACGCTCGCTCTATGAAAGCCGCCAGGCGCAATACCAGGCGCAGGTGACGACCTATACCGAGAAGATCGCGCGGCTGCAGGCCACCCTGGAGAACAAGCACGCCGATCTGGGGCAGTTGAACCGGCGCCTGCAAGGCCTGCAATCCATCGAGGACATGCGCGGCGAGCTTGAACAGCGTCAGGTCGGCTCGCGGCTCAACACCCTGCAGGCGCGCGACGCCCGCCTGTCGGTCAGCCGCGAAATCAGCGACGTGACCCACACGATAGACCAGACCGACCACGAATTGGCCGGCGCGAAAAGCGAGCGGGACGGCTTCCTGGAGGAATGGCACCGCAAGATCGCCGAGGAGTTGGTGACCGTCCGGCGCGACCGGGAAACCGCCGACGATCAGCTCAACAAGGCGATTCGCCGGCATGATCTGGTCACCCTCAAGGCCGAGAGCGACGCCGTCGTCCTGGAAGTGGCGTCCCGCTCGATCGGCTCCGTCGTCAAGGAAGCCGAGCCGTTGATGACCCTGGTGCCGTTGAACGCGCCGCTGCAGGTCGAGGCGCAGATCGACGCAGGCGACCTCGGCCATGTCAAAAACGGCGACGCGGCGCGCATCAAGCTCGAAGCCTATCCGTTCCAGCGTTACGGCACCGCCACGGGCGTCGTGCGCACGATCAGCGAGGATGCGTTCTCGCGCGATCAGAACAACCAGACGAGCGGCATCGGCCGATCCTCGGTCAGCGCCGGAGGCGTCTATTACAAGACCTTCATCGATCTGGACCGGTCGACGCTGAAGAACCTGCCCGTCGGCACACGGTTGATGCCCGGCAGCCCGATCACCGCCGAGATCAAGGTCGGCCAACGCACCGTCGCGTCGTATTTCCTCTATCCGCTGCTGCGCGGCATGGACGAAAGCATCCGCGAGCCCTGAGCGTTCTCGTGGATAAAATCTAACGCTTGGTCCCCGTGCTCAAGGTCGGTTCAGGGTGCGGAGCTGACGTTAGAAGCTCGGCCCGACTACGGCTGATTTGCGCCCACTGTAGTCGCTGGACGGGTTTTGCTAGGCGCTCGATAGCGGACACACCCCAAGATGTCGCGCGCCTATCGCCCTATGGTGTCTCGCGGATCATGCCCCCCGTGCTTAGCGTGATCGACCTGGCGATCGGGTATTGAAAGAAATAGGCCAGATGTTACTCGATACCAGGGTACCGGTGCCCCGGGCCTGGCCGTTCTACACCGCCGATCGCCAGGGCGCCCCGCGCGGCATCTTCACCGCGCTCTGTTAGCGTCACCACGATCAGATGTGAAAACGGCCGCGTCTCCACCAAGCCATGGCGCCCCAGATGCTCGAGGCATTGGCGCCGATCCTCATACGAGCCCTCAAGACCAACTTTCGCGAGATAGGAACGGATGACCATGTCGTTGGCCACGCCTAGACAGCTACGCAACAAGGTCAGCACCGCCAGCGCCCGGTGCGCGACTAGAATGTCCTCCAGCTCACCAAGAGTATTCGACTCCGGATCTGCGTTCATGCGCTCCGCATCCCTCTTCCCAGACTCGCTAGCGCTATAGCTGCTCTCCCGTGATTGGCCATAGTAAAAACTCTAAAGCGTGTGCTACTATTACGCCCGGTGTTCGGCCAGACCTGTCGCCGGGTCAAAGCGAAATCTACCTCCTGAAGATATCCGCGTCGGCCCAAAAGGCTGTCGGTAATCGGCGATGGACAGCCCTCAAGAGGGACCGTGCTGATGTCTGTATTCATCCTTACAGAACAAAATTGTCTGGTGCTGAGGCGGTTGGTCAAAACCGAAGCGCCTCACGTAAAAAGCGCGCATATTGCTGAGGCGCTTGCTGCTTCTATGGGATTTGGCACTCACGCGGCACTCTTGGCCGCAATACGGGCCGAGCCGCACCTTCCGCCTGGTCTTGCCAATTGCGATCTGTCCCGATTTGCCGATCGACTATCGGTCCTTATCGGCTCGGCTGCGCCGAATTTTGATCTTGAGGCTCTGACGCGCAGTCCTTCAATCCCGGATCTACCATTTGCGGTTTTTGCGGCAGCGGACCGAGGTGCCAATAACCATCATTTCTATTGCTGCCGGGGACTTAACCGGCCGATGATGTATATTCATCCAGCACGCAAGTACGTAAAATTATGGTGGGACTGCATAACGATACACACAGACTTTGAGGATTTTCTATTCGCTGGCGCCGGCGGAGAGCTCGTCGAGCGACTATTCGCCATGTTTCAAATGCGAGCAAAAGGGGCGCCCGGTAAACCAATCTTTCAGGGAAGTGCCTTTGCAGGCTCGGTCGAAAAGCTTCTGCCGGAAACGGCCAGATTACTTGCCGACGATTTTTTCAAGGCACTGTATCTCCCATTACGCGAACCCCGCGGTCCTCGACCGGGCAACACAAGGTCGATAAAGCCAGGTGGACCAAGGCCCGCTGAGTGGCTGCCCCAGACCGCCACCGTCGTGTCGTCCTCGAGCCAACGGCATTGACCCTCGAAAAAATCGGCCGGTCGCTCCCTGACGACGAAGGACCGCTTGGGATCGGAACCGGGCTTGTGACGCCGGGTACCAAGTGTCAGATTTTATCCACTAGTCCTTCGCCATATCCGTGAACTCAGGGTGTCCATGCCGAGGCTTACCGTGTTCGTGCCGGATGGAATACGGGCCGGCCACGACACGGCCTCCCGTTTGCGCGCGGGTATGACGAGAAAAGCTTGGCTGAACGAAGACGCCCCGTGATCTGACCATGGCCTGCGGGTGGCATTCCGCCCGGCATTCCCCACATGACGGTGAGATAGACGCCATCCCCCTCCCCGCATCCCCATCGGCTCAGGTTCGTTCGCAGACAGATGGATCTCATCCCGGACCGTTCGATCCGCCTTGCCGTCACGGGCCTCAGCGGCGCCGGCAAGACGGTGTTCATGACCGCCTTGATCGACCAGTTGCTGCGCGCCGGCGAGGGTCGGGCGGCGCTGCCGTTCTTCACGGCCTCGGCACATGGCGATCTCAAGGCGGCGAAGCTGCGCCCGAGCGCGCATCTCGCCCGCAAGCAATTCCCCTATGCGGAGCATCTGGCGGTGCTGACCGGGCCGGAACGGCTTTGGCCCGCCGGCACGGACGACGTGTCGGAGGCGCTCGTGGCGCTGCGCTATCGCCCGACCGGCCTGATCGGCCGGCAATTGGCGGATGCCGCGACCCTCAATATCGAGCTGATCGACTATCCCGGCGAATGGCTGCTCGACCTGCCGCTGCTCGACCACAGCTTCGAAAGCTGGTCGCGGGCGACGCTGGCCCTGGCCGGCCTGCCACCCCGGCCGGAGCTTTCGGCGGAGTGGCGCGCCCTCCTCGCCACCTTGCCGCCGACCGGCCCGGCCGATGAGGCGACGGCACGGCACGCGGCTTCGACCTATACCGCCTATCTGCGCCGCTGCCGGGAGCGGCGCCATGGCCTCAGCCTGGTGCAGCCCGGCCGTTTCCTGCTGCCCGGCGAATACCACGACACCCCGGCGCTGTGGTTCTGCCCGCTCGACCTGACCGCCGAGGCCAAGGCCCAGCCGGACACGCTGCACGCGCTGATGCGCGACCGGTTCGAGGCCTATAAGCGGGAGATCGTCCAAGGCTTCTACCGTCGGCATTTCCGCCGCTTCGATCGCCAGGTGGTGCTGGTCGACGTGTTGCGCGCGCTGGATTCCGGCCAAGCCGCCTTCGAGGATGCCGGCCGGGCGCTGGCGGCGATCCTGCACAGCTTCCGGTTCGGCCGCGCCGGGCTGCTCAGCACGCTATTGGCGCCGCTGCTCGGCAGCCGGATCGACAAGGTGCTGTTCGTCGCCACCAAGGCCGATCATGTGACGCCCAATCAGTATGGCAATCTGCGCATGCTGCTGAGCCGCATGCTGTCGCCCAGCGCCACCGACATCACCTTCGCCGGCGGCCAGGTGGAGACGCGCGTCGCCGCCGCCCTGCGCTGCACCGAGCTGGGGCGCGGCGAGCTCGGTAAAAATGGCCTGGCCGCCGGCTCGGCCAATAGCCCCGGGTCGGCCAATGGCCCCAGAACGGCCAATGGCCAGCGCGTCGATCTGCTGCGTGGTACGCTGGTCGGCGAAACCACGCCACGCACGCTCTATCCCGGCGAGGTGCCGGCGGCACCGCCCAGCGCGGCGGCCTGGCAGGCGGAACCCGACCTCTCGCCGGAATTCCGGCCGCCGCCGCATGATCCGGCGAAGCCGACCGGCATGCCGCATATCGGCTTGGACGAGGTGCTGCAATCGTTGCTGGGAGACAAGTTCCTATGACCAGAAACATCTGGGCGAGTGTCGACCACTTCGAGCCCGGTACCGAGCAACCGACCTCCGGCGAGCCGCTCGGCGCCTTGGCCGGACCGCCGCCCAAGCCCCGGCATCGCGGCCCCGCCCGCTGGTTCTTCGGCAGCCTGGCTCTGCTGGTCGTGGCCTTGCTGGCCTGGAACACCACCGGCCTGCTGCGCACCGCCTTCGCCGAGGATGTCTGGATCGGCGGTGGTTTCTCCCTGCTGATCGCCCTGGTGGTCGGCAGCGCCGCCTGGTGGATCATCCGCGAGATCCTGACCCTGTCCCGCATGGAAAGCGTCGACCGCGCCCGCGAGCGGATCGCGATCGGCCTCGACCAGGGCGACGCGGTGGATATGACCGAGGCGCTGGCCACCCTCGCCCGCACGCTCGCGCGCCGGCCGGAAACCGCGGCGACCCTGGCCCGCTTCCGCGCCGAGATCTCCGACACCCACCAGCCGCACCAGCAGGTCGCCTTGTTCGCCCGGTTGGTGCTGGAGCCGATCGACACCGAGGCCTATCGGGCGATCGGCCGCGCCGCCGGCTCCGTCGGCGTGATCACGACCATCGCGCCGACCGCGCTGATCGATACGGCACTCATGCTGTGGCGCAGCGTGGCGCTGCTCCGCGAGATCGCCTCGCTTTACGGCTATCGCACCGGGGTCGCCGGATCGCTGCATCTGGTGCGCAGCCTGGTGACCGGCGCCGCGATCGTGGCGGCGACCGATGTCGCCACCCAGATCGCGGTGCAGCAGATGGGCGGCGCCGTCGCCGAGAAACTCGCCGGCAAGCTGGGCGGCGGCGTGGTCGCGGCCAGCCGCACGGTGCGGCTCGGTCTGTTGACCATGCAGCTCTGCCGCGTCGTGCCGTTCGACGATCACGACCTGCCGACCATGCGCCGGCTCATCGCGACCCTGCTGCGCAGCCGCGACGAGCCCGCGATTTGAGGCGCCCGCGATTTGAGGCGAAAAGCTTTTTCACGTCTTACGCCGGTAATTTGTCGCGGTTAGGCTAGGGTCGATGACCGCGCACTCCACCAAGCCACCCAAGCCCATCGACCGGAGCCGGCTGCGCAAGCTGCTCGGCATGCTAGGCTCGGATCACGACGGCGAGGTGCTGTCCGCCGCCCGCCGCGTCGTCGCCCTGCTGGGCGCGGCGAACACGACCTGGGAGGCGATCATCCCGGACCTCGACGACGCCGGTCCGGCGGCTTCATCCACCGATACTGGTACCGAAGCCGAGATGATCGACGCCCTGCTCGCCTCGACCAAGGTGTCCGACATCCTGAAGATCCGCCTCAAGGCGATGCGCGTCAGCCTGCGAACGAACCGCCTCGCCGACCGCGACCGGCTTTATCTGCGCATTCTGCATCGCAAAGCCGTGATGGACGGGGTCGTGGTGGAGGCTTGAGATCGATCCGACGGAACTGGCGCCCCTACGACCCGTGATGGGCACCGACCGTCCGGGCGTTCGTGGTCACCATCAGCGCATCACGAATGTTGTGCAGATGGCGAAGCATCGCCGCGCTCGCCTTCTTCGCGTTTCGCTCCTCCACCGCTCGGAAGATCGTCTCGTGGTCGCGCAGCCAGGTCGGGCGATAGCTTTCCATCGGCATATAGGTATGGATCTCCTGCCAGATCCGGGATTCGATCTGCCCGCGCCACAGCGAGTCGCAGATCGAGACCAGCACGCCATTGCCCGTCGCTTCGGCAAGCAGGATATGGAATCGATGGTCGGCGATGTCGGCCTCGTTGCCCAACGCATGCTCCCGCCGCATCGCCGCCAGGGAGTCGGCGAGGTCCGCGAGCTTTACCGCCGAAGCGTGCTGGGCGGCCAGCGCGGCGATCTGCGGCTCGATCATGAGCCTGGCCTGCAGGTTTTCGAAGGGGCCGAACCCCTCCAGCGCCTGCATTTCCGGCAGCTCATGGCGGCTGACGACATAGGCGCCGCTGTTGTTGCGCACCTGCAGCATGCCGGCCATCTGCAGCGATAGCAGAGCCTCGCGGATGGTCGGGCGGGAGACGCCGAACATCCGCGCCATGTCCCGCTCCGCGGGCAGACGCTCGCCGATGCCGTATTGGGCCTGAACCATCGCGGCGATCTGCCGAGCGACGATCTCGAAGCTGCGGGATGGGGGATTGGGCGGGGCAGGCAACATAGCCCACCTTGAACCACCACTCTTTTAGGTTTGACAAGCCGGCAATGCGGCCTCGATATTGGTCAGACCAAATTGGCATGACCAATATCGAGGCCGGCCGCCACGCGGCAGACCACGCGCAGGGGAGCCGCCGTCACATGCCGCATCCTGGACCCAACTCCGCCGAAGCGCGCGACGTGCTGTTCCATCTGCACTCGCAGACCAACCCAACGGCGCATGCAGAAACCGGACCGCTCATCATGACGCGGGGCGAGGGCATTCATGTCTATGACACGCAGGGCAAGCGCTATCTGGAGGCGATGGCCGGCCTGTGGTGCACCTCGCTCGGCTTTTCCGAAGCGCGGCTGAAGGCCGCCGCGGCGGCGGCCTACGACAAGTTCGGCTTCTACCACACCTTCAACCACAAGACCCCGGACACGACGATCGACCTGGCGGAACAGCTGGTCGCCCTATCGCCGATCCCGGACGCGCAGGCCTATTTCGCCACCTCCGGCTCCGAGGCCACGGAGACGATGGTGAAGCTCGCCTGGGTCTATCACGCCGCCCGCGGCAAGCCGGGCAAGCGCAAGATCATCGCCCGCGACCGGGGTTTCCACGGCTCCACCATCGTCGCCGCCTCGATGTGCGGCCTCCCCCGCATGCACCGCGAATTCGGGCTGCCGCTGCCCGGCTTCCTGCACACGCTCTGCCCGGACGCCTATCACGGCCTGCGGCCGGGCGAGACGGAGGACGATTTCACCACCCGGCTGGCCACGGAACTGGAAACGATGATCCGGACCGAGGGCGCCGACACGATCGCCGCCTTCATCGCCGAACCGATCAATGCCGGCGGCGGCGTCGTGGTGCCGCCACCCGGCTATTTCGCCAAGATCGAAGCGGTGCTGCGCCGCCATGACATCCTGGTGCTGGCGGACGAGGTGGTATGCGGCTTCGGGCGCACCGGCAACTGGTTCGGCTGCCAGACCGTGGGCATGCGGCCCGACATGATGGCGATGGCCAAGGGGCTGTCTTCCTCCTACTTCCCGATCTCCGCCGTGCTGCTCGGCCGGCCGGTGCGCGACGCGTTGACCCGGATGAACGCCGGGGGCGAGCTGTTCGGCCACGGTTTCACCAATTCCGGGCACCCGGTCGGGGTCGCCGTCGCGCTCGAAACGCTGCGGATCTATGCGGAGATGGACGTGGTCGCCCATGTGCGCCGGATGGGCGCGCGGCTGCGCTCCGGGCTGGACGCGATCGCGGCGCGGTCGAACATCGTCGGCCAGGTGCGCGGCGAAGGGCTGATGTATGGCGTGGAACTGGTCGCCGATCCGGCGACGCGCACCGCCTTCGACCCCGCGCTGAAGCTGGGCGCCCGCATCGACGCGCAGGCCCTGGCGAACGGCTTGATCATCCGCGCGATGGGCGACACGATCGGTTTCTGCCCGCCGCTGATCATCGACGAGGCCGGGATCGACGAGGCGCTGGATCTGTTCGCCCGCACGCTCCGCGCCGTCGAGGATGGCCTGGGGCACGATCGCACCGCCGCGGCTCCCGCCCCAGCATCCGTGTCCGCATCGCCGTTCGCGCCCGAGGAGACCCTCCATGCATCGCCGTGACCTGCTTCGTTCCACGCTGGGCGCCGGAGTCGGTGCCGTCCTGGGGTCGTCCCTGGCCGCCCCGATGATCTCACGCGCGCAGAGCACCGCCGAACGCACGCTGCGCTTCGTGCCGCAGGCCGACGCGGCCATCCTCGACCCGATCATCACGACGGGCCTGGTCAACCGCAATCATGGCTTCCTGGTCTTCGACACGCTCTACGGTGTGGACGAGGCGGGGAAGATGCAGCCGCAGATGCTGGCCGGGCACACGGTGGAGAACGACGGCAAGCTGTGGACCATGACCCTGCGCGAGGGGCTGAAGTTCCACGACAACGAACCGGTGCGCGCCCGCGACGTGGTGGCGAGCCTGCGCCGCTGGGCCTCGCGCGATGCGTTCGGCAATTCGCTGATGCTGGTGGTCGACGAGCTGTCGGCGCCGGACGACCGCACCTTGCTCTGGCGGCTGAAGCGGCCTTTCCCGATGCTGCCGGATGCGCTGGGCAAGGTCGGCGCGATCGTCGCCTTCATCATGCCCGAGCGGCTGGCCATGACCGACAGCACGCACCCGGTAAAGGAGATCATCGGCAGCGGTCCCTTCCGCTTCCGGGCCGATCAGTATGCGCCCGGCTCCCGCCTCGTCTACGAGAAATTCGCCGGCTACGCCCCGCGCGCGGAGGGCGTGCCCAGCCTGCTCGCCGGACCGAAGGTGGCGTATTTCGACCGGGTCGAGTGGCAGGTGATCCCCGATCCCGCCACCGCCGCGGCCGCCCTGCAGCGGAATGAGATAGATTGGTGGGACCAGCCCATCTTCGACCTGCTGCCGACGCTCCGGCGCAACCAAAACCTGAAGGTGGAGGTGCTCGATCCCTTCGGCAATGTCGGCGTGCTGCGCTTCAACCATGCGCAGCCGCCCTTCGACAATCCGGCGATCCGCCGCGCCGTGCTGGGGGCGGTGCGCCAGCGCGACTACATGACCGCCATCGCCGGCGACGATCCGAGCATGTGGCGCGACGCCATCGGCTTCTTCGCTCCCGGCGGCGTGATGGCGAATACCGACGGCATCGCGGCGCTGGCCGGGTCCCGCGGCATCGAGGAGTCCCGCAAAGCGCTGCAGGAGGCCGGATACAAGGGAGAGCCGGTGCTGATGATGGCGCCGTCCGACTTCCCCGCCATCAACGCGATGAGCGAAGTGGCGGCGGACATGTTCCGCAAGCTGGGCATGAACCTGGACTACGTGATGATGGACTGGGGCTCCATGCTGACCCGGATGGGCAACCGCAATACGCCGGACAAGGGTGGATACAATGTGTACTGCACCTATTCGGCGGGGGTCACCCACCTGAACCCGTCCGCGCACAACTTCTTGCGCGGCAGCGGCGACAAGGCGACCTTCGGCTGGTCCACCAGCCCCGAATTGGAGCGGCTGCGCGATGCCTGGTTCGACGCGCCGGACGAGGCCGCCCAGAAGGAGATCGGCGTGCGGATGCAGCGCCAGGCCTTCATCGATACGCCCTATGTCCCCCTCGGCCTGTTCTATCAGCCGACCGCCTATAACAAGAGCCTGACCGGTGTACTGAAGGGCCTGCCGCTGTTCTGGAACGTCCGCCGGGCCTGAGGCCGGGCGGCCTGCCGAGGAGGTCCGATGCTCCCCATCACCGGCTATGTCGATCGCTGGAGCGCGCGTCCGGGCGAGACGATCGAGGTCAAGGTCAGCGTGCGCGACGGCGGCCGCTATCGCGCGCGGATAGCCCGCGTGATCTGTGGCGACCCGAACCCGGCCGGCCCCGGCTATCGCGAGGTGCCGGTGCCCTGGGCGCTCGAAGGCGAGCATGAGGGCGAAGCGCAGCCGCTGCGTCTCGGTTCGTGGATCGATGTGCCCCAGGTCGATCTGCTGGCGGGCGGCCTGCTGGCGGGCGGCCTCGCCTTCGCCGCGACGATCTGGCCGACGCGGCTCGTCGCGGGGGAGCAGGCGGTGCTCTGCTGGACCGGCGCCGCCGGATCGTTGACTCTCGGGGTCGGGCCGCTTGGCGCGTTCTGCCGCCTGACCACCCCGGCCGGCACGCAGACGTTGCGGACCGGCGTGACACTGACCGAGCGGGCCTGGCACAGCATCGCCTGCGTGATCGATCCGGCGGGCCGGCTGCATCTGGGCCAGCTGCCGCACAAGCCGCGCCTGGACCGGCAGGAGCAGGCAGAGCGCTCCGCGCCGCTTATCGGCGATGGGCTCAGCCGGGGTGGCCTCACCGGGGCGGGCGCGGTCGCGATCGCCGCGGCGCGCGGCGCCGGCGGGCCGGAGGAACACTACAACGGCAAGATCGGACGGCCCCGCATCTTCGCGGGCGCGTTGGAGCTGGCCGCCCTGCTTGCCGCCCAGCGCGGAGGCGACCCACTCGCCGGGGCGCAGACGGTCGCAGCCTGGGACTTCTCCCGCGCGATGGGGACCGATACGGCGGAGGATACCGGCCCCGCCGGGCTGCACGGCACCTGCGTGAACCTGCCGACCCGGGCGATGACCGGCTCGAACTGGCGCGGCGACGTGCATCGCTGGACCGAGGACCCGTCGCAATACGGCGCCATCCATTTCCATGACGACGATGTGGGCGATGCCGGCTGGCGGACCTCGCTCAGCGTCGTCGTGCCCGAGGACTGGACCAGCGGCGTCTATGCCCTGCATCTGGAGAAGGACGGCGCCCGCGACAACATCGTCTTCTACGTGCGGGCCAAGGTGCCGGGATCCCAGGCCAAGGTCGCATTCCTCGCCCCGACCTTCAGCTATACGGTCTATGGCCAGTTCCAAAAGGCGGGACGGCAGGCGCTGATCACCCAGCGGTCGCTGGATTGGGGCGCGCTGCCGCAGGCGCCGGACGGCCATCCGGAATATGGAGTCTCACCCTATAACTTCCATTCGGACGGCAGCGGCGTGGTCATGTCCACCCTGCGGCGGCCGCTGATCGACAAGCGGGTCAACCAGATTCACCTGGTCGATCCCAGTTCCTATGGTTCCGGCCTCTACTGGATCGCCGCGGACAGCTACATCACCGACCTGCTGACCCGCCAGGAGATCCCGTTCGAGGTCATCACCGACCACGACCTGCATGCCGAGGGCGTCGAACTCCTGTCGCAGTACCAGGTGGTGCTGACCGGACAGCATCCGGAATACCATACGGTGGAGACGCTGGACGCGCTGGCGGCCTATCTGGAGCGGGGCGGCCGGTTCATGTATCTCGGCGGCAACGGCTTCTACTGGAAGGTGGTGCCACACGGGGACGGTCCCTGGAGCTTCGAGCTGCGCCGCGCCGAAGGCGGCATCCGGCTGTGGGAGACGCTGCCGGGCGAGAGCTATCACGCGCATGACGGCTCCTATGGCGGGCTGTGGCGCCGGCTGGGCCGGGCGCCGCAGCAGCTGGTCGGCGTGGGGTTCAGCACCCAGGGCGAATACAAGGGCTTTCCCTATACCTTCCTCGACGGAATTCTCGATCCGCGCGTCGCCTTCATGCGCGCGGGGATGGAGGAGCGCGCCCAGCCGGGCGCGATGCTGGGAGAACGCGGGCTGATGGGCGGCGGCGCCGCGGGGCACGAGCTGGATCGGGCCGATACGCGGCTCGGCACGCCGGCCCATGCGCTCATCATCGGCCGGGCGGTGCTGGAAGACCCGACCTACCAGCCGGTGAACGAGGAGCGCTTCGACCACACCTGGCCGGCGGCGCGTGAGGCGATCATCCGCTCCGACCTCACCTTCTTCGAGACGCCCGAGGGCGGCGCCGTGTTCTCGGTGGGGTCCATGAACTTCATCGGCGCGCTGCCGATCGACGGCTACGGCAATGTGGCCGCGCGGCTGATCACCAACGTGGTGCGGCGCTTCGCCGATCCGACCCCCTTCCCCGCCCCCCAGTTCCCCGCGCCGCCGCCCGCCTGCGGTTAGGCCGTCGAACGAATCGCCCCATCGTCCGCGATCGGCTTTATCTGCGTATCCTCCACCGCGAGGTGATCGATGGGGCCCTGGTGGAGGCTTGATCGGCCAACCCGGCTATCGCGAGCAGGCACGGTCAAATCAAACAACTCGGCATCGCTCGAAGTTGAATTTATGCTTTACGTAAGGCGTAAATTTCGTATACTCTCCGAATGATTCTTGGGTGCCATGATAAGAAAACGGAAAGCTTCTTAGCGGGCGAACGGATAGCGCGGTTTCAGAGCTTCGCAGCCCAAGCGCATCGACGGCTGACGGTTCTCTCGGAAGCGGCGTGCTTGAAGGATTTGCGCGGCTTGGCCTCGAACCACTTCGAGGCGTTGGTCGGCGATCGGGGCGGCCAATACAGCATCAGGATCAATTCGCAGTGGCGGATCTGCTTCGTATGGACCCCGAAGGCGGTGTCGGAACCAGGCATGGATCCTCTGTTAATAGAGGGCGATGCCGACCGGGTTGAGATTACCGATTATCACTGAGAGGGTATGATGACTATCCCAATCGACAACCTGCCACCGATCCATCCTGGGGAGATCCTGCGCGACGAGTTGGAGGCATTAGGCCTGAGTGCCAGCAAGTTCGCCGAGCATCTTCGTGTTCCGGTCAACAGGGTGACGGCTATCCTCGCGGGTTCGCGGTCCGTCACGGCCGACACCGCCCTTCGGTTGGCCCGCTATTTGGGGACGACAAGCCGGATGTGGCTGAATCTTCAGCAACGCTATGACCTGAAGATCGCCGAGATGAAGACGGGAAAGGCGATCGAGGCGCGGGTACAGCCGCGTGAGCGCGCGGCGTAGGACCGGCACAGAGACGGCTGCGTGACGCCTCAAATCTCAGGGCGCCCAATGCCAACCGGGATTGACCCCTGCCTAGAACGGAATCTCGTCGTCCAAATCCGTCACCGGTGGGCGGCTGCCACCGCCTGAGCTGCGGCCGCCACCGCCGCCGCCATACCCGCCACCGCTGCTGCTCGAACCGCCACCGCCATAGCCCCCGCCGCCGGCCATCTCGTCGTCCGGCCCGCTTGACTCGCCGCCGCCGCTGCGGCCGTCCAGCATGACCAGCTCGCCCCGGAATTTCTGCAGCACGATTTCGGTCGAATAGCGCTCCTGGCCGTCCTTGTCGGTCCATTTGCGGGTCTGCAAGGCGCCTTCCAGGTAGAGCTTGCTGCCCTTCTTCACATAGCGCTCGATCACCTCGACCAGGCGGTCGTTGAACACCACGACGCGGTGCCACTCGGTCTTCTCCCGCCGCTCGCCGGAATTGCGGTCCTTCCAGCTCTCCGATGTCGCGACCGAGAAGCTGGCGATCTTGGTGCCGTCATTGGTCGAGCGGATCTCCGGATCCTTGCCGAGGTTGCCGACCAGGGTGACCTTGTTGACGCTGCCTGCCATTGCCGTGTCGCCTTATGCGGGAGGAAAAAGAGTTTGGGAGAGCGGGGCCATCTTGCCCGCGCGGCCCATCCTGAGTCGAGATGTTGTGGCGCGATCGCCGCTTCGGAGCGCAAACTCCGAGTCGCCGAGGCGAGGCCGAAGACCGCTCATGGTTTTTGTCGCCCGGAGCACCGATATCGCCCCATATACCTTGAAGTCGCCGTCGACGATCCGATTATTTTTGTTCTCCCCCCGTTCTCAAGTTAAAAAGAGTCCATGCAGCAGATCAGCGTCCGCGGCGCCCGCGAACACAACCTCAAAAACATCGATGTCGACATGCCTCGCGACAGCCTGGTGGTCATCACCGGGCTATCGGGATCCGGCAAATCGTCGCTCGCCTTCGACACGATCTATGCCGAGGGCCAGCGGCGCTATGTCGAGAGCCTGTCGGCCTATGCGCGGCAGTTCCTGGAGCTGATGCAAAAGCCGGATGTCGATTCGATCGACGGCCTGTCGCCGGCGATCTCCATCGAACAGAAGACCACCTCGAAGAACCCGCGCTCGACCGTCGGCACGGTGACCGAGATCTACGACTATATGCGGCTGCTGTTCGCGCGCGTCGGCATCCCCTATTCGCCGGCGACCGGCCTGCCGATCGAAAGCCAGACGGTCAGCCAGATGGTCGACCGCATCATGGCGATGCCGCCGGATACGCGGCTCTATCTGCTGGCCCCCATCGTGCGCGGCCGCAAGGGCGAGTTCCGCAAGGAGTTGCAGGAGCTGCAGAAACGCGGCTTTCAGCGGGTCAAGATCGACGGCACTCTGGTCGAGATCGACGAGGCGCCGGCGCTCAACAAGAAGCTGAAACACGATATCGAGGTGGTGGTCGACCGCGTCGTCGTCTCCGCCGATCTGGGCAACCGGTTGGCGGATAGTTTGGAGATCGCGCTGGGGCTGGCCGATGGCCTGGTCTTCGCCGAGAACGCCGATACCGGCGAGCGGACGACCTTCTCGGCGAAATTCGCCTGTCCGGTTTCCGGCTTTACGATCGACGAGATCGAGCCCCGGCTGTTCTCGTTCAACAGCCCGTTCGGCGCCTGCCCGAGCTGCGACGGCCTCGGCACCAAGCTGTATTTCGATCCGGATATGGTTGTCCCGGACGAGGAAAAATCCTTGCGGGCCGGGGCGATAGCGCCTTGGGCCAATTCGTCGTCGCAATATTACGCGCAGACCCTCGACAGCCTGGCGCGGCATTACAAGTTCAGCATGACCCGGGCCTGGTCGGACCTGCCGGAAAAGACCCGCCAGGCGATCCTGTTCGGCTCCGACGGCGAGATCGTGCCGCTGCGCTACGATGACGGCTTGCGCAGCTACACGACCGAGAAGCCGTTCGAAGGCGTCATCCCGAACATGCAGCGGCGCTACGCCGAGACCGACAGCGCCTGGATCCGCGAGGAACTCGGCCGCTACCAGAACGCGCGGGAATGCGAGGTCTGCCACGGCGCCCGGCTCAAGCCCGAGGCGCTTGCGGTCAAGGTCGCCGGCCAGGACATCAGCGCCGTCACCGCCCTGTCGATCGCCGACGCGGGCGCCTGGTATCGCGGCCTGGCCGACCGACTGACCCCCAAGCAGGTGGAGATCGCCGCCCGCATCCTCAAGGAAATCAACGAGCGGCTGGGCTTCCTCAACGATGTCGGGCTCGATTATCTGACCTTGGCGCGCGCGTCGGCCACCCTGTCGGGCGGCGAAAGCCAGCGCATCCGGCTCGCCTCGCAGATCGGCTCCGGCCTCACCGGCGTGCTCTATGTGCTGGACGAGCCGTCGATCGGGCTGCATCAGCGCGACAATGACCGGCTGCTGGTGACCCTGCGGCGGTTGCGCGATCTGGGTAATACGGTGCTGGTGGTCGAGCATGACGAGGACGCGATCCGTGCCGCCGATTACCTGATCGATATGGGCCCGGCCGCCGGCGTGCATGGCGGCCAGGTGATCGCCCAGGGTCTCCCCGCCGACGTGATCGAGGATCCGGCCAGCCTGACCGGCCAGTATCTGAAGGGCACCCGGCGCATCGAGATCCCCACCAAGCGGCGCACCGGCGGCAAGGGCCGGGCGCTGACCGTGGTTGGCGCACGCGCTAATAACCTCAAGAACGTGACGGCGCGCATCCCGCTCGGCACCTTCACCTGCGTCACCGGCGTGTCGGGCGGCGGCAAATCGACCCTGGTGGTCGAGACGCTGTACAAGGCGCTCGCCCGGCGCATGAACGGCGCCCGCGAGCACGCGGCGGAGCACGACCGGATCGACGGCATCGAATACCTCGACAAGATCGTCGACATCGATCAATCGCCGATCGGCCGCACGCCGCGCTCCAACCCGGCGACCTATACCGGCTGCTTCACGCCGATCCGCGACTGGTTCGCCGGGCTGCCCGAGTCAAAGGCGCGTGGCTACGCCGCCGGCCGCTTCTCGTTCAACGTAAAGGGTGGCCGCTGCGAGGCCTGCCAGGGCGACGGCCTCATCAAGATCGAGATGCACTTCCTGCCCGATGTCTACGTGCAATGCGACGTCTGCAAGGGCAAGCGCTACAATCGCGAAACGCTGGAAGTAACCTTTCGCGACAAGTCGATCGCCGATGTTCTCGATATGACGGTGGAGGCCGGTACCGAGTTCTTCAAGGCGGTGCCGGTGATCCGCGACAAGCTGTTGACCTTGCAGCAGGTCGGCCTCGGCTACATCCAGATCGGCCAGGCGGCGACCACACTGTCGGGCGGCGAGGCACAGCGGGTGAAACTGGCCAAGGAGCTGTCGCGCCGAGCGACCGGCCAGACGCTGTACATCCTGGACGAGCCGACCACCGGCCTGCATTTCGAGGATGTCCGCAAGCTGCTGGAGGTGCTGCAGGCCCTGGTCGAGGCAGGCAACACGGTGCTGGTGATCGAACATAATCTGGAGGTCATCAAGACCGCCGACTGGATCATCGATCTCGGCCCCGAAGGCGGCGCCGGCGGCGGCGCCATCGTCGCCCAGGGCACGCCCGAGACGGTGGCGCAGACCGCCGGCAGTTATACCGGCGACTATCTGCGCCCCTATCTCGAACGAGCCCTGGCGCAGCGCAAGCGGGCGTGATTAACCGACTCGCAGCGCAAGCGGGCGTAAACTAAGGAACTGCAACCAAGTATTTCGCTGCAATTGGAATCGGTTTATTAAGGATAGCTCATGAGTGTAATCCATGGGGGCACTGAAACTTTGACCGGGCGAAGCCTCGATGCCCGGAAGGAGATCGGCAATGCCTGACGAACCCGATAGCCTTGTGCTGCGCTACCTGCGCCGGATCGACGAAAAAGTTGATCAGCTAGGGCTTGAAATGACGGATCTCAAGGGCCGGGTCGGCGCGGTCGAAACCGGCCTAAACGCGGTGCGCCGGGATCTTGTGGCACTGTCCGAGGCCGATGCCCGACTGATGGTCACAGTTGACCGTCTGAGCGAACGCTTCGGGCGCATGGAACGCCGCCTGGAACTCAACGAGTCCGCATAGAAATTCATCGCGCGCGCTCGACGGCATCCGCCCTACGGATCCGCCCTACGGATCCGCCGATTTCAGGGGAGCGCCACACCAGCCCCGCGCGTTACGGATGCTTCGCCAACCAAGCCTGCATGGTGGCGATTTCCTTCTTCTGGGCGGCGATGATGTCGCGCGCCATGTGCTTCAGTTGCGGATCGCTGCCGTATTTCAGCTCGATCTCCGCCATATCGATGGCGCCTTGGTGATGCGGGATCATCGAGGTGACGAAATCATGGTCGGTCTTGCCGGTCAAAGGCACCGCCATGTCGCGCATCATCTTGTCGTTGGCCGCCTTGAAAGCCGGCGTCGACGGGGCGTCCGCGGCGCCGGGCTGCGACCCCATCTGCATCGATGGCATCGACTGCTGGGCCTGCGCGCCGCCGGCCAGGGCCAAGGCGAGCGCGGCGATCGGGACGACGATCCGCAACCTCATGATACGGCTCCCTCCGCGCTCACGATGAAGCCCGCCCCTTCGATGGCGCGGGCGATCGCCGTCGCATCCCCGTCACCGCTGACATCCACCTTGCCGCCGGGCACATCGACCGCCACCGCCATACCGGGGCTGACCCGGCCAATCGCCCGCCGGACCGCGTTGGCGCAGCCGTCGCAGGTCATGCCGGAAACCTGAAATCGCATCTTGGTGCTCCCTGACATCGTCACTACGAGGTGAGGTGGTGCCTCCAATGGTGGGAAGGTCAAGAGGCCCGGGCCAAGAAAAAGAGTGCCGGATCAATACCCCAGCGCGCAGCCATCCTTCCGGCTATCGGAACCGCCGGTCAGCAGGCCGGCGGCGTGGTCGATCCAGATCGCCTGCCCGCCGCCGATCGGCTTTTTCTGCCAGGCGAGGCGGTGGCCGCGCGCGGCGAGGTCGGCGCCGATTTCCGCGCCGAGCCGCCGCTCCACCCGCAGATCCTCCTGATAGGCGAAGCTGCGCGGTGCATCGATCGCCCGCTGCGGATCGTGCCCGAGATCCAGCAGATTGATCAGCAGCTGGGCATGCCCCGTCGCCTGGTAATGCCCGCCCATGACGCCGAACGGCATCACCGCCCTGCCCTCGCGCATCAGCATGCCGGGGATGATCGTGTGCATCGGCCGCTTGCCCGGTGCGATCGCGTTGGGATGCCCCGCCACCGTGCGGAACCCAAGTCCCCGGTTGTGCAGCATGACGCCGCAGCCCGGCACATAGATGCCCGAACCGAAGGCCTGGAACAGCGAGTTGATGAACGACACCGCCATGCCGTTGCGATCGACGACGGCGAGATAGGTCGTGTCCTTATGCTCCGTGACGTCCCAATCCGACCCCGGCCGGGCGCGGTCCAGCGTGATCCGGCGGCGCATCGCCGCGCCACGGGCCTCGCCCAGCAACCGGGCGACATCGACGGGACCGTGCTCCGGATCGCCGATCAGCAGATCGCGCTCCCCATAGGCGGCCTTGGTCGCCTCGGCCAGCAGGTGGACGCGGTCGGCGTCGGACAGGGCCGCCAGATCATAGCCTTCCAGCGTCCGCAGGATCATCAGGGCGACGATCCCCTGCCCGTTCGGCGGACATTCGAATACCTGATAACCCCGGTAGTCGATCGAGATCGGCTCGCACCATTGGGTCGTGTGCCGGGCGAAATCCGCTTCGTCGTGCAAGCCGCCCAATTCCTTCAGCCGGCCGGCGATCTCGGCCGCGACCGGCCCTTCGTAAAAGCCCGCGCGTCCGTCCCGGGCGATGCGCCGCAGCGTCGCCCCCAGTGCCGGGTTCGCATGCCGGGCACCGATGGCGGGCGCCCGGCCAGCGACCAAAAAGGCCGCCGCCGCGTGCGGGTCGGCCGCCAGCTTCGCGGTGGCGTCCACCCAATCGAGGCCGACCCTGGGCGCCACCCGAAAGCCCGCCTCGGCCGCCGCGATCGCGGGGCCGAAGATCTCGGCGAGATCGAGGGTTCCATGATCGGCCGCCAGCCGGCACCAGGCGTCGACGGCGCCGGGGATCGTCACCGCATGGGCGGTGGTGGGATCCAGCGCCTCGATGCCCCGCTCCCGATACCAGTCGAGCTGGGCCGCGGCCGGCGCGCCGCCCGAGCCGTTCAGCGCCTTGGGCGGACCCGAACCATCGGCCAGCAGGACGAAGCAATCGCCGCCGATTCCGGTCATCGCCGGTTCGATCACCGCCAGCAGGGCCGCCGCCGTCAGCGCCGCGTCGACCGCGTTGCCGCCCCGGCGCAAGACGTCGAGGGCGGCCAGGCTGGCCCGCGGATGCGATGTCGCGACCATGCCATGATCGGCCAAGGCCGGCGACCGCCCGCCATCGCCGAAATCCCGAACTCCCACGTTGCGCAAAGGCGATTCTCCAGCTTGGCCGCATTCCCCCCCCGGGATCAGGGCGGATCAGGGCGGTTCACCGCTCCTTAATAGAAACCGGCGATAGTACGAAGCGCTTTGTCACCGCTGCATAACCGATATCGGCTAACCGCAGACACTGAGGATCCGGGATTGCGCCCACAGCGCGAAGAGGCTAGCCAAAGCCACGAACATCAACTGCTCGACTATGTCGAGCGGCTCAACCAGCACCGTGCCGGACGCCGGGCGGTGCAGTTGCATCTGTCGCGCCTCGGCTTGCACAACCGCCGCGACCACCACATCCGCATCGCGTTCAACAGCTTCGAGCTTCTGGTCAAGCAATATGACGGCGCCCTGTTCCGGCTGTCGAACAAGGACATCATGTTCGTCTGCAAGGATGCGCCGGCCGCCGAGCTCGACGAGGCGATGATGCGCGTCCGCTACCTGTTCAGCGAGGACCCGCTGACCCAGGAGGACGACGATCGGGCCGAGGAATTTTGCACCTGGTTCGACATCGAACGCGGCTATGACGCTTTCCTCGCCCATGTGCGCGCGATCGACGAGGTCGAAACCCGGCGACAGCGGCGGTTGGCGCAGGCCGCCAACGCCATTCCGCTGGTCGACGAGCTGCCACCGGTCGACCCGCATCGCCTGAGCGAATTGATCGATACCATCGGCTCGGCCGATCTCTCGAATGTGATGCGCCGGCAAGCCGTCTTCGCCGTGGTCGGCGACCAGCCGCCGACGCCGCTGTTCCGCGAGCTGTTCATCTCGATCGCCGCGTTGCGCACCCAGGTGTTCGCGAAATACGACATCCTCGGCAACCGGTGGCTGTTCCAGTACCTGACCGAGACGCTGGACCGCCGCATGCTGGCGCTGCTGACGCGCAACGATGACGGGGCGATCGCCCAGGCGTTCAGCCTGAACCTCAACATCTCGACCCTGCTATCCCCGGAATTCCTGGCCTTCGACAACTCGCTGCGCTCCGGCGCGCGCGGCACGCTGATCATCGAATTGCAGATGATCGACGTGTTCGCCGATCTCGGCGCCTACATGTTCGCGCGCGATTTCGTACATAGCCGCGGCTATCGGGTCTGCCTCGACGGTGTCACCGACCTCACCCTGCCGTTCATCGACCGGGAAAAGCTCGGGCTCGATCTGGTCAAGCTGGTATGGTCCCCCTCCATGCTCGACAACGCCGCGACCGGCCGGCGTGAAGCGCTGCACAGGCTGGTCGAGCGCACCGGCCGGGCGCGCACCATCCTGTGCCGCTGCGATGGCGAGGCGGCCTTGGATTTCGGTCAAGCCGCCGGCATCGCCATGTATCAGGGCCGCTACATGGACAGCCTGACCTCCCCCAAACCGACGGTGCACCGGCTGCGCTGAGCCTCTGACCCACGATCACTGGCAGCCCTGCGGTCCCGGCGCTGCTCTGGCGCTTGTGGCGGCGGCGGCGTTCTCCTACCTTCGATCCGGAACGGCCGGATGTCACGGCCAGTCGATCGGAGGAAATGGGCGAGCATGGCTCGACAGCTCGACACGCCGGCAGCGCTGAACTTCCCGCACGCGGCACCGCCGGAACCCGGTGAGCCGGTCGAAATGGCGCCGGGCATCTTTTGGCTGCGGCTGCGGCTACCCTACGCGCTCGACCATGTGAATGTCTGGCTGCTCGATGACGGGCCGGGCTGGACGCTGATCGATACCGGCCTCGGCGACCCGGAAACCCAGGCGATATGGGAGGCGGGTTTCGACCGCATCCTGGGCGGCAAGCCGATCACCCGGTTGATCGTCACCCATTTCCATCCCGACCATATCGGCTTGGCCGGCTGGATCACCCGGCGTTTCGGGGCACCGCTCTGGATGAGCCTGTCGGAATGGCTGTTCGCGCAATTCCACGCCACCCCTGAGAACGCCGCCACGCTGGACGCCGGCCGGGCCTTCTACCGGTCGACCGGCTTGGATGCCGAGGCGGTCGAACAGGTCATCGGCCGCGGCCATTCCTATATGAAGCGCACGACCCGGCTGGATCCCACCTATCGGCGGCTGGCGGCCGGCGACGAGATCGCCATCGGCGGCCGGCGATGGCGGGTGCTGACCGGTGGCGGTCATTCGATCGAGCAGGTCATGCTGTATTGCGCGGCCGATAAGCTGTTCATCCCTGCCGATCAGGTGATTGCCAAGATCTCGCCGAATGTCAGCGTCTGGCCGTTCGAGCCTTTCGCCAATGCGCTGGGGTTGTACCTCACCTCGCTGCGCGATCTGCGTGGGATCGTGGCCGAGGACGTGCTGGTGCTATCGTCGCATAACCTGCCCTTCTATGGCCTGCATACGCGCATCGACCAGCTGATCGAGCATCACGCGATGCGCTGCGGCGAGATCGCGCAGGCCTGCGCGGACGCGGCATTGAGCGGCGCCGACCTCGTCCCGGTGCTGTTCCGCCGCACGCTCGATGCCCATCAGACCGGCTTCGCCATCGGCGAGGTCGTGGCACATGTGAATTACATGGTCGAGACCGGCCGCCTCACCCGCGAGGCGGATGGGGATGGCGTCTGGCGCTATCGGACGATAGCGGGCGCCGTGGAGCCTCCGCTATGAGCGAAACACCCGCTGGAGCGCTGGCCGGCCTCCGGGTGATCGACCTCACCCGCGTCCTGGGCGGCCCCTATTGCACCCAGATGCTGGCCGATCATGGCGCCGACGTCATCAAGATCGAACCGCCGCAGGGCGACGAGACGCGCGGCTGGGGTCCCCCCTTCCAGGGTGACGCGGCCTCCTACTTCATCGGCGTCAACCGCAACAAGCGGGGTGTCGCGATGGATCTGTCGCGGCCTGAAGCGCGCGAGGTGCTGTTCCGCCTTCTCGAGGATGCCGACGTTCTGGTCGAAAACTTCAAGACCGGTACGCTGGAACGCTGGGGCATGGGCTATGCGGTGTTCGAACAGCGGTTCCCGCGCCTGATCCATTGCCGGGTGTCCGGCTTCGGCGCCGATGGTCCGCTGGGCGGCATGCCGGGCTATGACGCGGTGATCCAGGGCATGGCCGGGCTGATGAGCGTCAACGGCAGCCCGGACGGTCCGGGCGTCCGCATGGGTGTGCCGATGGTCGATCTCGCGACCGGCATGAACGCCGCGATCGGCATCCTGATGGCCTTGGTCGAACGGGGACGGTCCAGCCGCGGCCAGTTCGTCGAGGCCTCGCTATTCGACAGCGCCATCGCGCTGCAGCACCCGCATCTGGCGAATTTCTTCCTGAACGGCAAGACGCCGCGGCGCACCGGCAACGCGCATCCGAACATCTGCCCCTATGACGCCTTCGAGACCGCGACCAAATCGATCTTCCTGGCGGTCGGCAATGATGGGCAGTTCAAGCGTTTCTGCCAGATAATCGGTCTCGACGACCTGCCTGGCGATGCGCGGTTCCTGACCAATGGCGATCGGGTACGCAACCAACTGGCGCTGCGTGACCTGCTGCGGCCGGTATTGGCCGAGCAGGACGGCGTCGCCCTCTCCGCCCGGCTGATCGCCGAGGGGGTGCCGTGCGGCCCGGTGCTGGACATCGCCGACGTCGTCGAGCACCCGCATACCAAGCATCGGGAGATGGTCGTGACCTCGGGCGATTACCGGGGTTTCGGCGCGCCGGTGAAGCTGTCGCGCACCCCCGCCTCGATCCGCTCGACGCCGCCCGCCTTCGGCTCGTCGACCCGCGCGGTGCTGGCGGCCGCCGGCTATGATCCGGATGCGATCGAGACCTTGATCGCGACTGGCGTCGCCCTCGACCGCAAGCCCGGCTGAGACGACCGATGGCCGCCGCCCCACCGGTCGATCCGGGATCGATCGTGCCGCCGCTCACCGATCGGACGGGTTATGAGCTCTGGCACAGCGACAAGCTGCGTTTCGCCGATATGGATCGGCAGAACCACGTCAACAACGCCCTGTTCTCCACCTTTTTCGAAGGCGGCCGGGTCGCGTTTCTCGACCGGGAGATCCGTCCCTATCTGGAAGCGGCGGAAGACCCGACGGTGCTGGCCCGGATCACCCTGGATTATCTGGGCGAAATGCGGTTTCCCGGCCTCGTCGAGGTGGGCACCCGCATCTTGCGGGTCGGACGGACCTCGCTGAACTTCGGCCAGGGGCTGTTCAACGACGGCCGCTGCACCGCGATCGCGGTGTCCACCGTCGTGGTGATCGACCGCGTGACCCGGCGGGCCAAGCCGTTTTCGCCCGAATTGGCCAGGCGTCTCGCCGCCCTGGCCGAAACCTAACCAGCCAGGTAGGCGCGCAGCATCCGCCTGAACACGGCGACGGCGGGAGGGCCGACTTCCTCGTCATCGCCACTCAAGGTGATCATCGCCCTCATCAAATGCAGGATGACGACCGCCATCACCTCCGGCGCGCCCGGCGGCAGCGGTGGTGCTGCCTGCGCCAGGATGGCGGCGATCTGGCGGCGCAGCAGCGCCCGTGTGGCTCGCTTGCGGGCCTTGTCGATATCCCGCCGCTCCGCCAGCGCCACGAATGCCGGGCGCTGCGCCAGAAAATCCGCCAGTCGCTCGAACAGCTGATCGCCCAATTCCGCCGCCGGCCGACCGGCGGCTTCTTCGCGCAGCCGGTCGAGCTCGCCCGATAGCCTCTCCAAATACGCCTCGTGCAGGGCGGCGGCCAACAGCTCCTTGGTCGGGAAAAACTGGTATAGGGACCCGATCGACGCGCCCGCACCGGCGGCGATCTCGGTCATGGTCGCCGTATCGTAGCCTTTCTCCGCGAACACCGCCGCCGCCGCCGCCATCAACGCCGCCACACGCGCCTTGCCGCGCTCAAGCTGCGGCATCCGAATCTTCGCGTCGGATTTCCCCCTTGAAGATTGTGAGGTCACCCTCATATCCTTAGTTGTGAGGACAGCCTCATATGATGGAGAGCCATGCCGCCCTCATCTTTTTTCCTTTGATCGGAGAAATCATGTCCCTCACCTTGGATCCCCGCACGACCGCGCTGGTGCTGATCGACGTTCAGAACGGCATTCTATCGATGCCGCTCGCCCCCTACGACGCCGCTCAGATCATCCGGAACACAGCCGGCCTCGGCCGCCATTTTAACGACCTTCATGCCACCGTCGTATTGGTGAAAGTCGCCTTTGCCAACAATTACGCCGACAAGCCGATTCAAGAGGTCGACGCGCCGATGATCACCCCGCCCGGTGGGTTGCCGGCGGCCTGGTCGGAGTTCGCCCGCGACATCGCCGAATTGGAAGCGGATGTGGTGATCACGAAGCGCCAATGGGGCGCCTTCCACGGTACGGAACTGGATCTGCAGCTGCGCCGCCGCGGCATCACCACGATCGTACTCGGCGGGATCGCCACGAATTTCGGTGTCGAAGCCACAGCCAGGGAGGCCTGGCAGCACAATTATGCCGTGATCGTGGCCGAAGACGCCTCCACCAGCGTCGCCCCCGACATGCATCGGTTTTCGGTGGAAAAGATCCTGCCGCGCATCTCGCGGATACGCTCCACGGCCGAGATCATCGCCGCTCTTCAGCCGGCATGAGACGATGGGGTCGGAGCGATAGGCAGCTCCGGCCCACCCATCTCGATCAGGCGTTGGCGCGGATGAACTCGCGAACTTTGGGATAGGTCTCGGTCCGCCAGCGCTTGCCGTTGAACACGCCGTAATGGCCGACATTCATCTGCAGGTGATGCAGCTTCTTCTCCGGCGCCAGCCCCGTGCACAGGTCATGGGCGGCGACCGTCTGGCCCGGCGCGCAGATATCGTCGCGCTCGCCCTCGACCGTCATCAGCGCGGTGCGTTCGATCGCCTTGGGCTCGACCATCCGATTGCGGGAGACCATCTTGCCGAGCGGCAGGGCATAGTCCTGGAACACGGTCTTGATCGTCTCCAGATAGAATTCCGCCGGCAGGTCCATGACGGCGGTGTATTCGTCATAGAACTTCTTGGTCGCCTCGGCGCTCTCGTCGTCGCCCTTGATCAGGTTCTTGAACAGGTCGACATGGGCGTTCACATGGCGGTCTAGGTTCATCGTCATGAAGCCCGCGAGCTGCATGAAGCCGGGATAGACGCGTCTAAAAGCGCCGGGATACCGCATCGGAACCGTGCCGATGACGCTCTGCTCGAACCATTCGATCGGCTTGCCCATGGCAAGCTCGTTGACCTGGGTCGGGCTCACCCGCGTGTCGATCGGGCCGCCCATCAGCACCATGGAGCGCGGCTGGATCGGATCGTTCGCCGCCGCCATCAGCGCCGTCGCCGCCAGCACGGGGACCGAGGGTTGGCACACGGCCACGATATGCACGTCCGGACCGAGCAGATGCACGAAGTCGACGATCGTCTCGATGAAATCGTCGAGACCCCAGGCGCCGTGGGTCAGCGGAATGTTGCGCGCATTCACCCAATCGGTGATCCACACATCATGGTCGGTCAGCAGCGTCTCGACCGTGCCGCGCAGCAGGGTGCTGAAATGTCCCGACATGGGGGCGACAACCAGAACGCGCGGCTGCTTCACCTTGCTGTCCTTGGCGAAATGCAGCAGCGAGCAGAACGGCGTCGCGGCCGTGATCTCCTCGGCCACGGCGACGGTCTTGCCGTTGACCAGGGTGGAGTCGAGGCCGAAGGGCGGTCGGGCATGGGACATGCCGGCGCGCGAAATCATCTCGCAGGCCGCGGCCACGCCCCGGATCATCGGATTTTCCGAGAAATATGCCGGCCATGGCTGATTCAGCATGCCGGTGGTGGCCTGCGCCATGATGCGGAACGGCCCCATCACGTCGCTCTGCGCTTGATATGCTTCATACAGCATCGCGAGGTACCTACCCTAAATTGCGGACCAGCCTTGCCGTTCAAGGAAGCAAAATCCCGGGAAAACGGCGAAAGCCCAGGGGAAGTAACGGCAAATGGACCGCTGGCCTAATCAGTAAACAGCACGGGCGCCGGTTCGGCATATTCCCCGGCGCATACCGGCCGCGCACTCTACGCGCCTATTGCTGGTTTTCAACCGTTAACGCTCTCTCGCGCGGTTGGCAAAGTCGGCGAGCCGACCGCGCCCTATCACCGCGCCCTGTCAAGGATGATGCGCCCCGACAGATTAGCGGCGGCTTAAGATCGCCGCCCCCATTCTCGTGGCCCCCGGTTCCGGTACGCCTCAATCCTCGATATCGGCCTCGATCTGCGCCATCAGATCCTTGAGCAGCCGCACCACGTCTTCATGACTGGTGGTTTCGACCGCCGCGTTAACCGCCGCCTCAACCATCATCACGGCGGTCAGGTACCCCATCGCGCCGGCTTCCTCAAGCGCCAGGGCAAGGTATTTCTCGGCGATGTCGGATGCCTTGTCATACATGGCGTCCATGGCCTCTCCCGAATCGTTTGGCATAGCGTCCCTCGATAGCTGATCACCGGCCTAAGGCCTGATATATGGCCCTTTAGTACCGGCTTTCAGCGACGGCGGGTATCCGGAATTTAGCGTGGGAATTCAGGTCTCCAGCGCGTAGCCGTTGACGGCGCCGATCACCAGGCGCTCCGACAGCAGGCTCAGCGCGCGATCCAGGTTGTCCAGCGCCACCGCGACGCGGGACTGTCTGGGCGAGCCATCGATGGCGGCGTCGTCCGGCAGGCGCAGGAGGGGGAGCGAGTCGGGCAGCTCGCCACCGGCCTGGGCGCTGGCCAGATCGCCGATGCGCGCCTCGATGCGGGTGGCCTGGGCCAGCACGGTGGCGCGGTCGGCCTCGCAAGCGGCCTGTTCGCTGGCCGCCGCCAGCATGCGCGCCCAATAGGCGCAGGCGAGCAGCGCCGACATCGGACGCTCGGCACTCGCCCGCCGGAACAGCGACCGACCGACCGTCAGCGGCAGCAAGGCCAGCCGCAGATCGGCGATCTGGCGGTCCACCCGGCGCATCGCCTCCAGCGGCGCGCCGGCCTCGACCCCCTCCAGCCGCTGGCGGCTGGCCCGCACGACATCGCCCAGCGAGGTCAGCACGGCGGTGCCGGAGCGGCGCACCTGGTCGCGGGTCCGCACCGGAAGCACGAAGGCGCCGACCAAAACGGCGGCCCCGGCGCCGATCGCCGTCTCCTCCAGCCGCAGCATCAGCAACGGCTCGATCGGCGATCCCAGCAAGCTGTAGAGCAGGCTGAGCAGGATGGTGACGCAGAACATCGCCGCCGTGTAGGAGATGCTGAACAGATAGTAGATGCCGAACACCGCCAGCAGCAAAGCGATGACCACGGCGATGGGATACCCGGCGAGCAGGTTGGCGAGCACGAGCCCCGCCGCCAAGCCGGCCACGGTGCCGCTCAGCCGCTGGACGCCTTTATGGATGGTATCGCCGCGGGCCCGCGCTCCGAGAAACACGACATAGACGGTGATCACCGCCCAGAACCAGCGATTCGGCGACAGCGCCATGCCGCCCGCCATCGCCAGGGCGGCCGCCAGCGTAACCCGGCAGGCTATCCGCCAGGCGAGCGGCGGCCGAGGTCCGGTGGCGGCCGGGTCCGGTGATGTCGAGCCGGGTGATGGCGAGCCCCGCGACTCCGAACTGGGGCGGATCGTCACCTGCGCGGCGGCGGCGCCGAGCGCCCCTGCCGCGGTTTCCAAATCGGCCAGTGCCTCGTGTAGCTCCTCCGCCGCGTGTAGTTCCTCCGCCGCGTGTGCTTGCGCCCCGCCCCCACCGCGCGCCGCAGCGGTGCCACCGGCCCAGCGGTCATGCCGCAGCCGCGCTTCCAGCACCTTGAGGCGGGTCCGATGGCGGGTTGCGGGGGGCGCCTCGCCGACCGCGATCATCAGCCGGGCGACCGCCAGCTCCAGATTGAACAATTGCAAGCGCACGGCACCACCGCCGGCTTCGTCCATGATCGCGAGCTGGTCCTCGGCGGCCAGCGCCGCCTCGTTCAGCCGCGCCAGGCTGCGGCCCCGCCATGCTTCGCCCGACCAACTCGCATCTGGCTGACGCCGATGCGCGTCGCGCAGCACCAAGGCCGCGCGGCGCTGCACCGCCCGTACCGCCCGTCGCAGCGTGACGAGCGGGCGCAAGGGCAGCAGCACGAAGCAGACGAAAGAAGTCACCGCGACACCGACCACAAGCGACAGCAGCTGCAGATCGAGCGTGTCCGGCGGCAGTTGCAAATAGAGGTCGACATAGCTGGTCACCACCGCCGTCAGCCCGAGCCCGATCGCGCGCGATCCCTGCGCCTGCATCAGGAAGGCGAGGAACACGGCGACCAGGAAAAAAGCCTCGGCCGTCAGGCTGAGGCCGTGCAGCAGTGTGGTGGCGATGGTGGCGACGGCCGCCGGAACGCTGAGCAGCAGCAGGGTGATCCGGCGCTGCCGCTGCGTCGGGTCGCGCATCAGAAAGGTGGCGAGCATGCTGAGCATGACGCCGCCGGTGAACGCCGCGATCGGTGCATCCAGCACATGCGCGATGCCGGCGACGGCCAGAACGGTGAGGAAGACCGACAGGGTGCCGCGCGCCGCCAAATGCAGGCGAAGCAGCCCGGGATCGGACGCCGTCAGGCGGTTCCAGAAGGTCAACATGGCTCGACCGCCTGCCCGGACATCCGTCTTCGCACATGCAGCATGACGATGACTATAAGCCCAGGATCGTGTCCGGCAACAAGCAAGACCGTGCGATGCTGGCCCTACAATCGCTCAGGCGGGTATGGCGGTGAAACTCGGCAGGTCGTGGCGCCGCAGAAACCGTGCCATCGTCGCTTCCGAGATGCCCAGGAAATCGCGGTACAGGCCCTGCACCACATAGGTGAAGGCGGGGCCGTGACGACGATCGCCCGGCACCAGGAGATGCGCGCACTCATGCAGTACCAGGAACCGGTAGAGCGAGCCACGCTCGATGACGATCCGGTTGCTGGCGATATCGGCATAGCCGCCGATCGACGGATCGGCGAAATGGTCGACCAGGTCGAGCTCCGGCACCGGCCGGTCCAGCCCGTCGAAGACAGCGCCGATGATGGCGCGGGCTTCGGCCTCGTCGATCAGCCGATGACCCTGCGGATAGTGTCGGAACAGGTCATCTTCCCATCGGCACAGATGAGCCCGATAGTCGCGTCGGGAATCGCCCAGGAGCGCCGCGATCCGCGTGCCACCCTTGAGCAGCCGCCGCGCGACCCCACCATCCAGCCGCGCCGTCGATGTGCTTGCATGCCTCATGGACGGCAGCATGGCGAGGATGTCTTAACGAGCGTTGAACGGCGAGACCGGCCGGCGCAGGATCATGGCAGCTCTCAGTCGCCGGAGTAGGTCGCCGATGAAGCATTTGATCCTGCTGCGCCATGCCAAGGCCGCCGCCGGCGCCGAATCGGCCGATCACGCGCGTCCGTTGAACCACCGGGGCCGTGCCGAGGCCGCTTGGATCGCCGGGCGATTCGCGTCGCAACCGGTGCCGGACCTGGTATTGTGTTCGACCTCGACGCGCACGCGCGAAACCCTGGACCTCGCCGGCACCGGCTGGCGCGGCGCGGCGCCGGTGCGCTATGACCGCGTCCTCTACCTCGCCGAGGCGGCGACGCTGATCGGACACATCGCGTCGGCGGTCGAGGACGCCGTCGATCGGCTGCTGTTGGTCGGTCATAATCCCGGTCTGCACGACCTGGCGCTGCATCTGGCCCAGCGCGCGCCGGCACTCGCGGCGCTGCGCAGCCATTTCCCGCCAGGCGCGCAAGCGGCCTTCGCCATCGATGCCGAGCATTGGTCGGATCTCGAAACCGCGCCGATCACCCTCGAAAGCTTCGCGGTGCCGCCTAGGGACGATTAGCTGATAGCTCCGCAGGGGGGCGGCCGACTGGTTGGCGCTCTCCTCACAGCCCCTGGGGGCGGGAGGGGAGCAGATTGGGAACCACCGCGATCTGGGAGACCGTCTGTCCGTCGCAAGGTCAACCCGTCAAAACCGCTATGCAACGGCACTAATTTTACTACGCGTGCTCCGCCTCCGTCGCCAGCAGTACCTCGCGCGCCAACGGCACGGTGACGGGGCGGCCAGCCGCCAAGGCCGCTTGGTCGATCGCGGCGACGACGCGCCGCGCCGCCTCGAAAGACCGTTCCAGCCGGGTTGCGAGAAACGCGACGACTTCCTGCCCGACGGCGATCTGCCGGTCGGCGAACAGCTTTACCAGCACGGCACCGAGCAACGCGTCATCCGGCGGCGCCAGCTCGATCAAGGGGGCCGCGACCAGGCGCGAGCGGAGATCCGCCAGGGCGATCGGCCAGCGCGCCGGCGCGGCCGTGGCGGTCAGCAGCGCGTGTCCGCGCCGCTCCGCGATCATGTTGTAGAGATGCAGCAGCGCCTGTTCGCCGGCCTGGCGCGCATCGTCGACGACGATGGCCTGCGCGTCGCCCAGGAGGTCAGGCACGCGACTCGGGGTGAGATCGCAGCCGGCGATCCGCCTGGCGCCCGATCTCGCCTGCCACAGGCACGCCAGATGGGTTTTGCCGGAACCCGGTGGCCCGACCAGCACGAGTGCCGGTGCCGGCCATCGCGGCCACCGGTCCAGCCAGGCGACGGCCGCCTGGTTGCTGTCCGCCACCAGGAAATCGCCCAGCCCGAAGGCGGGATCGTGGCCGAGATCCAGCGGCAACTGACGACGCTCGCCCATGCCGCCCGCGGGGCGGGTCATGGCAGCCGCTTCACCGAAACCTCGGTGAGGACCGGTGCGCTGTCGTATCGCGGATCGTAGAGCGGGCTGGTCAGGTATTGCTTCAAGGCGAAGCGCATCAGCACGCCGATCACCGCCGCCAACGGCACCGCCAGCAACACCCCGACGAAACCGAACAACGCGCCGAAGGCCAGCAAGGCGAAGATGATCCACACCGGATGCAGATGCACGCTGTCGCCGACCAGCTTGGGCGTCAGCACATTGCCCTCCAGCCCCTGGCCGACGACGAAGACCGCCGCGACAACCGCCGGCCGGTGCCAATCGCCGAATTGGGCGAAGGCGAGGCCGACCGACAGCACCGCGCCGGTCAAGCCGCCGAGGAACGGGATGAAGATCAGAAATCCGGTGAACAAGCCGATCACCAGCCCGAAATTCAACCCGATGACGGTCAGCGCCAAGCCGTAAAAAATCCCCAGCAGAGCACACACCATCGCCTGGCCGCGCAGGAACCCGGACAGCGTCTCCTCGATCAGAAGCGCCTGCTCGCGGATCGTGTGCAGATGCTGGCGCGGCAGCCAGCTATCGATGCGCGCGACCAGCCGATCCCAGTCGCGCAGCATGAAGAACGCGACGATCGGCGTGATGAACACCAGGGACAGGATATTGGCGACCGCCACCCCGCCGGTCACGACGCTGGTCAGCACCTTGCCGAGGGCGGATAGCGCGTCGCCGGCCCGAGCGCTCGCCGCTTCGCGCAGCTTGGCGACGTCGTCCGGGTTGAGCTGTTCGTTCAGAATGTCGATCAACCGATTGGCCTGGGCGGTCACCGCCTGCACATAGGTCGGCAGCTGCGCGATGAATTGGGTGACCTGCGCCTGGATCAGCGGCACCAACAACACCAGGGCGGCGATCACCGCCATGAAGAACACCAGCAGCACGATAAACGCCGCCACGGAGCGCGGCAGCCGCAGCCGCTCCAGCCGATCGGCCATCGGATCGAGGAAAAACGCGATCGCAAGACCGGCGACGAACGGCAGCATGATGCCGCTCAGCAGCCACATGAAGATCGCTACCAGCAGCAGGCCGCCGATCCAGAACGCGCTCCGCAACCAAGTCCGGCTCATGGCGAAGGGGTGCTACCCGCGACCGGGGCTGCGACCGAACCCGGGGCCGCGGCCGTTTCCGCGGCCGCCCGGCGGCGCAACGTCCAGAACGGGTCCGCCTGAGCCAGGATCAGGTCCTGCTGCGCGCAGGCGATACGCAACTGTCCGGGATCGCCGGTGAAGCGCAGCTGCACGCGCACCTCATCCTTGCTGAGGAACAGCACGTCCTGGCCCTTGATGGTCACGATCCGGGCGAGCCGGTCGCGCACCCCGATCCAGTCGGCGAGGCCGCCGGCGACCGGGACCGACACCACCAGCGTGCCGCTGCCGCCATGGGAGATCGTCGCCTGCTTCCAGTTCTCCTCCAGCGCGCGCAGCACGGCACCAACCGCGGAGGCATAGGGTTCGCCCCCGGCCTTCGGCGCCTGCGCCCGGGCCGTCGCCGTGTCGGTGCCGGTAAGGCCATACCGGGTCGCCGTGATATCCAGCACCGTATCCGAACCGGCCGTCGTCTCGGCCGCGATCACCACCACCGGATCGCCACCACCATACCGATTGCTCAAAGCCGCGATCTGTTCCGGCTTCGGCGCGCTTGCCGCCGACACATCGAAGGCCTGGACATCGCCCAGATCGCCGATCGGCACGGCGAACGGTACCAGACCGCTCTTGTGATTGGCCGCGTTCCACGCCGCCCGCCACGGGTTGGGATCGTCCCACAGCCTGACCTGGCCCGCCGTCTTCAGCACCGGCACGATCACCACCGGCTTGCTCGCGAGCTCCGTGAAGGGGATGTTGGCGCTCTGCAGCAGGCGCCGCGTCTCGCGCGGGTTGAAACGGAAGGTGTATCTGCCGACATAGCGCGTCGCCAGGGCCCGTTCGCTGACCACTTCGAAATCCTGTACGACCTGGCCGAGCTGCGCATCGTTCGCGGCCGGCAAACGGCCCCAATCGCTCTTGGCCGTCAGCCGCTCCAGCAGTTGGCGAAACGCCCGGCGCTCGCCATCGAGCTGTGCCGCGTCGCGCGCCGTGGCCGGGGTTTGGCCGGTCGCATCGACCGGGACATCGGCGACGACGAAGGCCGCCGGAAAATCCGCGGCCCGGGCCGGTGTCCCCGCGCACCAGATCAGCGCGCAGGCGATGATAGCGCTGGATAGAAGCCATCCGGCACGGGCGGTTCGGGGTCGCTCACTCATTAAAAACGCATACTTTCCAATAAGCTCGCCCAATAAGCTCGCTCAGCCCGACGGCTCGCCGATGGGCAACATCAACGGATCGGGTCGAGTATGGCGGCAGCCATGATTTTTCGTAAGGGGTACCTCATACAAAAAACCGCCCACATGCTGTACATAACGCCGATTGCCGATCCAGCGATGCGAGGATGTTATAAAGACCCCCACTTACCGCGACGCGGGCGTCGATATCGATGCCGGAGCCGCCCTCGTCGAAGCGATCAAGCCGCTTGCCAAGGCCACAGCCCGCGCCGGGACCGCGGCCGGTCTCGGCGGCTTCGGCGCGTTGTTCGATCTGAAGGCCGCCGGCTACAAGGATCCCCTGCTGGTTGCCACGACCGACGGCGTCGGCACCAAGCTCAAGGTCGCGATCGAGGCCGGCAAGCATGACACGGTCGGCATCGATCTGGTCGCGATGTGCGTCAACGACCTCGTCGTCCAGGGCGCCGAGCCGCTGTTCTTCCTGGATTACTTCGCGACCGGCAAGCTCGATGTGGCGACTGCGAAGCAGATCATCGGCGGCATCGCCCAGGGCTGCGCCGCGGTCGGCTGCGCGCTGATCGGCGGCGAGACCGCCGAGATGCCCGGCATGTACGCCGAGGGCGATTACGATCTCGCGGGCTTCGCGGTCGGGGCCGTCGAGCGGGATCGCGTCTTGACCGGGGCGTCGGTGGCGGTGGGCGACGTCGTCCTCGGCATCGCGTCAAGCGGGCTGCATTCCAACGGCTATTCCCTGGTCCGGCGAGTCGTCGCCGACGCGGCGCTGAGCTATGCCGATCCGGCCCCCTTCTCCAACGCCCAAAGCCTGGGCGAGGCGCTGCTGACCCCGACGCGGCTCTATGTGCGCAGCGGCCTCGCCGCGGTCCGAACCGGCGGCGTCAAGGCGCTCGCCCATATCACCGGCGGCGGTCTGGTCGAGAACATCCCCCGGGTGCTGCCGGACGGGACGGCGGCCGAACTCGATGCTCGCACCTGGCCGTTGCCGCCGGTATTCGGCTGGCTGGCCAAGACCGCCGGGATCGCACCGATCGAAATGGCGCGCACCTTCAATTGCGGCATCGGCATGGTGGTGGTGACCGCCCCCGCCGACAAGGAACGGGTAACCGAGGCGCTCATCGCCGCCGGCGAAACCGTGTTCGAGATCGGCCGTATCGCGCCGCATGCCGGAGACCCGGTGACCGTGCTGAACCATCTGGATCAGGCATGGTCGAAACGTTGAGATGCCGCCAGTGACCGGCCGCCTTCGGGTCGGCGTGCTGGTCTCCGGTTCGGGCACCAACCTCCAAGCGCTGATCGACCTCTGCGCCATGCCGGGTTTCCCGGCTGAAATCGTCGTGGTGATCTCGAACAAGCCGGACGTCCTGGCGCTGGAACGCGCGGCACGCGGCGGCATCGCCTGCCGCGTGATCGCGCACCGCGCCTATCCCGACCGACCGAGCTTCGACGGGGCGCTGGATCAGGCGCTGCGCGAGCATGAGGTGGAGCTGGTCTGCCTGGCCGGCTTCATGCGCGTGCTGACGACCGCCTTCGTCGAGCTGTGGCGCGATCGGCTGATCAACATCCACCCGTCTCTGCTGCCGGCGTTTCGCGGGCTGCACACCCATGCCCAGGCGCTGACCGCCGGGGTGCGCTTCAGCGGCTGTACCGTGCATTTCGTGCGGCCGGAGCTGGATGACGGGCCGATCATCGTCCAGGCCGTGGTCCCGGTGCTGCCGGGCGACGACGAGGTCGGCCTGGCGGCCCGGGTGCAGGCCGCCGAGCATCGCGCCTATCCCCTCGCCCTTCGCCTGATCGCGGAACGGCGGATCAGGCTGATCGACGACCGCGTGGAGGTGCTGGATCCGGTTGCCGAGGTGCCGGCGCTGCTGAATCCGCCGGATCTGCCGACCCATCCGCCGCCGGGGCGGTGACCACACTTGCCAAACCGGCCGATGGCGCACTAAACAGCGCCCCATGGTTGGATGAAACAGGGGTTTATACGATGGTCATGAACGACGATCTGGCACGACATCAGGCATCGTGGAACGGCTTCACGCGGTTCGTTAAGATCGCCTCGACCGCCGTCGCCGTGATCGTCATCGGCATGGCGATCTTCCTGCTCTGATCGCCTGCCGCCCTTATGGTTTGAGGGGACCGGAGCCGCTAACGACTCCGGTCCCTCGATCTTCGGCGTTAGGGGCAGATCTCATAGCCGGCGAAGAAGAACGCGATCTCGATCGCGGCGTTCTCGACACTGTCCGAACCGTGGACCGAATTGGCTTCGATCGATTCCGCGAAATCCTTGCGGATGGTGCCCGGAGCGGCGTTCGCCGGGTTGGTGGCGCCCATGACTTCACGGTGATGGGCGACGGCGTTGACGCCTTCCAGCACCTGGACCACCACCGGACCGACGGTCATCGACTTCACCAGATCGTTGAAGAACGGCCGCGCCTTGTGCACGGCATAGAACTCGCCGGCGATCGCCGGGCTGAGTTGCAGCCGCTTCTGCGCGATGATGCGCAAGCCGGCTTCCTCGAAGCGGCTGTTGATCTTGCCGGTCAGGTTGCGCCGCGTGGCGTCCGGCTTCAGGATCGAAAGAGTACGTTCGACGGTCATTAAAACTCCCATGCCGGGCAGGCCCGGCCGCGATGTCGGAAAAACTGCGCCGTATATAGGCGCAACGGCCAATCGAGGGCAACGCCGCTGCCACGCTCACAGGGGAGCGATGCGCCGGAGAGGGGCGACGGAGAGCCTCAGGCCTTCTTGCCCCAGCCTCCGGCGTCGTTCTGCTGCCAGTAGGTCAGGCTATGGCCCGCGGCCTGCTGGACCCGCCAACGCCGCCGCGCCGCGTCGACCTCGGCCGGATCGGCACCGTCGAACAGGTCGAGGCAGCGCGTGTAGGTGCCGATCGCGGCGCTTTCGGCACCGCCGATCAGCACCAGCAGACCAGCGGCGTTCGGATTCTCCTCGCCGCTGGTGAGATAGATCGGCTGCTGATCGGCGAAACCGTCCCGGTCGGTACCGTGCGGCAGGAAACTCTGCGGATTGTAGGTCCAGAGCGCGACATCAAGGCGCTGCACGGCCGCCACGTCCGGCGCCTTGACAACGACCCGGTGCCCCGCCGCGACCGCCTTGTCCAGCAGCCGCGGCAGCGCCTGGACCAACGGCGTGCGCTGCAGGTGATAGAAGCCGATCTCGGTCATGCCGCCAGCTTAGTGCCCCTACCCTTCGTAATGATCTGCGACCAGCCGGTCGAGCAGCCGGACGCCGAACGCCGAGGCGCCCTTGGGCACGGTCGGCGCGTCGCGTTTGGTCCACGCCATGCCGGCGATATCGAGATGCGCCCAGGGCACGTCATTGACGAAACGCTTCAGGAATTGCGCGCCGAGGATGCTGCCGGCACCCCGGCCGGAGCCGATGTTCTTGACATCGGCCGCGTCGCTATCGAGGTCGCGGTCGTAGACATCGGCGAGCGGCAAACGCCACAGCGGCTCGCCGACCGCCTTGCCGGCGGCGGTCAACCGTTCCGACAGGACGTCGTCATTGCTGAACAACCCGCCATGTTCGTGGCCGAGCGCGATGATGATCGCCCCCGTCAGCGTCGCCAGATTGACCATGAATTTCGGCTTGAAGCGGTCTTGCGTGTACCAGAGAGCATCGGCGAGCACCAGCCGGCCCTCGGCATCGGTGTTCAGCACCTCGATGGTCTGGCCCGACATCGAGGTTACGATGTCGCCCGGCCGCTGCGCGTTGCCGTCGGGCATGTTCTCGGCGAGCGCCACGACGCCGACCACATTGGCCTTCGCCTTGCGGCCGGCCAGGGCCTTCATCAAGCCCAGCACGACGCCCGACCCGGCCATGTCCCACTTCATGTCTTCCATGCCGGCCGCCGGCTTGATCGAGATGCCGCCGGTGTCGAAGGTGATGCCCTTGCCGATGAACGCCACCGGCGCCTCATCCTTGCGGCCGCCCTGCCACGTCATCACGACCAGGCGCGGCGGCCGGCTGCTGCCCTGCCCGACGCCCAGCAAGGCACCCATGCCGAGCTTTTTCATCTTTTTCTCGTCGAGCACCTCGACCTCGAGGCCGAGCGACGCCAACTCGACCGCCTGCTCCGCCAGGGTTTCCGGATAAATGACATTGGGCGGCTCGGACACCACGTCGCGGGTCAGGAAAACGCCATCGGCGATCCGGTCGAGCGGTTGAAACGCCTTTTTCGCGGCGCTCGCGGCATCGGTCAGCACCGCCAGCTTCTTCAGGCTCGGCTTTTGTTCGGGCTTCTCCCGGGTCCGGTACTTGTCGAACCGATAGAACCGCAGCCGCGCGCCGAAGGCGAGGTTCGCCGCCGCCTGATCCGCCGCGATGGCGGCAAGCTCGTCGAGCAGCACCGCGGCCTCGGTCTCGCCCACCGTATTGAGATGGGCGACCAGCGTGCCGCCGATCGATTGCAGCGCCAAGGCATCGACCGCGTCGGCTTTGCCGAGGCCGACCAGGACGATCCGGCTGAGCGTGGTGCCGGCGGGCGCCACCAGCGCCAACACCTCGTCCCGCTTGCCGGTAAACCGGCTGGATTTCAGCGCGCGGCTCAAGGCGCCGCCGATCTCGGTGTCGAGCCGGGCGGCTGACGGCAGGAGTTCGCCTCCCTCCAGGACACCGACGATAACGGCGCCGGTCTTCGGCGGAACGGCGGCAGCGAAACTGAGCTTCATGGTTTTCCTTCGGATCTCTATACTCTAGGCCAACGCGGGCGTCGCGATGCCTCCCCAAGCTTTTCCGACTTCTAGCATTCCTGACCGCCAAAGGGTATCAGCGCAAAATCGGCCTAGGTTTTGCCGAAATCCAGTTTGTATAGTGCGCGGACCCGCCCACCGCCGCTACGCGACGGTCGGGCCCAGGGACGTTGCATATCAGAGGAGCCGGCGGAAAGGATGGTGATGACGCGGCTGACACGCTATGTGCTGCGCCAGAGTTTCGGGGTGACCATGTTCATCACCCTCGGCCTCACCGCGGCCATCTGGCTGATCGGTTCACTGCGGTTGATCGACTTCGTCGTGAATCGCGGAGTCGGCCTCAAGATCTTTGGCGAGCTGTCGATTCTGACACTGCCGCAATGGCTGGCGATCGTCTTGCCGGTGGCGCTCGTGATCGCGGTGATCTTCACCTACAACAAGCTGACGGCGGATAGCGAACTCATCGTCATGCGCGCCACGGGGCTCTCCCAATTCGGGCTGGCCGCACCGGGCATGGCCATGGCGCTGATCGGCACGGCGATGATGCTGAGCTTGACGCTCTACCTGCTGCCGGCCTCGAAGAACGAGTTCAAGGACCTGCAATTCAGGATCCGCAATCAGTTCACCTCGGTGCTGCTGCAGGACGGTCAGTTCAACACCGTGTCGGACACGCTCACCGTCTATGTGCGGGCGCGCGACGCCAATGGCGAGTTGCTCGGCTTGCTGATCCAGGACACCCGCGACCCGGCCCGACCGGTCACGCTGACCGCGGAGCGCGGCGCCATCGTGCAGACGGAGACGGCACCCCGCGTCCTGATGTTGAACGGCACGCGGCAGACCTACAACACCGCCCGGGGTGAATTGCAGGTCTTGAGCTTCGAGCGCAACACGCTGGATCTGGGGGATTTTCGCGACGCCCCGGGCGCCCGCCAGCTACAGCCGGACGAGCGCTATGTGGGCGATCTCTTCGCGCCATCCGATGCCGACACCATCGACCAGGTGATGCGAACCAGGCTGACCGTCGAGGGCCACCAGCGACTGCTGGCGCCGCTTTATTGTATCTCGTTCACCCTGGTCGGGCTCGCCTGCCTCTTGACCGGCGAACTCAACCGACGCGGCCAGGGCCGCCGGTTGCTTGTCGCCTTCTCGCTGGTGCTGGTGTTGCAGGCGACCGATATCGGCTTCAACAACCTGTCGAACCGCGCACCGCTGGCAATCATCCTGATGTACCTCAACGTCATCGTGCCGAGCGTCATCTCGACCTATCTGGTATTGCGGCCCCGAGCCTTCCGCCGCCGTCCGATAGTGCTCGCATCGGTTGGTGCGACGGTATGACAGCGACGATGCCGAGGACGCTGTTCGGGTATATCTCGCGGCAATTCCTGATGTGGTGCGGCGGCGTCTTCTTCGTGATGCTGGCGCTGATCTTCCTGGCGGACCTGATCGAATTGCTGCGGCGCGGCGCCGATCGGCCGGATGCGACGCTCTTGGTGCTGTTGGAAATGACCTCGCTGAAGCTGCCCTATACGGCACAGGAAGCGACCCCCTTCGCCATGCTGCTGGGGAGCATCCTGGCATTCTGGCGGATGACCAGAACCCAGGAATTGATCGTCGCCCGGGCGGCCGGCGTATCGGTTTGGCAGTTCCTCATGCCGGGGCTCAGCATCGCGTTTCTGGTCGGCGTCGCGGGCGTCACGATCTTCAACCCGATCGCGTCGGTCACCCAGACCCACTTCAAGGTGATGGAGAACCGCATCCTGCGCGGTACCGACAACCCCTTGCTGCTGTCCGATTCGGGGCTATGGCTGCGGCAAAGCGACGGTATCGGGACGCAATCGGTGATCCATGCCGGGCGGCTGAGCCAGCAGAAAGCCCTCGCTACCGACGTCACCATCTTTTTCTTCAGCCGCGCCGATAAGCTGACCGGCCGTGTCGACGCCAAATCGGCTCAACTGGAAGATACGCGTTGGCGAATCGCCGATGCCTGGCAATGGCGCCCGGACCAGCCGGCGGTGCAATTCGTATCCGAACTGTTCGTGCCGACCAATCTCACGCCGAAAAAGATCGAGGAAAGCTTCGCGTCGCCGGACACGATGTCGTTCTGGCAATTGCCCAGCTTCATCGCGCTCCTGGAAAACTCAGGGTTCTCCGCCCAGAAGCATCGGCTGTATTTCGACAGTCTGTTGGCGCGCCCGTTTCTGCTTTGCGCGATGGTTTTGGTGGCCGCGATCTTTTCACTGCGCATGCAACGGCGGGGCGGTACGACCCTGATGGTCGTCGGCGGGGTGTTCGCCGGGTTCATGCTGTACTTCGTCTCCGAGATGGTGTTCACCTTGGGGCTATCTTCGACGATCCCGGTGGCTCTTGCCGCCTGGACCCCGGCGGGGATAAGCACGCTACTCGGCATCACGTTCCTACTGCACCTGGAAGACGGCTAAGCACCACATGGCTAGGCGCACATGGGCGGACATCGCGCGGGTCGCGACGCTCGGATACACGGTTGCGGCGGTTTTCGTCGCCGATCCTCCATCGGCGTCGGCGCAGACGGATACTTTCCGAGACCGCAAATCGACCGCCGACGACAAAAACGCGCCCGCCGTGTTCAGTGCCGACGATGTCACCTATGACAACGAGCTGGCGCTGGTCGTGGCACGCGGCCATGTCGAGGTCAGCCAGGCCGGCCGCACCGTCTTCGCCGATACGGTGACCTATAATCAGAAAACCGACACGGTCACCGCTTCCGGCCATGTCAGCATGCTGGAACCGACCGGCGAGGTGGTTTTCGGCAATTACGTCGAGCTCACCGATTCGATGCGCGACGCCTTCATCAAAGACGCCCGCATGCTGCTGTCCGATCGCTCGCGATTGGTCGGCAATACCGCGCGGCGGCTGAACGGCGACCACACCGAGATCATGAAGGGCGTCTATAGCCCGTGCGACCTGTGCAAGGACGATCCGACGAGCCCGCCGCTCTGGCAGCTAAAGGCCGCCAAGATCACCCACGACAAAGAAAATCAGCTGATCGAATACAACAATGTCGTGATGGAAATCGCCGGCGTTCCAATCTTTTATTCTCCGTACCTGTCACAGCCGGATCCAAGCGTAAAACGTAGCAGCGGCCTTTTGGCGCCGCTGGTCGGCTCCAACACGAACCTCGGCGCGTTCGCCAGCATCCCCTATTACTGGGCGATCGACGGCAGCAAGGATGCGACGTTCCAGCCGCTCTTCACCAGCAACGCCGGCACCGTCCTAGGCGGTGAATATCGGCAACGCTTCACCGATGGATACATCTACGGCCGGGGTAGCTTCACCACGACGACCGATGCGTCCACGATCAACAAATCATTTCGCGGCAATATTTCCAGCAACGGCGAATTCGATCTCAACGAAAACTACCGCACTGGCTTCGATATCCAGCGGGTCAGCGACGTGAACTATCTGTCGTACTACCGGTTCGGCACCCCGGCGAATTTTCTGACCTCGCGCGCCTATTTGGAAGATTTCGACGAGCGCAGTTTCGGCAGCATCAACGCCTATTCGTTCCAGTCGCTGCGCTCGGTCGTGTCGGATGGCACCCAACCAATCATCCTGCCGGTGCTCGACTACACCTATGTCGGTCGCCCGGACGCTTGGGGGGGACGGCTCAGCGTGAACAACAACGTGCTGGACCTCATCGGCCAATCCACCCCGAGTTATCGTCGGTATTCGACCGGAGCCACCTGGGAGCGGCCGTTCACGACCTCGGATGGCAGCGTCTTCAAATTCACCGGCAGCACGCGCGGCGACGCTTATTCCGTCTCGGATGTCCGGCCGGTTTCGACCGACACGCCGACGTCCGCCACCAACGGCCGCGTATTTCCCCAGCTCAGCCTCAATTGGCGCTACCCACTGGTGCGCTATGGCAAGAACACGCGGGTGGTGATCCAGCCGATCGTGTCGCTGATCGCGGCGCCGAATGGTGGCAACCCGTCGACGATCCCGAACCAGGACAGCCAGGCCTTCGATTTCGATGACAGCGATCTGTTCGTGCCCAATCGGCTGACCGGTTACGACCAGGTCGATTCCGGGCAGCGCGCCGATTACGGGCTGTCGGCGGCGATGTACGACCAGGCCGGCAATCAGCTGAGCTTCCTGGTCGGGCAAAGTTATCGCCTCCAGAAATACGACAACCTCTTTCCCACCGGCACCGGTCTCAGCCGCCAGCTGTCGGATTATGTCGGCCGTGTGCAGATCTCGCCGAACAGTTACTTCGATACGTATTACCGCTTCCGGCTGGATCAGCAGGATCTCAGGGTCCATCGCCAGGAAGTCGGTATCAATACGGGTCCGCAGCGGTTGAGGTTGGGCGTCAACTTCGCGCAGATCACCGCCAATCCGCGCGACGGCGTGACCAACCGGCAGCAGGTCAGTGCCAACGCCACAATCGGCCTCACACCATACTGGACGGTTTCATTGAGCGGCACCCGAGACCTCGGCAATTTCGCGAACGGCACCTTATCGTCCAGCGTCACCGCGAGCTATCAGGACGAGTGCATGACCGTCATCACGTCATTATCGCAATCCAACATCATCAACAGCGCCGTGACGCCGGGCACCACCATCACATTCCAGGTGGTTTTCAAAAACCTGGGCCAGGTGCTTTTGCCGAGCTTCCAGACCAACTCTCAGTGACGGCGGGCGGCCGGTCGGTGTAGAACGTCTCAGCATCGCCTTCTCCTCTCGCGGGAGAGGTGCGCCCGGTTGGACATGCTCCGCCAAAACTACCAGGACTTTGCCCCGTGTCGATCTCACGCCTGTTGTCTAGCCTGCTGATCGCAGGTGCAGTTTCGATCTCGCTTCCGGCCGCGGCGCAGGAAGTGCGCATCGCGGCGGTCGTCAATGACGACATCATCTCGGTGACGGACCTCACGGCCAGAACCCGGTTGGCGCTGATATCCGCCAGTTTTCCCGACACGGCCGAGAATCGGCAACGGGTCACCGCCCAAGTGATGCGGACGCTGATCGACGAAAAGCTCGAGCTGCAGGAAGCCAAGCGGCTGAACGTCACGATCAGCGATAAGGAGCTCGATGAGCAGTACAAGCACCTGGAGCAGGTGAACAACATGCCGGCCGGCGGCCTCGACCGATTCCTGGCCGGGAACAATATCGACCGCACCGTCTTGATCGGCCAGCTCCGCGCCCAGCTGACATGGCAGCGCCTGATTCGCCGCCGCATGGGATCCAATGTCGGCGTCGGCGAGGACGAAATCACCGATGAGCTGAAGCGGTTCGAGACGGATCGCGACCGCCCGCAGGACCGTGTCGCCGAAATTTTCCTGAGCGTGGATTCGCCCGATCAGGATGCCGATGTCCAGCGCACCGCCGATCATCTGGTCGACGAGATCAGGCATGGCGGCGATTTCGCCAAAGTGGCCCGGCAATTCTCGCAATCGGCGACGGCGGCGATCGGCGGCGATGTCGGCTGGGTGCCGAGCGGAACGCTCGACCCTCGGGCCGACGAGGTCATCAAGAATATGAAGCCAGGCCAAATGTCGCCGCCGGTCCGGCTGAGCGGCGGCTGGTTCATCTATTATTTGATCGACCGGCGTACCGGTGGCGCCGATAGCAGCGACGTCACGGTCAATTTGACCCAAGTCGTCTTTCCGCTCCCCGACACCGCCGATACCGCGACTCGCCAAGCGATGATCGAGCGGGCGCGGCAGGCGACCGCCGGCGCGCGGAGCTGCGGCGAGCTTGCCAAGATCGGCCAAACCGTAGCCCCGCAGACCTCCGGCAATATCGGCCGCGTCCGACTGAACGATCTACCGCCGGATCTGCGACCTACCCTCGCCGCGGCCAAGGTGTCCGAGCCGACCGCGCCGATGTCGATCCGAGGGGGCGTCGGGGTGCTGATGGTCTGTGAGCGCGAAGGCGGGACCCCCGTGCAGGAGACGCGTGACGAAGCCGCTGAGACGCTGGCCCGTCAACGTCTGGAAAACCTCGCCCGCCGCTATCTCCGTGATCTGCGCCGCGTCAGCTTTATCGATATGCGGGTTTGATCGCACCCGTTTGAGTGAAGCCAGATGATCCAGCAGACCGGAATACTGCCCCCCTTGGTCATGACCATGGGCGAGCCGGCGGGCATCGGCGGTGAAATCGCGCTCAAAGCTTGGCTGGACCGTGCCACGGGCGTGCCGCCGTTCTGCCTGCTGGACGATCCGGCACGGCTCGGTACCCTGGCGGCCGGGCTGGGCTGGGCTGTGCCGATCCGACCGATCGCCGACCTGACGGAGGTCGCGACATGCTGGCCGGATGCCCTGCCGGTCCTTCCCATCGCGCTGGCGGTGGAGGTCGTTCCCGGCCGGCCGGACCCCCGCAACGCGCCGGCCGTGCTGCGGTCGATCGATCGGGCGGTGGCTCTGGTCCGCGACGGCGAGGCGGCGGCGGTCGTCACCAACCCCATTCATAAGCAAGCGCTCTACGAGATCGGCTTCCGACACCCGGGCCACACCGAGTATCTGGCGGAATTGGCGGGACCTGGCCATCACCCGACCATGATGCTCGCCTGCCCCGGCCTGCGGGTCGTCCCGGTCACCATCCACATGGCGCTGCGGCAAGCGGTCGAGGTGCTGGATACCGAGGCCATCGTCGTCGCCGGACGCGCCACCGCCGCCGGTCTGATCCGGGATTTCGGCATCCCCGATCCGCGCCTCGCCGTGGCCGGCCTCAATCCCCATGCCGGCGAGGGCGGTGCGTTCGGCCGGGAGGAAATCGACATCGTCGCGCCGGCCGTCAGGCGCCTGGTGGCCGAAGGCATCAAGGCGGTCGGCCCGGTCCCCGCCGATACGCTGTTTCACGCGGCCGCGCGCAGCCGTTACGACGCGGTGATCTGCCTCTACCACGATCAGGCATTGATCCCGCTGAAGACGATCGACTTCGATCGGGGCGTCAACATCACCCTGGGCCTCCCCTTCGTGCGCACCTCGCCGGATCACGGCACCGCCTTCGACATCGCCGGCACCGGTATCGCCAGTTGCACCAGCCTGGTCGCGGCCTTGGAGGCCGCCGCGCAGATGGCGCATATGCGCCGTCTCGCCACAGGCCGCCCCGTGGCGTGAGCGACGCGACGCGCATCGAGCCCGATCACGCCGGTATCGACCTGCCGCCCCTGCGTGAGGTCATCCGGGCCTATGGCCTCGATGCCCGCAAATCGCTCGGCCAGAATTTCCTGCTCGACGGCAATCTTACCGCGCGCATCGCCCGCAGCGCGGGCGAGTTGCGGGATGCCGACATCATCGAAATCGGTCCCGGTCCTGGCGGCCTGACCCGCGCCTTGCTCGCCGCCGGCGCGCGGGTGGTCGCGGTCGAGCGCGACGAGCGCTGCGTCGCCGCCCTCGCCGACCTCGCCGCCGCCTATCCGGGCCGCCTGCGCATCGTATCCGGCGACGCCCTGACGCTCGACTTCGCCGCCCTGGCGCCGGCCCCCCGTCGGATCGTCGCGAACCTGCCCTACAATATCGCGACCCCCCTGCTGCTCGGCTGGCTTCGTCACATCGATGAATATGCCGGGCTGACGCTGATGTTTCAGAAGGAGGTCGCGGAACGGCTGGTCGCCGCCCCGCGCTCCAAAAGCTATGGCCGGCTGTCGATCGTCACCCAGTGGCTGACCGAGCCCAAGGCGGTGTTCGACATCCCGCCCAAGGCATTCGTGCCCGCACCGAAAGTAACCTCCACCGTCGTCCGCTTCACCCCCAGACCGGCACCGCTGGCCGCGGCCGAGATGAGCGCGTTGGAGCGCGTCACGGCGGCGGCATTCGGTCAGCGACGCAAGATGTTGCGGCAGAGCCTGAAATCTTTGGGTGACGCCGAGGGCCTGCTCGCCGAGGCCGGTATCCCGGGTACGGCGCGCGCCGAGGAATTGGACGTCGCCGCCTTCTGCGCGCTAGCGCGCGGCCTCAGCCGAGCGGATTGAGTTGGCACGGCTTCTGCCGCGCGGAGTGAGTCGGCGCGGCTTCAACCGCGCTGGCTGAGCCGCCTCACGAACTCGAACAAGCCGACCTGCCGAACCCGCCGGCTGCGCTCGGCGGCCAGGATGGCTTGCAGCGTGGCGATGCTGCGATCCAGATCCTGATTGACGATGACGTAGTCGTATTCGGCCCAGTGACTCATCTCGTCGACGGCTTTCGCCATGCGCGCCGCGACCACCTCGGCGCTGTCCTGGTTGCGCTGGGTTAGTCGGCGGTGCAATTCGGCGACGCTGGGCGGCAGGATGAACACGCTCACCATGTCGTCGCGAAAACTCTGGGCGAGTTGCTGCGTGCCTTGCCAATCCAGATCGCTCACCACATCGCGACCGCCGGCCAAGGTCTCCTCGACCAACGCGCGGGGCGTGCCATAGCAATTGCCGAACACCGTGGCGTGCTCCAAGAGATCGCCCTTCTCGACCATCCGGTCGAAACGCGGCTGATCGATGAAGACGTAGTCCCGGCCGTCGATCTCGTTTGGTCGACGCGGCCGCGTGGTCACCGAGACCGAGATTCGCAGCGACTCGTCGATCTCGAGCAATCGTCGGGTCAGCGTCGTCTTGCCGGCACCGGAGGGCGATGACAGCACCAGCATGAAGCCGCGTCGGCTAATCGAGAGATCTTCCGTCATTCGATGTTCTGCACCTGCTCGCGCAGTTGCTCGATCGCGGCTTTGAGCCCGAGGCCGATGCGCGTCAGCCCCAAATCGACCGATTTCGAACACAAGGTGTTGGCCTCGCGATTGAACTCCTGACACAGGAAATCCAGCCGTCGGCCGACGCCGCTCCCCTCCGCCAGCAACTCGCGAGTCGCGGCGACGTGAGCGGTCAGGCGATCGAGTTCCTCCCGCACATCGGCGCGCTGGATCAGCAGCGCCACCTCTTGCGCCAAACGCTCCTCGGGCAAAGGCGGTGCGTTGTCCAACAGGGTCGCGATCTGCTGGCGGAAGCGATCGCGAATCGCCGCCGGTTGGGCGGCGGCCGATTGTTCCGCCTCATGGACCATGGCTTCGATCTCGGCGAGCCGGGTCTCCAGCACCTCGGCGAGCCGGATGCCCTCCACACGGCGCATGCCCGCCAAGGCGATGACCGCCTCGCCAAAGCTGGCCGTCACCGCGGCGAGCTTGATCTCGCGATCGGCGGGATCGGGCATCGCCTCGGCCAGTTCCATGACGCCGCGAATCGACAACAAGCCGTCCAGCCGCGGCGGCGCCGCGTCGATTCGTCCCTCCAATTCCTGCATCAGCGCGATGACCTGATCCAGGACCTCGCGGTTGAGCCGCAGCATCGCCGGGCGCTGATCATCGGTCATCGACAGGGTGACATTGACGGTGCCGCGTTTCAGCGCCTCGCCCAGCATGGCGCGCAACGACGCTTCGATCGCGTCGTAACCATTGGGCAGGCGCAGCCGCAGATCCAGGCTTTTGCCGTTGACGCTGCGCAGTTCCCAGACCCAGGAGACACCCTCCAGCCGGCCTTCGACCCGCGCATAGCCGGTCATGCTGGTCACGGTCACGTTCTACCCTCCTGAAACCCGTCGTGCCGGGTTATAGCCTCCCCGTCCGACCTCGAACAGTGCAGCATGCGCCGGGCTAGGCCGCCGGGCTAAATGGGTACGCCTCATTGGGCGGCGGTCGGCTTCTGCCGCCAGCGGGCGACGTTGCGATTGTGATCCGCGAGGGTTGCCGCGAAGGCATGACCGCCCTTGCCGTCGGCGACGAAATACAATTCGTCGGTCGTCACCGGACGCAGCACGGCACGCAGCGCCGCCCGTCCGGGATTGTCGATCGGCCCGGGCGGCAGCCCCTTCACCAAATAGGTGTTGTAGGGCGACGGCGTATCCAACTCGGCGTGGCTCAACGGGTGATCGAGCGGCTTGGCGCCTTCCGTGATGCCATAGGCGACCGTTGGATCGGCTTGCAGGCGCATGCCGAGTCGCAAGCGGTTATAGAACACGGCGGCGATGCGCGGCCGCTCCGCGTCGATCGCCGTCTCCTTTTCGACGATGGAGGCCAGGGTGACGGCCTCCTCCGGCGTCTGCAGCGGCAATTCGGGCGGCCGGGCGGCCCAGAGTTCGTTGACCAGGCGGCCCATCGCCTGGTGCATCCGATCGACCATGTCCTGCCGCCGTTCGCCATAGCTGTAGAAATAGGTTTCCGGCAGGATCCCGCCTTCCGGCGGCCGGTCGGTCACTTCACCGGTCATCGCCTCCGCCCCGGCGACGAGCGCCAGCGTCTCTTCCACGGTGAGCCCTTCCGGCACCACCAGCCGGTGAACGACCGTTTTGCCCGAGGCCAATAGATCGATCAGCCCGGCTACGCTGAGTCTGGCCGGGATCGCGTATTCGCCGGCTTTGAGCTGGCCGGCCTTGCCGATGAAGCGGGCGCCGAGCACGAAGACGAGGGGATGCCGCAGGGTACCGGCGTCACCCAGCAACGCCGCGGTCGCCTGCAACCCGATGCCATGGGGCACCACCACCGTCTTCGGCTGATCGAGCGGGCCGGCCGCCCGATAGTCGCGGATCACCAACGCCCCAACGACGACGAGAACGCCGAATAACAGGGCGCCGATCGCTCCAGACCAGATCACACGACGTCGCATCGTCCGAGATCCGCCTCTGATGGCCTAGCTTAGGGTGGGCCCGCGAAGATCAGCGAGGCGTTGGTGCCGCCGAAGCCGAAGGAATTCGACAGCGCGTAACGCACCTTGCGTTCCTTCGCCTTCAACGGAACCAAGTCCATATCGCAATTGGGCGACGGGTTTTCGAGGTTCAGCGTCGGCGGCACGATGCTGTCGCGCATCGCCAGCAGCGAGAAGATCGCCTCGACCGAACCGGCCGCCCCCAACAGATGCCCGATCGCCGATTTGGTCGACGACATCGATAGCCGATAGGAATCGTCGCCGAACAGGCGCTTCACCGCGCCCAGCTCGATTTCATCGCCGAGCGGCGTCGAGGTGCCGTGGGCGTTGATATAGTCGATGTCGCTGGTGGCGAGACCCGACCGCTTCAGCGCCGCGGCCATCGAGCGATAGGCGCCGCTGCCATCGGGCGACGGTGCCGTGACGTGATAGGCGTCGCCGGCCATGCCATAGCCGATCACCTCGCCATAGATCTTGGCGCCGCGGCGCTTGGCATGCTCGTATTCCTCGAGCACGACGATGCCCGATCCCTCGCCCATGACGAAGCCGTCACGCGCCTCGTCCCAGGGACGCGACGCGCGGCTTGGTTCGTCGTTGAAGGCCGTCGATAGGGCGCGCGCCGAACAGAAGCCGGCCATGCCCAGCCGGCAGATCGCCGCCTCGGTACCGCCGGCGACCATCACATCGGCATCGTCCAGCGCGATCAGCCGAGAGGCATCGCCGATCGCATGGGCGCCGGTCGAGCAAGCGGTGACGACCGCGTGATTGGGGCCCTTGAAGCCGAATCGGATCGACACATGCCCCGAGGCGAGGTTGATCAGATTGGAGGGGATGAAGAACGGGCTGACCCGCCGCGGTCCCTTATCCTGCAAGGTCACGGCGCCATCGGCGATGCCGTTGATGCCGCCGATGCCGGAACCGATCATCACACCGGTGCGGAACTGATCGTCGTCGCTCTCCGCGACCCAACCGGAATCCTCGACCGCCTGCGCCGCCGCCGCGATCGCAAAGATGATGAACTCGTCCATCTTGCGCTGATCTTTGGTCGGAACCCAGTCGTCGACATTGAACAAGCCGTGCGCCGTATCGCCGCGCGGAACCTGCCCGCCGATCTTGGCGGGGAGATCGGAGACGTCGAAAGATTGGATGGCGCGGATACCCGACTCGCCTTCGATCAGCGAGTTCCAGTTCCGCTCGATCCCGATGCCCAGCGGAGTAACCAGGCCGACGCCGGTAACGACAACGCGTCTCATGATCGATCACGCAAACTTATTGGTCCACGATCGGCGGACTGGGCAGGCGCACCTGCCGAGTCCGTCGCCTCGAAGGCAGAAACGCGGCCGCCTTCGATCTTGTTCATCATGATTACGAATGGGCGTCGATAAAGCTCACCGCGTCCTTCACGGTAATGATCTTTTCCGCCGCGTCGTCGGGGATCTCGCAACCGAATTCCTCTTCGAAGGCCATGACGAGTTCGACGGTATCCAGGCTGTCGGCGCCCAGATCGTCGATGAAGCTTGCGTTTTCGGTCACCTTAGCCTCGTCGACGCCGAGATGCTCGACAACGATCTTCTTAACCCGTTCGGCGACATCACTCATTTCGTAATCCTCAGGTGGAACATCTAGAATGCAGGGTCGACGTCTCATTAACGATCAACCCGCGGCTGCATAACGTCATCTCTGGCGCACCCGCCGGTCGGCCGACGCGAGCCGGCCAACCATCACGAGAAGCCGATTAGCTGGGGCCGGCCGCGAAAGACTCCCGCGAAACGTCGCGCCATGGCGACCCCAGTCGAAGGTGCGGTGCATTATCATAGTTCCATGGGGTTTGCCAGCACCGGGCGTCTGGCCCCCTCCGCCTTTTCAGACCATCAACATGCCACCATTGACATGCAGTGTCTGCCCCGTGACGTAGGCGGCCTCATCGCTCGCCAAATAGATGACGGCGGCGGCGATCTCGTCGGGCGTTCCCATGCGGCTGGTGGGGATCGTCGCGAAGATCCGCTCTTTTTGCGCATCCGTCAGGCTGTCGGTCATCGGCGTCGCGATAAAGCCGGGGGCCACGCAATTGACGGTGATCCCGCGCGTCGCGACCTCGGCGGCCAGCGCCTTGCTCAAACCGACCAGGCCGGCCTTGGCGGCGACGTAATTCGCCTGCCCCGGATTGCCGCTGGTGCCGACGACGGACGAGATCGAGATGATGCGGCCGGCCCGGCGGCGCATCATGCCCTTGAGCGCCGCCCGGGACAGCCGGAATGCCGCCCCCAGATTGACGTCGAGCACCGCCGCCCAATCCGCGTCCTTCATGCGCAAGGCCAGGCCATCGCGCGCGAATCCGGCATTGTTCACCAGAATGTCGAGCTGCCCCATCGCCGCTTCGGCACGCCGCACCAGATCGTCCGCCTGGGCGGCATCCGCCAGATCCGCGGCGGCGGCATGCGCGCGCTCGCCCAACTCGGCAACCAACTCATCCAGCACGCCTTGGCGCGTCCCAGCGAGCATCACGGTAGCCCCCTGGGCATGCAGCGTCCGGGCGATCGCTCCGCCTATGCCGCCGGTGGCGCCGGTGACGAGAGCCGTCTTGCCGGTAAGATCGAACATGAAAGGTATACTCCTAGTAGCTTGGGAGGTGTTGTCAGCTGAGCAGCTTCAACACGGCTTCCACCTCGGCCGGCGTGGCGACCGAGGTGGTCGCGAACTCACGATCGATGCGGCGCACCAGACCGGACAGCACCTTGCCGGCGCCCAGCTCGACGATCTGCTCGACCCCCTGCTGCTTCAGATAGCCGATGCTCTCGCGCCAGCGCACCAGCCCGGTCACCTGTTCGACCAGCAGGGGCCGAATCCGGTCGGGATCTTTCACCGCCTCCGCCGTGACGTTCGCCACGACCGGCACCGACGGCACCTTGAGCTCGATTTCGCTCAGCGCCTCGGCCATTTCGTCCGCCGCGGGTGCCATCAGCGGCGAGTGGAAAGGGGCGCTGACCTGCAGCAGGATGGCGCGCTTGACGCCTCGTTCGGTGGCGACCACGATCGCTCGATTGACCGCCTCCGCGGCGCCGCTCAGCACCAATTGACCGCCGCCATTGTCGTTGGCGACGGCGCAGACGGCACCCGTATCCGCCGCCGCTTGCTCGGCGATCGCCCGTCCGATGTCGATCTCGACACCGATCAGGGCCGCCATGGCGCCCTCGCCCACCGGTACCGCGCGCTGCATCGCCAAACCACGCCGTTTCACCAATCGAGCCGCGTCCGCCAGCGAGAACGCACCGGCCGCGGCCAGCGCCGAATACTCGCCCAACGAATGGCCGGCGACGAAGACTGCTTTATCGGCGAGCTTGAAGCCCCCCTCGCGCTCGATCACGCGCAGGATCGCGATGCTCATCGTCAACAGCGCCGGCTGGGCGTTTTCCGTCAGCGTCAGCGTCTCCTCCGGCCCCTCGCGCATCAGCTTGGACAGATGCTGCTCCAGGGCGTCGTCGACCTCCTGGAAGATCTCGCGCGCCAGAGGGAACGCCGCGACCAGCTCGGCCCCCATGCCAACGGCTTGCGAGCCCTGTCCGGGAAAGACGAATGTACGCTTCGTCACAAGTTGGTCCCCCCACAAAATGGCGGTCAGTGATAGCGAGGACCCCAAGCCTGTCAAGCCCGAGGTGTCCGAAGCGCGCTTGCGGGGCATTTCGATTTGTGTATATTGCGCGCCCTCAACTCCTTGCCGGTCTACCGCCGGCTTGGACTCGGCAGGCTTCGTCGAACCGTTCGATCAGCACCGAGTCACCAACAGCCATAAGGGGTTCGTTCGGTATGTCGCTTTACGAAAGCGTGTTTATCGCACGCCAGGACATTTCTGGCGCGCAAGTCGAAGCGCTGATGGAAACCTTCTCGACGCTGATCACCGATCAAGGTGGCACGGTGTCCAAGAAGGAATACTGGGGCCTCAAAAACCTCGCGTTTCGCATCAAGAAAAATCGCAAGGGTCACTACGTCCTGTTCAATATCGATGCTCCGCCGGCGGCGATCCTGGAGATGGAACGCACCATGCGGATCAACGAGGACGTGCTGCGCTATCTGACGCTGCGGGTCGACGAGCTTGAGGAAGGCCCGTCCGCCGTCATGCAGGGTCGTGGCAACCGTGAGGAACGGCCGCGGCGCAGCTTTGGCGATCGTGGCGGCTTCGGCGGCGAGCGTGGTGGTTTTGGCGGTGATCGCGGCGGCTTCGGCGGCGAGCGTTCTATGGGAGCGACTGAAGAATGAGGGGCAATGATCGCGGCGCCGAACGCACAGACGCCGGCGGAGCCGGCGCCCGTCCGGCGGCAACCCGCCGGCCGTTTTTCCGGCGGCACAAGACCTGCCCGTTCTCCGGCCCCAACGCGCCGAAGATCGACTACAAGGACATCAAGCTGCTGCAACGGTTCATTTCCGAGCGCGGCAAGATCGTCCCCAGCCGGATCACGGCGGTATCGGCCAAGAAGCAGCGCGAGTTGGCGCAAGCCATCAAGCGTGCCCGCTTCATCGGCCTCCTGCCGTACATCCTGAACTAGGAGCCGTCAGGGGCCGAATAAAGCCCCTGGCCGGCGGCCGAAACGGTGTACCAGGCGCTACCGAACAGCCGGTCCCTGCTGATCGCCGCGGTCGGCGGCCTGATCGCCGCCGCGATGTATCTGGCGGTGGTGGCCGGCGGCCTCGGCGGGATGATCCTGGTCTATCTGGCACCTTTGCCGGTGTTCGCCGTGGGCCTCGGCCTCGGCACCCCGGCCGTGGTGGTGGCGGGAGCGGTCGGGGCTCTGGCTATCGCGCTCATCGGTGGACCGATGGCCGCCGCTCAGTTCGCCGCGACGATCGGACTGCCGGTCGGCTTTGTCGTCCGGCAAGCCCTGCGCTGCCGACCGGTCGCGGTCGATGGTATGCCGCCGGAGGGTAGCTCGGCTCACCAAGATGGGCCGGCTCACCAAGATGGGCTGGGCGGGCGGGTGAAGATAGCGGTGGAATGGTATCCGCCGGGTGGGCTGGTGTCGTGGTTATGCGGCTTTGCCTTGGTGGCCTTCATTCTCGCCCTGCCGTTCCTGGCGGGTGATCATGGCGACATCGAGGCCTCGGTTCGGCAGTTTTTGATCGATGCCCTGGGCGCGTTGCCCGGGTCGGGGACTGGGGCGACGGCGGGAATGGCCGATGCCCGGCTCGCCGAGATAGCCACTCAATTCGCGGCGTGGCTGCCGGGTCTGATGGCGACGTTCTGGGTGCTGATGCTGGCGGTCAACGGGGTGCTGGCGCAGGGCGTGCTGGTCCGCTTCGGCCGCAATCTTCGGCCCTCGCCGACGGTCGCGGCGATCACGGTTCCGGTCGTGATACCGGTGGCGTTCGCGGCGGCGGTTCTGCTGGGTGCGGTGGATACGGGCGAGGCCGGCGTGATCGGCCGAAATCTGGCGCTTATCCTCGCCGTACCGCTGTTCTTCGGCGGTTTGGCGGTGGTCCATGCGCTGGCCAAGCGGGTTAAGGCGCGGGTTCCGATTCTGGTCGGAATCTATGTCGCGTTGTTTTTATTGGGGTGGCCGATCGTCGTGATCGTCGCCTTGGGAATGATCGAGCAATGGGTCGGGTTGAGGGGGCGTCTTGCCCGATCTACCCCATCCTCGGGAGAAGAATGATGGTCGATGTCGTCCTGTTGGAGCGTGTCGAGCACCTGGGCCAGATGGGCCAGGTGGTCAAGGTAAAGCCGGGTTACGCACGCAACTTCCTGCTGCCGCAACGCAAGGCGTTGCGCGCAACCAAGGAAAACATGGCGCAGTTCGAAACCCAGCGCGTGCAGCTCGAAGCCACCAATCTGCGGCTCAAGGGCGAGGCCGAGCAGGTCGCGACCAAGCTTGAAGGGCTGACATTCGTGGTGCTGCGCCAGGCCGGCGAGACCGGGCAGCTTTACGGTTCGGTCACGGGGCGCGACGTGGCGGACGCCATCAGCGAAGCCGGCTTTACCGTCGAACGGCGCCAGGTATCGCTGGAGAGCCCGATCAAGACCCTGGGCCTGCATCCCGTGAAGGTCCGGCTGCATCCCGAGGTCGCCATCCTGGTGACCGCGAATATCGCCCAATCCGCGGACGAGGCCGAGGCGCAGGCCAAGGGGCTGTCGACCAAGCCGGATGATATGGCCGACGAAGCGGCGGAAGATGAACTCGTCGACGAGGCGATCGCCGATGAGGAAGCCGTCACCGAATAACAGCCCGGCACCCTTTCGGCGCCGTGAGCCAAGGACAAGCACTCTGAACAGCCCCGGCCTTTGGTCCGGGGCTGTTCTCTTTTGACCTGACCTCGCTTGTCCCGAGTCGGGTCCATCCCGAATCTGGTCCGTCCCGAGTCTGGCTTGCCGCTCCCGCGTCGCGAGAGGAGCCGCCCGCTCAAGTCACCCCAGATATGCCGGCATCACCCCGAACTCGGTATCGACGTCGGATAATTAGAATGATTATGATCAACCGTTAACGTTTGGAAACCGTTACGGAGCAGTGCCATGCTTCTTGTCTTTCTGCTGCGCCAAATCATTCGGATCGGTCGCTTGACGCTGATCGATGCCAACGGTCGCACTCATGTGATCGAAGGCGCCCGCCCCGGTTTCACCGCGGCGATTCGGCTCCACGACAAGGCACTGCACCGCAAAATGGCGATGAACCCGCGATTGGCCACGGGCGAAGCCTATATGGACGGCACGCTGACCATCGAGGAAGGCACTCTGCTCGATTTTCTCAACCTGATGATGGAGAACATCGAGCAGACGCCACGCAGCGGCTTGCGATATTTCACCCACGGGCTCGATTACTGGTTCCGGATATTCCAGCAGTACAATCCGATCGGCCGGGCGCGCACCAATGTCGAGCATCACTACGATCTGTCGGGGGTGCTTTACGACCTGTTCCTTGACGTCGACCGGCAATATTCCTGCGCCTATTTCGCCGATCCGTCGGACAGTCTGGAGCGGGCGCAGGCGAACAAGAAACGGCATCTGGCGGCCAAGCTGCTGTTGAGCCCCGGGCAAAAGGTCCTGGATATCGGATCGGGCTGGGGTGGCCTCGCCCTCTATCTCGCCCAGGAAGCCAGTGTCGACGTCACCGGGCTGACGCTGTCGACGGAACAGATGAAGCTGGCGACGACGCGCGCGCAAAAGGCCGGCATCGCCGACCGGGCACGCTTCCACCTGCAGGATTATCGGCTGGAGAAGAACCGCTACGACCGCATCGTGTCGGTCGGCATGTTCGAGCATGTCGGCGTGCTGCACTATCAGGAATATTTCGACAAGGTCGCGGAATTGCTGACGGATGACGGCGTCGCGGTGATCCATTCGATCGGCCGGCGCGACGGTCCGTCGGCCACCAACCCCTGGATCCGCAAATATATCTTCCCCGGCGGCTACATCCCCGCCTTGTCCGAGGTGATGGCGCCGATCGAGCGCGCCGGCCTTTGGGTCACCGATGTCGAGGTCCTGCGCCTGCACTACGCCGAGACCCTGCGCCATTGGCGCGAGCGGTTCATGGCCAATTGGGACCGAGTCCGAGCGATCTATGATGAGCGGTTTTGCCGGATGTGGGAATTCTATCTGGCCGGCTCCGAGGCGTCATTCCGGGTGCAGGACATGATGGTGTTCCAGCTCCAGCTCTCCAAGCGGATCGATGCCGTGCCGCTGACGCGCGACTATATCGGCGCCTGGGAAGCCGCCCATCCGGTCGACCCGGCGATCGACGACAGCGACGCCGAGACAGCCGATCCCCGTTATCCACAGGTCCGCGCGGAGAAATGATCGCGTGAGAGGCGCCGCAAGCTGATAGCGTCCCGTCATGGATATCGCTTTGTCGCCCTCGCCCGCCTCTTGGTCGGAAACCCCGCTGCCGACCTACCGTACACCGCCCCATAATGCGGAGGCCGAACAGGCCCTGCTCGGCGCGATCCTGGTCAACAACGGCACCTATCAACGGGTCGCCGAATTCCTGTTGCCGGACCATTTCGCCGATGCCGCCCATGGCCGCATCTACGCGGCGATCGTCAAGCTGATCGAGCGCGGCCAGATCGCCAACCCGGTGACCCTGAAAAACCTGTTCGATCAGGACGAGGCGCTGGCCGAGGTGGGGGGTGCCCAGTACCTCGCCCGTCTCGCCGCCTCGGTCGTCACCATCATCAATGCCGGCGATTACGGCCGGACGATCCACGATCTCTATCTCCGTCGGCAGCTCATCGGCATCGGCGACGACGTCGTCAACGATGCCTATGCCCAGGATATCGATCATGCGGCCGGCCAGCAGATCCAGGTGGCGGAGAAGAAGCTGTTCGAACTGGCGACGGCGGGCCAGACCGACGGCGGCTTCAAGCCTTTCCGCCAAGCCATCATCGATGCGGTGGCCTTGGCGGAGACAGCCTATAAGCGCAGCGGCAAGACGACCGGCGTGTCGTCCGGCTTCACCGAGCTGGACCGGCTGTTGGGCGGGCTTCATCCCTCGGATCTGCTGATTCTCGCCGGTCGTCCCTCGATGGGAAAAACCGCGCTCGCCACCAACATCGCGTTCAACGCGGCCAAGGCCTATCGGCCGGTGCGCGGCGCCGACGGACGGATGACGGCGGAGGACGGCGCCGTCGTCGGGTTCTTCTCGCTGGAAATGTCGGCGGAACAGCTGGCGGCCCGCGTGCTGTCCGAGGCCTCGGGCGTATCCTCGGACAAGATCCGCCGGGGCGAGGTCGGTCGCGACGAGTTCGAGCGGTTCGTGGTGGCCAGCCAGGAGCTGACCTCGACACCGCTGTTTATCGACGACACCCCCGCCCTGTCGATCACCGCGCTGCGCACCCGCGCGCGCCGCCTGATGCGGCAGCAAGGTCTCAACCTCATCATCGTCGATTATCTGCAGCTGCTGATGGCCGGCCCCAGCGGCTCCAGCCGCGGGCCCGAAAACCGCGTGCAGGAAGTCTCGGAGATCACCCGTGGGTTGAAAGCGCTCGCCAAGGAGCTGAATGTACCGGTCATCGCGCTCTCACAGTTGAGCCGCGCGGTCGAGCAACGCGAGGATAAGCGCCCCATGCTGTCGGATCTTCGCGAAAGCGGCTCGATCGAACAGGACGCCGACGTCGTCATGTTCGTGTTCCGCGAGGAATATTACCTCGGCCGCAGCGAGCCGATGCGCACGCCGGACGAAAGCAGCGAGAAATTCAACGATCGCTACGAGCGCTGGCACACCCGTTTGGAAGAGGTGCATGGCACGGGCGAAGTGATCATCGCCAAGCAGCGGCACGGACCGATCGGCAAGGTCATCCTGAACTTCGACGGGGCCACCACCAAGTTCTCCGATCATATCTCGCGCGATCGATTGCCCGATGCGCATTTCTGACCCGCTGTTTTCCGACCCGCTGGCAGGGGTGCCGGCGCGGGTGACCGGGGTCCTCACCATCGATCTGCAGGCGATCGTCCGGAATTGGCGCCTTCTCGCCGACCGGGTCGGTCCGGCCGTCCTCACCACCGCGGTGGTGAAGGCCGATGCCTATGGGCTGGGTGTCACGACCGTCGCCCCCGCCCTCGCCGCCGCCGGCTGCCGCCGCTTCTTCGTGGCGACCATCGACGAGGGCATCGAGCTTCGGCAGGCCTTCGATAGGCTGGGCTCGACGGCGGAGGTCGCGGTGCTCGGCGGCGTCATCCCTGGCACCGCGGCGGACATCGCCGCCCATGGGCTGCTGCCGGTGCTGAACGATCTGGGTCAGGTGTCCCACTGGTCGGAGGTCAATCCGGGCCGTCCGGCGATCCTGCAGCTCGACACCGGCATGTCCCGCCTGGGACTGCCGGCCGTCGAGATGGCACGGCTCGCGGCCGACCCGGATTTGCTTGCCCGGGTCCCGCTGATCGCGGTGATGAGCCATCTCGCCTGTGCCGATGATCCGACCCATCCGCTGAACCGGCGGCAGGCGGAAGAGCTGCGGGAGCGAGCGCGGCGGCTGCCGCCGGCGCCGCTCAGCCTTGCCGCGTCGTCGGGCATCTTTCTCGGTCCGGCGTTCCACCACGACATGGTCCGGCCGGGCTGCGCCCTCTACGGCATCAACCCAACGCCTTCCAGTCTTAACCCGATGTCGCAAGTCATTGGTTTGAAAGCAAAAATTGTCCAGGTCCAGGAGATTGACGCTGGCCGGCACGTTGGCTATGGTGCGACCTTCTCAGCGGGCCGGACATGCCGTGTCGCAACGGTCGGAGTCGGGTACGCTGACGGATTCCTGCGCGCTGCCAGCGGTCGGGGCCGGGCATTCGTTGGAGATCGGGAGGTTCCGATCATCGGTCGTGTCTCGATGGATCTCATCACGATCGATGTCACGGCGCTGCCGCCCGCCGATGCGCGACCCGGCGGGTGGATCGAGTTGCTGAGCAGACACTATACTGCTGATGATCTTGCCCAGGATGCCGGTACGATCGGCTACGAAGTTCTGACCCGGCTCGGCCGCCGCTTGCACCGGGTCTACGCACCGGCCGATTTGCCTATACCGAGCCGGCCGGCTTCAACTTGACTGCCCACGCGCCGAATTACGGGAAAGCGCCCACCTGAATGTTGCCTCTGTTTGCCTCGGTCGGCCGCGTCTTCATCGCGTTCATCGATAGCGTCGGCCGGTTGAGCCTGTTCACCGGGACGGCCCTGTCGCATGTCGTTCGGCCACCTTTCTACGGTCGTGCCTTGCTGCGGCAGCTGGTCGATGTCGGATATTTCTCGCTGCCGGTGGTCGGCATGACCGCGGTGTTCACCGGCATGGTCCTGGCGCTGCAAACCTTCTCCGGGTTTCCGAGCTACGTCGCCTCCAGCGCGGTGCCGAGCGTGGTGCTGCTGTCGATGACCCGCGAATTGGGGCCGGTGATCGCCGGTCTGATGCTGGCCGGCCGGATCGGCGCCGCGGTCGCGGCCGAGATCGGCACGATGCGCGTCACCGACCAGATCGACGCCCTCAGCACGCTCTCGACCAATCCCTTCAAGTATCTGGTGGTGCCAAGGGTGCTCGCCGGGCTGGTCACCCTGCCGCTCCTGGTGCTGATCGCCGATGTGATCGGCGTGTTCGGCGGCTTTCTGGTCAGCACCTACAAGCTGGGCTTCAACCCTTCCGGTTATCTGGCACTGACCATCAGCTATCTGAAAACCATGGATGTGGTTTCCGGCCTGGTGAAGGCAGGCATGTTCGGCTTCGTCGTGACGCTGATGGGCTGCTACCACGGCTATCATTCGCGGGGCGGCGCGCAGGGCGTCGGCTCGGCCACGACGAATGCCGTGGTCAGCGCCTCGGTCCTGATCCTGCTGACCGATTACCTCATCACCGCGCTCGTGTTCTCATGACCACGTCCATGCCCCCCAAACCCGAGACGGCGACGCCGAAGATCTCCATCCGCGGCCTGGTCAAATCCTTCGGTCCGAATCGCGTGCTGCGCGGCGTGGACCTCGATATCGAACGGGGCGAGAGCCTGGTCGTCATCGGGGGGTCGGGCAGCGGCAAGTCGGTGCTGCTGAAATGCATCCTGGGACTGGTGCGCCCCGATGCCGGATCGATCAAGATCGACGGCGAGGAGACCGTCGGCCTCGGCGCTGGCGCCCGCGACGAGTTGATGACCAAGTTCGGCATGCTGTTTCAGGGCGGTGCCCTGTTCGACAGCTTGGCGGTTTGGGAAAACGTCGCGTTCGGTCTGATCCAGGGGCGCAACGTCGACCGCGACACCGCGCGCAAGCGTGCCTTCGCCGCCCTCGCCTCGGTCGGCCTGAGCGAGGATGTCGGCGCGCTGAACCCGGCGGAATTGTCCGGCGGCATGCAAAAGCGCGTGGCCTTGGCCCGGGCCATCGTCGCCGAGCCGGAAATCATCTTCTTCGACGAGCCGACGACCGGTCTCGATCCGATCATGAGCGACATCATCAACGAGTTGATCGTCGATTGCGTGAAGCGGCTGGGCGCCACCACCCTATCGATCACCCACGACATGGCGAGCGCACGCAAGATCGCCAACCGGATCGCGATGCTCTACCAGGGCAAGATCATCTGGTCCGGCCCGACGGCGCAGATCGATCACTCCGGCAACGACTATGTCGACCAGTTCATCCACGGCCGGGCATCGGGCCCGATCCGGATGGAGGTTCGGCGGGCGTAATCGACGGTTGGTACCTCACCCAACCTCTCCGCCGGGCGGAGAGGGGTAGATCGATGCCAAATCTTGTTCGGCCTGACGGCGCAGAGCCTCCTCACCCCATTGGTTGAGGCTCTTGCCCGCCATCTCGGCGGCAAGTGCCGCCGTCGCGTGAGTTTCGGGTGCGACCCGAAACATCAGCTTTCCTGAGTACGGCTTCTGAGCTTCTCTCCCAAGCCGTTCGCACGTCATGACATAATCATCGACGGCTTCGTGGAACGTCTCGATCAAGCTCGCCACGGTATCGGCATGAAAGCCCACGACATCATTGATTCCGGCGATACGGCCGACGAACAAGCCGTCTTCGGCGTCGAATTCGACACGGGCCATAAACCCTCCGTAACTCAACTTGTTCATGGCCGTACTCCTATTTTGCTCAAGAATTCCCGCGCATCCCGGACTTGATAGCGTTTCGCCTCCTTGACCGGATGCGGTCGATGAAAGCTCGCCATGACGCCACGACAATCGAAGCGAACGCGTGATCCCTTGCCTTCGATGACCTCGCAGCCGACGGCGATCAACAGGGATTCAATGGCTGCCCACTCGATATTAGCCTCTGTCGGCTCTTTGAAAACGGCCGCCAGGACTTTCATTTGCTTGCCGTTCATGCAAGCATAATATGCTAGCATTGCGTCCTTTGCAAGCGCGCTCCGCTAGCATTGCTCTTGGGTTCGTGGCACAACGACCTGGCCGCATGCTGAAGAAAATCGGCATGGAGGCGACGGCAGTTTTTCCTCTTCTGGGCTAAAGGGCGCATCACTGCCATGGCCAAGGGCCGCAGCAACTACGTGTGCCAGGAATGCGGCGGGATCCATCCGAAATGGAGCGGCCGCTGCGACGCCTGCGGGGCGTGGAACAGCCTGATCGAAGAGCCCACCGGCGACACCACGCCCAAAGGGTTGGGCAGCGGCAAGGGGCGCAAGCTCGCCTTTGTCGGCCTCACCGGGATGAGTGAACCGGCGCCGCGCCGCTTGACCGGGATCGCCGAATTCGACCGCGTCTGCGGCGGTGGCCTGGTGCCGGGATCGGCCCTGTTGGTCGGCGGCGATCCGGGCATCGGCAAATCCACGCTGCTGCTCCAGGTCGTCGCGGCCTTGGCGCAACGGCCGGGTACCAAGGAGGGGCGGCCGCTGCGCTGCGCCTATGTCTCGGGGGAAGAGGCGATCGACCAGGTTCGCCTGCGCGCGGCCCGGCTGGGCGTCGCCGCGGCGCCGGTCGCCCTCGCGGCGGCGACCAGTGTCCGCGACATCGCGGCCTCGCTGGAAGGACCGGAAGCGCCGGATCTGGTGATCATCGATTCGATCCAGACGATGTATGTCGACACGCTGGACAGCGCGCCGGGCACGGTGAGCCAGGTCCGCGCGGCGGCGCAGGAGTTGATCCGCCTGGCCAAGCATTCCGGCTTCACCGTCGTCCTGGTCGGCCATGTCACCAAGGAAGGCGTCATCGCCGGACCGCGCGTGCTGGAGCACATGGTCGACACGGTGCTGTATTTCGAAGGCGAGCGCGGCCACCAGTTCCGCATCCTGCGCGCGGTCAAGAACCGATTCGGCCCGACCGACGAGATCGGCGTTTTCGAAATGACCGATGGCGGCCTCAGCGAAGTGCCGAATCCCTCGGCCTTGTTCCTCGCCGAGCGGCGCGGCGATATCAGCGGCGCCGCGGTCTTCGCCGGCATGGAAGGCACCCGCCCGGTGCTCGTCGAGATCCAGGCGCTGGTCGCCCCCTCGCCGCCCGGCACGCCACGCCGGGCGGTGGTCGGCTGGGACGGCGCCAGGCTGGCGATGATCATGGCGGTGCTCGATGCGCGCTGCGGCCTTGCAATCGGAACCAACGACATTTACCTGAACGTGGCGGGCGGCCTTCGCATCGGCGAGCCGGCCGCGGATCTCGCGGTCGCGGCGGCCCTGATCTCGGCCCTGACACGGCAACCCGTGCCAGCCGATACCGTGGTGTTTGGCGAGATCGGCCTGTCCGGAGAAATACGCTCGGTCAGCCAGACCGATGCAAGGCTGAAAGAAGCGGGTAAACTGGGGTTCGACCGCGCGCTGATCCCGGCGCGCGCGCAACGCGGCAAGGCCAAGGCGGCAGTTTCAACGATCATGGTCCAGGAATTAGGCCATTTGCAAGATCTTGTGGCGTTATTCGACGCGGCGGAGGCACCCTCGCCTCGGCTGAAAGCACCTGCGGCATCGTGAGGGCGAAACGATGAATACTCTCGATATCGTCGTCGTCGCGATCATCGCGATTTCCGGCCTGTTCGCCTTCGTGCGCGGCTTTGTCCGCGAGGCGTTGTCGATCGCCGCCTGGGCCGGCGCCGCGATCGCGACGATCTATGGGTACTATCCGGTGCTGCCCTATGTGCAGCGGATCGTCCCCTCGCCGATCTTCGCACCGCTGGTGACCGGCATCGGCTTGTTCGTCATCAGCCTGATCGTGCTGTCGATCGCGACCGCGACGGTTGCAACCCAGGTCCGCAATTCCGGTCTGAGCGCGCTGGATCGCGGCCTCGGCCTGCTGTTCGGCGTCGCCCGCGGGGTCGTGCTGGTTTGCCTCGGCTATCTGGCAGCCACCTATTTCCTGACACCGCAAGATCGCCCGCAATGGATGACCGAAGCGCGCAGCCTGCCGTTGCTGGCCGCGGGGGCCGACCAGCTGAAAGCCTTCATTCCCCAGCAACAACGCGACGAAGCGGCCTCGGCCGCCGCCGCCGCGCGGGAGCGGGCGACATCGGCGCAGAACGTCAAACGCGCGATCGAAACACTCTCGACGCCGCAGCCCAGGCCGGCGGACCCGCCGCCGCCTGGTGCCTACAAGCCCGAGGACCGCAAAGCACTGGATCGGGCGTTTCAAAGCGTCCAATAGTCGAGGCAAGCATCATGATGCCAACCACCAATCCCTTTGAAGACGACGACCACTTCAAGGAAGAATGCGGCGTCTTCGGCGTCTTCGGCCATGTCGAATCGGCGGCGCTGGTGGCGCTCGGGCTGCACGCGCTGCAGCACCGCGGCCAGGAGGCCGCCGGCATCGTCTCATTCGACGGCAAGATCTTCCACGCGCATCGGGGCCTCGGTACGGTCGGCGAGAATTTCAGCTCCAAGGAGGTCATCGCCCGGTTGCCCGGACGGTCGTCGATCGGTCACAACCGCTACGCCACGACCGGCGAGGTCGCGATCCGCAACATCCAGCCGCTGTCCGGCGATTTCGAATTCGGCGGCTTCGCGATCTGCCATAACGGCAACCTCACCAATTCCTTTCAGTTGCGCAGCATGCTGGTGCGCCGCGGCAGCCTGTTCCAGTCGAGCAGCGATACCGAAGTCATCAACCACCTGATCGCGACCAGCCTGCGCCGCTCGGTCGAGGAGCGCATGGTCGATGCGTTGCGTCAGGTCGAGGGGGCCTATTCGCTGGTGGCCATGTCCGAGCACGGCATCATCGGCGTGCGCGACCCGTTGGGCGTGCGGCCGCTGGTCCTGGGGAAATTGGGCGATGCCTGGATCCTCGCCTCGGAAACCTGCGCGCTCGATATCATCGGCGCGGATTTCGTGCGCGATATCGAACCGGGCGAACTCGTCACCATCGACCGCGAGGGCGTCCACAGCCGACGGCCGTTCGGCACGAGGCCACGCCGCTTCTGCGTGTTCGAGTACATCTATTTCGCACGGCCCGACAGCATGGTCGAAGGCAGCAGCGTCTACGAAGTGCGCAAGCGCATCGGCATGGAGCTGGCGCGGGAATATCCGGTCGAAGCGGACACCATCATTCCCGTACCGGATTCCGGCGTGCCCGCGGCTCTGGGCTACGCCGCCGAAAGCGGCTTGCCGTTCGAGCTCGGGATCATCCGCAACCATTATGTCGGCCGTACCTTCATCGAGCCGACCGATCAGATCCGCCATCTGGGCGTCAAGCTGAAGCACAACGCCAACCGGCACTTCCTGCAGGGTAAACGGGTCATCCTGGTCGATGATTCGATCGTCCGGGGCACCACCTCGACCAAGATCGTCGAGATGGTGCGTAGCGCCGGCGCCAAGGAGGTGCATATGCGCATCTCCAGCCCCCCCACCCAGAACGCCTGCTTCTACGGCATCGCGACGCCGGAGCGGGAAAAGCTGCTGGCGGCACGGTTCGATGTGGAGGGCATGGCGAAGTTCATCGGCGCCGATAGCCTATCCTTCATTTCGCTGGACGGGTTGTATCGCGCGGTCGGCGAACCCGGACGCGACGCGGCGAACCCGCAATTCTGCGACGCGTGCTTCACCGGCGATTACCCCATCCCACTCAGCGATTTCGAGCAGGGCAAGGCATCGGTCGATCCCTCCTTCATCCCTGAAACCGCCCTGGGTGTCGACGCTTGAGCGATGCATCGTCCAACCCTCGCCCGCTCGACGGCCGGATCGCCCTCGTCACCGGCGCCTCCCGTGGCCTGGGTGCCGCGATCGCCCGGCGGTTCGCCCGCGCAGGCGCCCATCTGGTCCTGGTGGCCCGCACCGTCGGCGGGCTCGAGGAAGTCGACGACGCGGTGCGCGCGGCGGGCGGTCAAGCGACCCTGGTGCCGTTCGACCTCACCGACTTCGACAAGATCGACCAGTTGGGGGCCGCCCTGTATGAGCGCTTCGGCCGGCTCGACATCCTGATCGGCAACGCCGCGATGCTCGGCGCCCTCTCGCCGGTCGGGCATATCCAGCCGAAGACCTGGTCCCAGGTCATCGACCTCGACCTCACCGCAAATTGGCGCCTGATCCGCGCCATGGATCCGCTGCTGCGTCAGGCCCCCGCCGGCCGGGCGATCTTCGTCACCGCCGAGCAGGGGCATGTACCGACCGCCTATTGGGGTGCCTACGCGGTCGCCAAGGCCGGGCTGGAGATGCTCGCCAAGACCTGGCAGGCGGAACTCAACCGCACGGCGATCAAGGTCTCGGTGATCGACCCCGGCGCCATGCCGACCAAACTGCGCCGCGAGGCGTTCCCCAATCTGGTCGAGAGCTCCCTGCCCAGCCCGGACGCGGTGGCCGAGCGGTTTCTGGAACTCGTGCTCTGATCGCCCCGCGTCGGTCCCGCGCTAACCCTTCTTATCGGCGTAGGGATTGTCGCCTTTGCGCAGCATGACGCGGATCGGCACGCCGGGCAGATCGAAATCCGACCGGAGCAGGTTGACCAGGTAGCGCCGATAGGCATCCGGTAGATCGCCCGGCTTCGAGGAAAACAACGCGAAGGTCGGCGGCCGGATATTCGCCTGGGTCATATAGCGCAGGCGCAGCCGGCGGCCGTTGACGATCGGCGGCGGGTGGCGCTCCTGGATCTCGGCCAGCCAGCGATTGAGCTTGGGCGTGCCGACCCGGCGGTTCCAGACCGCATGGGTGGCGAACACCGCCTCCATCAGCTTGTCGAGACCGGCCCCGGTGACGCCGGAGACCGGGACGAAGGTGATCCCCAGCAATTGCGGCAGGGAGATCTGCAGCCGATCCTTCAACTGCTGCAGGGCGGCGGGCTTGTCCTCGATGAGATCCCATTTGCTCAGCGCCAGCACCAGCGCCCTGCCCTCATCCTCGACCAGCCGGGCGATCGTCAGATCCTGCTTCTCCAGCATCAAGGTGGCATCGAGCACCAGCACCACGACCTCGGCGAAGCGGATCGCCCGCAGCGTGTCGGAGACCGACAGCTTTTCCAGCTTTTCCTCGATGCGATTCTTGCGGCGCAAGCCCGCGGTATCGATCAGCCGCACCGGACGGCTGCGCCAATCCCAATCGATGGCGATCGAATCCCGGGTGATGCCGGCCTCCGGACCGGTCAGCAGCCGATCTTCGCCCAGCAAGCTGTTGGCCAGGGTCGATTTGCCGACGTTCGGCCGGCCGACGATCGCCAATTGCAGCGGCTTGTCGTCGGCCTCCGTCTCCGCGTCGAGCGCAGCGGCCACCTCGTCGACCGGCACTGGCTCCGGCATCGCCGGTACGAAGGGCAGCAAGGCATCGAACAGATCGCCCAGCCCTTCGCCGTGTTCGGCCGACAGGGCGACCGGATCGCCGAGACCCAGCTCGAAAGCCTCGTAGGCGCCGGCCAAGCCAACGCGCCCCTCGCTCTTATTGGCGACCAGGATGACGGGTTTGGCGCCGCGCCGCAGCAGTTCGGCGAAATGATGGTCGATCGGCGTCACACCTGTGCGCGCGTCGATCACCATCAGCGAGACGTCGGCATCCGCGATCGCCCGTTCGGTCTGGCTGCGCATCCGCCCCGCCAGACTGTTATCCGTGACGTCCTCGAGCCCCGCGGTATCGATCACCCGGAATTCCAGATCGCCCAACAGGGCCGTTCCCTCGCGACGGTCTCTCGTGACACCCGGCATGTCGTCGACCAGTGCCAGGCGTTGCCTCACCAACCTGTTGAACAGGGTGGATTTGCCGACATTCGGTCGCCCGATGATCGCGACGGTGAAACTCATGACGTGTCTAATCCGATAGGCGGTGGCGGCTGTTCGGCCAGGGCACGAGCCCCTCGGGCTTGCAAACCCGATTCTGCCGAAACGGCGGCCGACGACCCTAGCGCATCGCGATCAGATCGGCATCATCCGTCATCACATAGAGGGTATCCGCGGCGACGATGGGGCTGATCGACGTCCCGGCGGGCAACTCGATCTGGCCCAGCGCCTTGCCGGTATAGGGCGACAGCGACATCGCCAGCCCGTTCGACGAAACCAGCACCAGCCGATCGCCGGCCAGCACCGGGCCCGACCACAGGATCGGCCGGCGTTTCTTCTCGGGGTTCTCGTAGCGGTCGAGCGTGGTGACCCAGCGCACGCGGCCATCGGCACGGGTCAGACAGAGGACATCGCCCTCGCTCGACAGCACATAGATGAAGTCGCCGGCGACCCAAGGCATCGCCTCGCCGCTGATCTCCTGTTCCCACACCCGTTCGCCGGTGCGCAGGTCGATCGACACCAGCCGTCCGCTATGGCCGATCGCGAAGACGCGACCGCGATCGATGACCGGCTGCCCGCGAATGTCCGCCAGGGTCGAGATCGCATCGAACCGGCGGGTCGCCGCCAAATTGTCGGTCCAGATCACCCGGCCATTTTCGACCCGCAGGGCGACCAATTCACCCGACGAGTAAGGCACCACCACCACTTCGCCCTCGACCACGGGGCTGGCGCCGCCCAACAGGTCGGCGGTCTCGGGTATGCCGGAATTCGACCACAGCTTATGACCGTCGCTGGCGGCGAGCGCGTAAAGCTCGTTTTCGATGGTGACGGCGAACACCCGGCCGTCCGACACCGTCGGCGCGTCGCGCATCGGCGACGGCAGCGCGGTGCGCCACAGCTCCTTACCCGCCGTCGCGTCCAACGCCACGATCTGCGCGAAGCCGGTGGTCACATACAGCACGCCATCGGCGAAAGCGACGCCACCGCCGAAGGCACGGCTTCCATCGTCCTTGGGCCTGACGTCGAATTGCCAAATCTCCTTGCCGGTCGTCGCATCGAGTGCTGTGACCAGGCTCCCGCCATCCATCGCGTAGACGCGGTTGTTGACCACGATCGGCGTGCTGGTGATGCGCGTGTAGCGCGTCGCCCCTTCGCCGACATTGGTCGACCAAGCCTCGCTCAATTGATCGTGCAACCCCAGATGCTGCATCGCGTGGTTGGGAAAGCCACCGGTCTGCGGCCAATCCGGGTTCGTCACCGGCTTGGGCAGGCGGACCTCCAAGGCGGCGATCTCGGGATCGGGCTCCAGCGCCTTTTCCAGGGTCAGCACCGAGATGCGTGTCCCCGGCAGCTTTGGTTTGGGCGAATCAAGGCCAAGATCCTCGCAGCCGGCCAGCAGCAAGCAAGGGGCGATCAACATCGGCAACAATGCACGGCGCAAGGAGGAGGCGATCACGAGGCGGGCTTTCCCTTGTTGAGCGATGCCACCATCTCCGCGGCGCGGGCCCGCAAAGATTGCGGCGCGGCCAAATCATCGGCCAGTTGGGTATAGGTCTTCAGCGCCTCGGCTTGATTGCCGTCTTTCAGTTGCGCCAGGGCGGTGATTTCCAGCGCCATGAAGCGCCACGGATTGTCCGGGGCGATCAGCGGCGCGATCCGGGCGATTACCGTGCCCGATTGTTCGGTATCCAGGCTGTAAAGCTCGGCCAGTATCAGCGCCAGGTCGCGGTATGTCTGATCGAGCCTTGTATCGGCGGCGATCGCCTGCAAACCCGCCACCCCGCCGGCCTTGTCGCCGTGCTTGGCCTTGAGTTCCGCCGCCTCCAGCCGCGCCAGAAGGCCATAGCCGCCGCCATCGGCGCCCATCGCCTCGAACGCCTGGATCGCCGGATTGGCGGCGCCGTCGCGCAACAGGGTCGCCGCCGCCGCGTAGCGAACGCCGGCCGCCGCCGCCTGCCGCTGCTGCCAGCCACGCCAAGCCACCACCGCGGCGGTTGCGACGATGATCAAGACAACGAGAGCCGCCAGATATTTGCCGTATTTGGACCAAAGCTTGCCCAGCCGGTCGCGGCGAAGATCCTCGTCTATCTCACGGAAAATATCGGCCAACAGCGAACTCCAAACGCCCGATCTTCAACCCGATCTTCAAGCGGCATCCTCAAGCGGCGGCGACCATAGCGGCTCGCGACCGCCGACGCAAATCCGCCGACGATCCCTCTGCGTATCCCCAAGGGATTCGATGAAAGCCATCCACATTTTCCGAGATCCCAAAAATGCCACATACTCGGTATGGGATGTTTTCACGCGGGCGTTGTATGCTTGACTATGGATAGTGTGTCTTAGCCTGATCGTCTTGAAAATGACGAGTGCCGGGCTGGGTCTATATTCGTTTGTGCGTATGCGGCTTCCGATCATGCGCGACAACGCACCTTATGCGAACGAGCTTGTTCAGATGGATGGGGCCGATGACGGCTTCTATCCGATGTTAACCCGTCTCGGAGTGAGGGTATGGACGCGACTGGTAAATCTGCGCTCCTTACAACTGACCGAGCCGAGCTTAGGCCGGTGACTATCGAAAAGACGACACGCATCCTGATCGTCGAAGACGATGCCATGGTGGCCACCTACATCGCCGAGGTTCTCGTGGAATCCGGCTTTGAGGTCAGCGGCGTCGCGTCGACCGGTGCCGAGGCTTTGATGATCGCCGGCATCGACGGCGCGCATCTGGCGTTGGTCGACATCAAGTTGAGCGGCCCGATGGATGGTATCGAGGTCGCGCGCGAGTTGCGGACGCAACACAGCATCGGCGCGATTTTCCTGTCGGGCCTTGATGACCCCGCAATTCTTCAACGCGCCGCCGTGGCCCAGCCGCTGGGCTTCCTGCAAAAGCCGTTCTTGCCGAGCCAGGTCTTCAACGCCATCAACCGCGCGTTGCGCCAAAGCACCAAGCTAGCCTCCCGTGCCCCCGATTTCGACTAAGTCGCTTCCGAATTTCCGCTCTTCCGCCTGGTGTCGGACGCCCCTCATCCAATCCCCTCCCCGCAAGCGGGGCGAGGGCTAAAAAGGCTCCGACGTCAGCCCGACGCAAGCGCCTGCTCAACCCATTGCACGATCGCCGATATCGGCATCACGCCGGAGGTGCGCGCGATCTCCCGCCCCTTCTTGATCATGATCAGGCTGGGAATAGGGGTTAGGCGTCGCTCGGTCCGGCTCGCCGCCAAGTTCACCGCAACGCACAATGCATGAAAACATAAGTCTGGCGCATCGGGGGCGCTAGATCGTCAGGTGCTTCAACTATAGTGAAGAAGCAGAGAATACGCGCAGGATAAAATCCCGGGCGACGGAATTTCCGTGCCGCCTTCTAAAAAAGGGCGCGTAAAAAAATAACCTGGGAGGGAGGGAGAAAATCATGCTCAAGTTTTCTCGAGTAGCGGTAAGTATCGGTGGAGCTTTTCTGCTTACAACCATGACCGCTGGCGCGGCTCTTTCGCAGAGCTGCTCTGGAACGATCAAAGTCCTGGCACAGCCGCGCGATGGCCTGACTCTCGCCGAAAAATACAAGGATGAGTTCCGAAAGTTGAGCGGTGGCGCCACTTTCGACATCGATTACCTCAACGAGAACGATCGGCGCACAAAATCGAAAGCCGATGCGTCGACGGTCGGCAAGTACAATGTCTATTACATCGACGAGGCCAACGTCGCCTTGTTCGCGGCGTCCAAGTGGGTTGTTCCCCTGACCGACTACTACCCCAAGGAATACGACTACGCGGATTTCGATCCCGGTCGCCGGAAGGTCGCGACCTATGATGACAAGATCTGGTTCGCACCCCTGACCGGTGGCGGCGACTTGCTGGTCTATCGAAAGGACCTGCTGGAGAAGGCGGGCATCGCGCCGCCGCGGACGCTCGAAGCGTTCATCGACGCCGTAAAAAAGACGCATGATCCGGCCCATGGCATCTACGGCATCGCGCTGCGCGGCCAGCGTGGCTCCGGTGCCAATGTCTGGCGCTGGATGCCCTATTTCAAAGGCTTCGGCGGCCAATGGTTCGACGGCAACAAGGCGGTGTTCGATAGCGACGCGGCGGTGAAGGCGACGCAGACCTATCTCGACCTATTCAAATATTCAGCGCCGGGAACACAGACCGGCAGCTGGGATGAGGCGACCGGTGCCTTCCTCTCCGGCCAGGTGGCGCTGATGATCGAATCGACGCCGCTCGCCGGCCTCGCCGTCGATCCGAAGGTCTCCAAGGTGATCGGCAAGATCGGCTATATGTCGCCGCCAACTCCGCTGACGGGCGGTGGTTACGGTCACGGCCTGGCCATCGGCGTGAAGGCGAATAAGGACGAGAAGGCCAAGAAATGCGCCGGACTCTTCATCGCCTGGGCGACCTCGAAGGAGAACGAACAGCGTCGCCTCGCCGCCGACCAATTCGGTGAGCTCAACCGCACGAGCGTCTTGTCGAGCGACGCCTTCGCCGAGCGTTACGGCGCCGATCTCGGCAAGGCCCTCGCCGATACCGGCAAAGTGACGGCCGTGAATTTCTGGCAGGATCCGCTCTGGCCGAATCTCGGCGACCGCTGGGGTATCATCCTCGAAGAACTGGTTACCGGTACGCGCAGCGATATCAAGGGGAGCCTCGACGAACTCGACAGCTTCGCCAAAGAATTGCTCGCTACGCGCCGGTGATAGTCCAAGCCGGTGATAGTCCAACCGGCGCTACGGATCGGCGTCATGCGATGTCTTCGGACCGCCCGGATGGAAAGGCCTATCGGGTCGATCCCCCGGGCGGGTATCCCGCGCGTCGAAGGGACCTGCCAGGAGTTCGGTGCGTGAAGATCAGGATCTCGCTACCGGCCGCGTTTGTCACACCGACGGTGCTGGTTCTCGGCGTGCTGGCCTTTGTCCCGACGATCTTCGCCGTCAACATCGCCCTGGAAAATCGCGACCTCAGCCATGACGACAGCCACTATGTCTGGCTCGCGAACTTCGTCAGCCTGTTCTCGGACCGGCGCTTCGTCAATTCCATCGGCGTGTCGTTCGTCTGGGAAGTTTTGACGGTCACGACGACGATCGCCGCGTCGGTCCTGCTGGCCATCCTGATGTTCGAGGCGACGTCGCCGCGCATCCGCAACATCCTCTCATTGCTGTTCATCATGCCGGTGCTGTTGCCGCGCGTGTCCGCGGCCTTCGTCTGGAAATTCGCGTTTCATCCGCTGTTCGGTCTGGCGACCTATCCCTACAAGGCGATTTTCGGGCAGTCGATCGACCTGCTCGCCAATCCATCGACGGCGCTGGCGACCGTGGCCTTGGTCGATACCTGGCAATGGGCTCTGTTCTTTTCGGTGATCGTCCTGAAGCTGCTGGAGAGCCTGCCGCCGCAACCCTTCGAGGCCGCCAAGCTCGATCATGCCAAGACCTGGGAGATCTATGCCTATGTCGCCTTGCCGATGCTGCGGGCGCCGCTGATCAGCCTGACTTTCGTCAAGATGATCGAATCCCTGCGCTCCTTCGACCTGATCTATGTGATGACGCGCGGCGGGCCGGGCATCACCACCGAGACGCTGGATATGTATGCCTTCTCGCAGGGCTTCATCGAAGCCGGAAACATCTCCTATGCCTCCAGCATGGCGGTCCTGATGATGATCGGGACCACCGTCGCGTTCACCATCCTTTGGAAGCGGGTGCGCGGATGAAGCGCCGGCGGGCAAGCGGCTGGATCGCCCGCGGCGTCCTGGTCGCGGTCGCGGCCTTCGCGGTCGTTCCCGTGCTGTGGACGCTGCTCAACGCCTTCAAGAACCGCGTCGACATCGTCACGCCGGTGCCGCTGTTGTTCTTCACCCCCACCCTCGACAACTTCCGCTATGTCCTCGGTCGGGCGAGCGTCGAAGCAGGCCTGCTCAACTCGATCGCGATCTCCGGCGCATCCGTCTTGATCGGTGCGATCCTCGGTCTGCCGACGGCCTATGCCGTCGCGCGATCTCCGAGGAAATGGGCCGACGACCTCCAGTTCTTCGTGCTGTCGCTGCGTTTCCTGCCGCCGGTGGCGATCGCCATTCCGCTGATGGTGATCTGGCTCGATCTCGGTCTCTACGACACTCGGCTGTCGATGATCGTCACCTATACGCTGCTGACCCTTTCCACGATCGTGTGGCTCGCGGTCCCGGCCTTCAAGCGCGTGCCAAGGGAGGTGGAGGAAGCCGCGATCGTCGATGGCTACGGCCCCTATGCGATCTTTTTCCTGATCGCCCTGCCGCTGGCCGGCCGTTCGCTGATCGGCGCCATCGCCTTCAGTTTCGTGCTCGTTTGGAACGAATTCCTGATCGCGCTGATGCTGACCACCTCGGACGCGAAGACGCTGCCGATCGTCGCCTCGGAACTCACCCAGCTCGGCCGTGATGTGCCCTGGGGCATCCTGAACGCGTCCGTCATCCTGCTGTCCCTGCCGCCGCTGCTCTTCATCGGCATCCTCAGCGGGTTTCTGAACACGGTCGTCACGAAGAAGCTATGAAGAAGGAATCATAGGATGAAAGCCCTCGTTCTCGAGCGTAAAGGCGAACTCACGCTGCGCGATATCGAGCTGGAACAGCCGATTGGTCCGGACGATGTCAAGATTGCCATCCACACGGTCGGGATCTGCGGCAGCGACGTGCATTACTACACGCATGGCCGGATCGGCGATTACGTCGTCAACCAGCCGATGGTGCTTGGCCATGAGGCGGTCGGTACGATCGTGGAGATAGGCGCGAATGTGAAGGATCTGAAGCTCGGCGATCGGGTCTGCATGGAACCCGGCGTGCCGGATCTCGCATCGAGGGCCTCCAAGCTTGGCCTCTACAATGTGGATCCGGCCGTTAGATTCTGGGCGACGCCCCCCGTGCATGGCGTGTTGACGCCTTACGCGGTCCATCCCGCCGCTTTCACGTTCAAGCTGCCGGACAACGTGTCTTTCGCGGAAGGGGCCATGGTCGAGCCCTTCGCCATCGGTCTGCAGGCGGCGAAGCGGGCACGCATCGTGCCGGGCGACATCGCGGCGGTGATCGGCGCCGGCCCGATCGGCATCATGGTGGCCCTGGCGGCACTCGCAGGCGGTTGCGCCCGCGTGTTCATCTCCGATTTCAGCAAGGAAAAACTAGCCATCGCCGCGGGTTACGACGGCATCACCACGGTCGATATCGCGCAGGAGTCGCTCGCCGACGCGGTCACGCGCGAGACGGCGGCCTGGGGCGCGGACATCGTCTTCGAAGCCAGCGGCAGCGCCAAGGCGTTCGCCGACATTTTCCGGATCGTCCGGCCGGGCGGCGCCGTGGTGCTGGTCGGTCTGCCGGTCGAACCGGTGGCGCTGGACGTGCCGGGCGCCATCGCCAAGGAAATCCGCATCGAGACCGTGTTCCGCTACACCAACATCTTCGACCGCGCCCTCGGGCTCATCGCGTCGGGCAAGGTCGATCTCAAGCCGCTCATCACCGGCACCTTCGCCTTCCGGGACAGCGTCGAGGCGTTCGTGCGCGCCGCGTCCGGAAGGCCGACGGATGTGAAGCTGCAGATCCAAGTCGTCGATACCGAGGCCTGACCCGTGGCCAAGATCAGCTGCTCCCATGTGAGCAAGTCCTATGGCGCCTTGGGGGTCGTCGAAGACTTCAATCTGGAGGTCGACGATCACGAGTTCGTCGTCTTTCTCGGCCCCTCCGGTTGCGGCAAGTCGACGATCCTCCGCATGATCGCGGGCCTGGAAGACATCTCCGGCGGCACGATCTCGATCGATGGCGAGATCGTCAACGATCTGCTGCCGCGGGAGCGCAACGTGGCGATGGTGTTCCAGAATTACGCGCTCTACCCGCATATGACGGTGTACGGGAACATCGCGTTCGGCCTGAAGCGCATGAAGGTGACGAGGGACGAGATCGATCGCCGCGTCCATGACGTCGCGAGCCTGCTCGGTCTCGAACCCTTCCTCGCCCGCAAGCCGTCGGCGCTTTCCGGTGGCCAACAGCAGCGCGTCGCCATCGCGCGCGCCATGATCAAGACGCCGCAGGTGTTCTTGTTCGACGAGCCGTTGTCGAATCTCGACGCCAAGCTGCGCAATCACATGCGCGTCGAGATCGCGCGACTGCACCAAAAGCTGAAGACGACCACGGTGTACGTCACGCACGACCAGCTCGAGGCGATGACGCTCGCGGACCGGATCGTGCTGCTCAAGGCCGGTCGGATCGAGCAGATCGGGACGCCGGCCGAGCTTTATGAACGACCGCGTAGCCTGTTCGTCGCCAGCTTCCTGGGCACGCCCAGCATGAACCTCATCGACGTCACGGTGGGCGAGGCAGGCGACACGTGGCTGCTCTCGACCGGTAGAGCCATCTTCACCGTCGCCCGCGCGCGCTTCGATCTGACGCCGGGCGCGGCTGTCGTCCTCGGTGTGCGGCCCGCCGACCTGCGGGTGGCCGGGCCGGAGGTTACGGGCAATGTAGTAGGGGGCAACGTGATAGGGGGCATTGTCGAACTCGTCGAATACCTGGGCAACGAGGCACTGGTCGATGTCGCGCTGGGCGGCACGACAGGTGACCGGCCGCTCGGCGCGTTGGTGCCGACCCACCTGTCTCCTGCCGTCGGTGCCGCCGTCCGGTTCACGGTCGACGAGGATCGCCTTCATCTTTTCGACGCCGAGACGGGTCTGTCGCTGCTGAACCCTCGCACCCTCCGACCGGTGCGCGACCGTCCGCCGCCGGGCATCCGCCAGCTCTACGCATAGCGGCGGCGTGGATCAGGGACATCGAACATACCCCCCATTACCCGTTAGTTGGAGAGATGCCTGCGGTCGAGGTATAAACTGCCCGAAAAATCTCGATCGAGGGGGGACGCCATGCCGCTTGCAAGAAACGACCACCTCGCGCGGGTGACCAACAAGCCGCCGGTTTTCGAGCAAATCCTGACGGACGCCTCCGAATCATTCCTGTGGCGCCTCGACGATTACCCGTGGGAGCGGAATGTTTGGAACGCTCATCCCGAATATGAAATCCATCTTGTCCGCAACGCCGCCGGGATCGCCCTGATCGGGGATCACATCGGCGAGTTCAAGCCGGGTCACCTCACCATCGTCGGAAGCGGGCTGCCGCATGATTGGGTGACCAAGACAGCGCCGGGCGAATTGATCCATGGGCGTGATATCGTCGTGCAATTCGATCCGGAGCGGCTGCGGAAGACCGTGGCCACGCTGCCGGAACTCGCCGCGATCGAGTCATTTCTCACCCTGGCGCTCCGCGGCCTCAGCTTCCATGGCGAGACAAGGCGGATCGCCATCGAGTTGCTGGAAGAAATGGGACATGTCCGGGGTCTGTCCAGGCTGTCGCTTTTTCTGCAGCTCCTGGATCTTCTCGCCCGTTCCGGCGAATACGAAATCCTCTCCTCGGAGGGCTTCTCGCCCAATCTTGATTCCGAGACCGTCGATATCGTCCAGCATGTTCTGGCGTATGTGCTTGAGAACTTTACCGAAGACATCAAACTCCGCGACCTCGCCAACGTGGTCGGGATGAATGAAAGCACCTTCTCGCGCTTTTTCAAACGGAACATCGGCAACAGCTTCAGCGATCATGTAACCAAGCTGCGGATCGGCCGTGCCTGCAAACTCCTGGCGGATGACGACATGCCGATCACCGATGTCTGCTTCGAGGCGGGCTACGCCAATATCTCCAATTTCAACCGGATTTTCCGCAAGCAACGGCATATCACGCCGTCGTCCTATCGTCGTTTGGCACAAAGTCGACACTCAGGCTGAGGCCGATCCGCTGTCTAGCCGCCGTTGAAATCGCTCGCCAATGCGAGCCAGGCTTTCGCGGCGTGCGACAGGTAGCCGCCCCGGCGCCAGATCAGCGCCATGTGCCAATCCATGGGCGGGTTGACGACGGCGATGTGCCGCACGGCCGGATGTTTGCGCTGCTGCGCGATCATGCGCGGCAGGAAACCGATGCCGAGCTTCGCCGCGACCAGTTCGATGATGAAGTTGATCTGGCTGCTGCGGGCGGCGATCGCGGGGGTGAAGCCGTTTTTTCGGCACGCTTCCAGGATGATCGGATTCACCGCGAAACCCGTCTCGAACAAGATGAAGGGCAGGCCCGCCAGTGCCTCGAGGTCGACGCTGGTCTGTGTCGCCAAGCGATGGTCGGCGGCGATGAGCACGTCGATCGGCTCGCGCCGCACATCCTGCCAGTCGAACTCCTCGGCTACGGGCAGCAGCGAGGCCGCGAGGTCGACCTCCCCGGCCTGCACCATCTCTTCCAGCCGTTTGCTGCCATGCTCGACCAGTTGGATGTCGATGCCGGGATAGAGGCTCCGGTAGATCGCGAACATCGGGGCGAACAGGACATCGCTGCCGATCGGCGGCAGGCCGATACGCAGGACGCCGCGCTTCAACCCGCGTAATTCGCCGAGTTCCGCCACGAGATCGTCGCGTTCGGCCAGCATCGCGAGGGCGCGGCGATAGACGATCTCCCCCGCCGTCGTCAGCGTGCTGCGGTGGCCGAGCCGGTCGAGCAGCGGCAGGCCGACCTCGTCCTCAAGCTGCTTCACCGCCTTGCTCACCGTGGATTGCGTCGCGAACACCGTCTTGGCGGCCTGCGAGAAGCCTCCCTGGCGAACAACCTCGACGAAGGCGCGCAGCGTGCGGAGTTCCATATGAATTCCATATACGACTACTTAGTAGTCAGACAATTCATTTTCTTCATGTTGCAGTGCGGTATAAACAGGTGAGTGAAAGGTAATGCCATGACCCCGCACAAGCTTGCCCTCCTCTGCCGGCGCAGCCTGCATCTCAGCCGGCCCCTCCAGATCGTCCTGCTGGTCGGGTTTTGGCTGGCCGGCGATTTGCTGGTGCGCGCGACCGGCCTGCCCCTTCCCGGCGGCATCGTCGGCATGCTCATCGTGTTGGCGCTGCTCGGCAGCCGATGGCTCAGCCTCGACAGCATGCGGCGGGGCGCCGAATGGTTCCTCGCCGAGATGCTGCTCTTCTTCGTGCCCGCGGTGCTTGCGGTGCTGGATCACCAGGAGTTTCTGGGATGGCTCGGCCTGAAGATCATGGCGGTCATTCTGCTCGGCACCGTCATGGTCATGAGCGTCACGGCGCTCACCGTCGACCTCTGCTATCGCTGGCGATCGGGTTATGGATCGGCCGGTCATGCGGTGGAATGATCCGATCGTCCTGACGGTTCTTTGGTCGTCCGCGACCATCACTCTCTATCTGCTGGCGAAACTCCTCTACCGCCGCTGGCCCTATTGGTGGCTGACGCCGCTTATGGTGACGCCGATCCTGCTGATCGCGATCACCGTCACACTGCATACGAGCTATCGCGACTATAGTCGCGGCACCCATTGGTTGGTGACCCTGCTCGGACCCGTCACCGTCGCCTTCGCCATCCCGATCTATCAACAGCGCGCGCTGATCCGGCGTCACTGGCCGATCTTGATCGTCGGCGTCCTGGTCGGCAGCGGCACGGCGATGGTTTCGGCCTGGGCGCTCGCCAGCCTGCTCGGCTTGAGCGACTCCCTGCGCCTCAGCCTCCTGCCCCGCTCCATGAGCACGCCCTTCGCCATGACCGTATCCGGCGATATCGGCGGCATCCCCGACCTCACCGCCGTCTTCGTCGTGTTCACCGGGGTATTCGGCGCGGCCCTCGGCGAGGCGCTGCTGCATTGGCTGCCGCTGCGCTCGGTGCTGGCGCGAGGCGCCCTGTTCGGCATCGGCGCCCATGGCGCCGGCGTCGCCAAGGCGCACCAGATCGGCCGCGAGGAAGGGTCGATCGCCGGCCTGGTAATGGTGCTCGTCGGGCTCCTCAACGTGCTGGCGGCGCCGCTGCTCGCCCATGTTCTGAGATGACGCCCCATCGCTCGACAAGGGCGGACCATACACAAGTGCTTAAGATTTGAGCGGTATCCTCCGGTTAACCTTGTGCCGGAGATGTGTAATGTCGCTGAGATTCCACAATATAGCGATCATCGCCAAGATCGCGGTGCCCGCGACGATCGTCGCCGTCGTCGCGATCGCCATTGTTCTCTTCGCGTCGCTGGCAGTGACCCATCTGTCGGACACCGCCACCGCTCTGGTGGACGGGAATGCCACGCGGGTACAGCTCGCCCTGCAGGCGGAAAGCGCCTTCAACGGTGCCGCCGTCAGCGAAAAGAACGTCATCCTCAGCGGCGGCGATGACAAGACGGCGAAGGCGAACATCGCCGCTTACGGCAAGGCCACGGACACCACGCTCGACGCGATCAATCGCTTCGAGGCCATCACCCCCGCCGCGGATCAGCGAGCCCTCATCGATACCTTCCGGACCGCCGTCGGCAACCGGCGGGAAGCAAGCGCCCATGTCTTCGACCTCGCCCGCGCGGGAAAGACGGATGAGGCCTTCGCCTATTCGCGCGATGTGGCGGCGAAGCATCGCCAGACCGCCATCGAGGCGGTAGGCAAGCTCATCACCATAAATGTCGAGAACATGCGGGCCGCGCGCGACGCGGGCGTCGTCATGGCCGTCCGGACCCGCGCGTGGCTGGTGGTCGGCGCCGTCGCCGGCTTCGTCTGCGCGTTCGGCATCCTCGGCTGGATCGCCCTCTATCAGATCTCCCGGCCGCTCTCCCAGATGACCCGCGAGATGGCGAAGCTCGCCGCCGGCGACCTCGACATCCATATCGAGGGCGCCAACCGCGCCGACGAGGTCGGCGGGCTCGCCCGGTCGCTGCAGGTCTTCAGGGAAAACGCGATCACGGCGCGCCGCCTCGAAGCCGAGCAGCGGCAAGAGCAAGCCCGCAAGGAAACGCGCCAGCAGGCCGTCGAAGAGTATATCGCCGTGTTCGACGACCAGGTGACCGAGGCGCTCGACACGTTGACCGCCGCCTCGACGGAAATGCACGCCACCGCCGAGAGCATGTCGGCCACGGCCGAGGAAACCGCCAGACAGGCCACCGCCGTCGCCATGGCCTCGGACCAGGCCTCGTCCAACGTGCAAACGGTGGCGGCGGCGACCGAGGAACTGCATTCCTCGATCAGCGAGATCTCTCGCCAGGTGACTCAATCGGCCGAGATCGCCAGCACGGCGGTCGTCGAGGCCGACCGCACCAACATCACCATCCAGGGCCTGGCCCAGACGGCGCAAAAGATCGGCGAGGTGGTGTCGCTCATCCAGAACATCGCCTCGCAGACCAATCTCTTGGCGCTCAACGCGACGATCGAGGCGGCACGGGCCGGCGACGCCGGCAAGGGCTTCGCGGTGGTGGCGAGCGAAGTAAAGGCGCTGGCCAATCAGACCGCCCAGGCAACCGAGGATATCTCGGCGCAGGTCGCTGCCATCCAGGGTGAGACCAGCCACGCGGTCGAGGCGATCAAGGCGATCGGCGGCACGATCCGCCACATGAACGAGATCGCCTCGGCGATCGCCGCGGCGGTCGAGGAGCAGGGTGCCGCGACGCGGGATATTTCCCACAACATCCTGCAGGTATCGCGCGGCACCACCGAAGTATCGGCCAACGTCGCCGGCGTCAACGAGGCGGCCGACGAGACCGGCTCGGCCGCCACGCAGGTGCTCTCGGCCGCCGACGATCTCAGCCGCCAGGCGGACAAGCTGCGCACGGACGTGAACGGCTTCCTGGTCAAGATCCGCAGCGCCTGAGGCAAGCAGCGCCGTCTGGAACGAAGGCTCGCTCAGCCGAGGAATGCCAAGACATGGCGCGCGCGTGCCGACGAGCGGAGCCAGAGCACGCCGATCCGGCGCACCAAGGTCGCGTCCGGCAGCCGGTGCTTGCGGAGGGCAAGCCCGGCCGGCCAGGGTGGCGCCCAGTCGGGAACCAGCGAGACGCCGAGGCCACGGTCGACCAGCACCGCGATGGCGTCGAGTGAATCGAGTTCGAACCGTTCTCGCGGCCGGATACCCATGCGGCGGAGATAGGTGTCGCCGAGCCGTCCGCCCCAATGCGACCGATCATAGCGGATGAAAGGGTGGGATCTCAGGATCTCATGCGGATCGGAACCATCCGCGCCGGACGAAGAGATCACCACCAGCGGCTCCTCCCGCAGCACCCGCCAGTCGCAGGTTTTCGGTAGGGCGAATTCCGGCTGCACGATGATGGCGGCATCCAATTCCCCGTCGAGCACCTTGGGATAGAGGTCCCGCGAGGCGCCGGGCGCCACATAGACATCGATCCTCGGAAAGGCGGCGCTGTAGCGCTTGAGGAGTTCGGGCAGGATGCCGGTCATCGCCGTCGCCACCGCGCCGAGCCGCAATTCGCCTGCCAGCTCGTCATCCGCCGCGATCGACCGCAGCGCGCGCACGTCCTGCAAAATGGCGCGGGACCGCATGAGGATCGCCGATCCCGCGGCCGTCGGCACGACCGTGCGCCCCGACCGCACGAACAGCCGAGCCCCGATTTCCGCTTCCAGCGCCTGCACCCGCTGGGCGATGGCGGCCGGCGTGACGTGGAGATGGCGCGCGGCTTCCGCGAACGATCCCTTGTCGATCACCGCGATGAAGCTATCGAGGAAGCGGGTCTCCATAAGACAGAAAAACTATCGTCTCAACATATAAAACTCCAGCTTTTCTTTATCCTTAGGCGAGCCGAAGCTACCCGTATTCAGAGGGAGGATATGCGGTGGATCTAGGATTGACCGGCAAGACCGCGCTGGTGCTCGGCGCCGGCGGCGGATTGGGAAGCGCCATCGCGCGGACGCTGGCCCGGGAGGGCGCCGCCGTGGCACTTGCCGACATCAACGCCGCCGCCTGCGCCGACATCGCCGCCGACATCAACGCCGCCGGTGGACGCGCCCTGGCGCTGGGGTGGGATATCGGCGAGATCGGTCTGGCGGCGGATCGCGTCGCCGCGGTCGAGGCCGCGTTCGGCCCGGTGGATGTGCTGATCAACAACACGGGCGGCCCACCGCCGACCCCCGCCGCCGGTCAGGACCCAGCACTCTGGACCTCATCCTTCCAGTCCATGGTCCTCTCCGTCATCGCGATCACCGACCGGGTGCTGCCCGGCATGAGGGAGCGGCGATGGGGCCGCGTCGTCACCTCGACCTCGTCCGGCGTGGTGGCGCCCATTGCCAATCTCGGCATCTCCAACACGCTGCGCCTGTCCCTGGTCGGTTGGTCGAAAACCTTGGCCCGGGAAGTGGCGCGCGACGGCGTGACCGTGAACGTGATCCTGCCCGGCCGCGTCGCCACTCCCCGCATTCGCTTCCTCGATCAGCAGAAGGCGGCGCGCGAAGGACGCGACATCGAGGAGATCGCGGCCGAAAGCACGGCGTCGATCCCCGTCGGCCGCTATGGCGACCCGCAGGAATATGCCGATGTGGTTGCCTTCCTCGCGAGCGAGCGCGCCTCCTATATGACAGGATCGGTCCTACGCGTGGACGGCGGTCTCATTCCCAGTATTTAGAGAACTCCCAGCATCAAGAGAAGGCAGACACACATGGTTGATACGACTTCGGTCCTGCACCGTGAGGCGGTGACTATTCTTCAATCCATCACCACCTCGACGATCACGACGATCCTGCTCAAGAAGGGCTTGCGCAACGTCTGGATGCGCGGCGCGAAGCCGCTCCAGCCCGGCCTGCCGCGCCTCGTCGGCCGCGCCTTCACCCTGCGCTTCGTTCCCGCGCGCGAGGACCTCGCGACCCCGGAATCCTGGGCCTCACCCAAATCCACCCGGGCCGCCATCGAGAACATGCCGGAGGGCTGCATCGCCGTCGTGGATGCCATGGGCGTCACCGACGCGGGCATCTTCGGCGACATTCTGTGCGCCCGCATGAAGAAGCGCGGCATCACCGCGCTGGTGACCGACGGCGTGGTGCGCGACGTGGGCGGGGTGCTCGCGACCGATCTACCGGTCTGGTGCCAGGGTGCGGCCGCCCCGCCCTCGGTCGCCGGCCTCACTTTCGTGAACTGGCAGGAGCCCATCGGCTGCGGCGGCGTGGCGGTGTTCCCGGACGACGTCGTGGTGGCGGATGCCGATGGCGTCGTGCTGATCCCGGCGGCGTTGCTCGACGAGGTGCTCGCCACGGCGCCCGAGCAGGAGCGCATGGAAGCCTGGATCATGGCCGAGGTGGAAAAGGGTATTCCCCTGCCCGGCCTCTATCCCATGAATGCCGATACCAAAGCCCGCTACGCGGCGGCTGCCACGCGCCGGTAAGGCGCGCGTAACCGACGCCCCTCTATCGACCTCGGCAGGACGGCGTCCGTCAACCAAGGCGGACGCCGATCCGGTTGCCCAAAAAAATACAAAAAACGGCATCTTTGGAGGAGACACCATGCAGACCGCGCAAGCAGGGTCCCTGGAGCCGCGGGTCGTTCGGAAGATCGCCTGGCGACTGCTTCCCCTAGCCATTCTGGGCTACATCGTCGCCTATGTGGATCGCTCGAACATCTCGTTCGCGGCCCTTACCATGAATAAGGATCTCGGCTTCACCCCCTATGTGTATGGGCTGGGAGCCGGGATTTTCTTCATCGGTTATCTGCTGTTCGAAATCCCGAGCAACCTGATCATGGCGCGGACGGGCGCGCGTCTCTGGATCGCGCGCATCCTGTTCACCTGGGGCATCGCCTCCGCCCTGACCGCCTTCATCACCGGCCCGCTCAGCTTCTATGGGGTGCGCTTCCTCATCGGGGTCGCCGAAGCCGGTTTCCTTCCCGGTATCGTGCTCTATTTCACCTACTGGTTTCCCGCCAGGTATCGGGCGCGCGTCTTCGCGGGCCTCTATGTCGCCCAGCCGGTCGCCAATGCCGTGGCGGCCCTCGCCTCGGGCGCCATCCTCGGCATGGATGGCTTCCTGGGGCTGCGCGGCTGGCAATGGGTCTTTCTCCTCGAAGCGCTCCCGGCCCTGCTGCTGGCGCTGGTCGTCCTGCGGGCCATGACCGATCGTCCCGCCGCGGCGACGTGGCTGGCGGACGACGAAAAGGCCTGGCTGGAGAGAACGCTCGCGGCGGAGCATCGCGCCGCCGGATCGGCCGGCGACCGAAGCTGGATCCAGGCCTGCCTGGACCCCCGGACGCTCGCCCTGACGGTGATCTGGTTCGGCACCGTCACCGCCAATTACGGGGTGGTGTTCTTCATGCCGCAGATCCTCAAGGGGCTGCAGGCCTCGAACTTCATGACCGGGGTCCTCTCCGCCATTCCCTATGTGGTGGGCATCGTCGGCTTGCTTCTCTGGGGATGGTCCTCGGACCGCCTGAATGAACGCCGCTGGCATCTCATCGTCGCCTGCATTCTCTGCTCCGTCGGCCTTGTCGGGGCCGGCTGGTTCGGGGCGAGCTATTGGGCGGTCGTCGCCATGAGCGTCTCGATGATCGGGCTATTCGGCACCCGCGCGGTCTTCTGGGCGATGCCGGCGGCGTTTCTCACCGGCACCTCCGCTGCCGCGGCCTTCGCTTTCATCAATTCCGTCTCGCAGATCGGCGGCTATGTCGGTCCGTTCGTCGTCGGCTGGATCAAGGACGGTACGGGCAGTTTCGAGAGCGCCCTGTATTTCCTCGCCGCCTGTTCGCTGCTGTCGGCCGTGGTGGCGGTATTCGCCCGCCGTGCCGCGAGCGGGCGGGCCGAGACGACACAGGATGCGCTCCCCGCCGGCCCCCATTGTACCGGCCCCATGGCGCGACCCACGACCTGAGCGCCCCCCGCCCCCCAACAATCGACTGAAGCCATTCATGCGCATCACCCATATCGTCGAGCGAACCGTGAAGGTCGACAGCAACGTCCGCAACGCCCGCGTCGATCTCAGCCAGATGACCGTAACGGCGCTTGCCGTCATCACCGACGTGATCCAAGGGGGCAAGCCCATGGTCGGCTTCGCCTTCAATTCGTTCGGTCGCTACGCCTGCGGCGGGTCGCTGCGGGAGCGCTTCATCCCGAGGCTGCTCGACGCCGCCCCTCGGGACCTTCTCGACCCGTCGGGCGCGAATTTGGATCCCGCGCGCGCTCTCGCCCTGCTGCTCGCCCGCGAAAAATCCGGCGGGCATGCCGAACGCTCCATGGCGCTCGGCACCTTGGAACTCGCCCTATGGGACATCGTCGCCAAGGTCGAGCGGCGCCCCCTCTATCAAATCTTGGCCGACCGCTTCGGTGGCCCTGCCCCGCGCCCCGATCCACGATCGAGCGTACCGACCTACTCGGCCGGCGGTTTCTACGGCGCCGCGGACCCGGTTGCGTCGGTGTGCGAGGAGGTTGGGCGTTGGCGCGACGCCGGTTTCCGCGACGCCAAGATCAAGGCGGGTGCCGATCTCACCACCGACCGCAAGCGGATCGAGGCGGCACTCCGCATCCTGCCGGACGGCGGACGCTTGGCGCTCGATCTCAGCTGCGCCTTCGACGCGGCCTCGGGCGTCGCCTTCGCCGAAGCGGTCGAGCCCTATGGGTTGTGGTGGCTTGAAGAGCCGTGCGATTCTCTCGATTTCGAAGGCTATCACGCGGTGAGCGCCACGCGGGCGCGGGTTGCCGGGGGCGAAAATCTCTTCAGTGCCCGAGACTTCGACAATTTCCTGCGGTACGGAAACTTCATCGGCGACATCATCCTGCAGCCCGACCCACCGCTTGCCTATGGCGTGACGGGCCTGATCGAGATCCTGTCGGTCGCCGCGGCGCATGGCGTGCCCAGCACGGCGATCTACCCCCATGGCGGCAATATGATGTCCCTGCACACGGTCGCGGGGCTGGGGCTCGCCGGGGTGGAGGCCTATCCCGGACAGTTCGGGGTGTTTGGCGGGTTCAGCCGCGAAGTCGAGATCCGGGATGGCCGTGCGAGCTTGCCGACCGCCCCAGGCATCGGCTTCGAGGAACAGCCGGCGCTTTACGCCCTCTTCGCGGATCTGGTCGGGTAGGTTAGGACACGCGTGTTCGGCCAGGTTCGTCGCCGAGCGCCGCGCGGAAAACCCCAGCAAACCATATGGGCGGAGGCACGATGCCAGTGCAGGCAATCCTGAGATTTCCGAGCCCTCGCCTGCGCGCGGTCGCCGACCGCGTTGTCGCCTTCGACGAGGATCTCCGGCAACTGGCGGCCGATCTGCTGGACACGATGCGCGCCGCGCCCGGGATCGGCATCACCGCCTCGCATATCGGGGTTTCGAAGCGGCTGGTGGTGATCGAACTTTCGACCAATGGGCCGGTCCGCACCTACATCAATCCGCAGATTACCTGGGCTTCGGATGACACAGTTTCGCACCAGGAGGGCAGCGTCTCCATGCCCGGTGTCCTGGAGGAGATCGCCCGCCCCGCCCGCGTGCGGGTGAGCTACCAGGATCTCACCGGCAGGGAACAAGTCGAAGAAGCGGACGGCCTGCTTGCCGTGTGTCTCCAGCACGAGATCGACCAGCTCGACGGGATCTTCTGGATCAACCGGCTCTCGCGCCTGAAGCGCGACCGCCTGATCAAGCGCTTCGAGAAGCTGCGGCGCGCGCCCTAGCGGAACGCCGCGAACCTCGTAAAGCATTGAGCGCGCAAACCTACGGTAAGGCGCGCCTCCATCACCGACAGCTGCCTTCACAGACTACGTTCCGGTCAAGCTGACTCCGAAGCATTGTGACGACGCTGATCGAAATCGCGTCGGGTGTTTTCGATCGCAGGCCGGTTTGCCTGGGCCCACGTCCAAAGCGCACGCAGGGGCGCGATCAGCGTTCGTCCCAGTCCGGTCAGCGCATAATCCACCTGCGGAGGATTCGTCGGATACACCGTTCGCGTGACAAGGCCATCGCGCTCCAGGTTCTTCAGCGTCAACGTCAGCATGCGCTGCGATACACCATCCACCGCCTTGAAGATCTGGCTGTAGCGCATCGATCCCTGCGAGAGCACACCGACAACCATCACGGTCCACTTGTCGCCGATGCGCGTCAATATGCCCGCCAGCGCGCGGTACTCTTCGTGGGTATGGCCCTCAGGGCACACATCGGTGTGCGTATCGCTCAAAACAGTGCCTCCTTGTGCGTTCCTCCCCACGATGCATTTTAGTGTAACGAACGAAATGTTCGTAGCGTTTATCCAGCGAATTCCCTGACCAGGTAACGCCCATATCCACTGGACATTTTAGGAAATTAGGCATGCCGCTCTTGCACATCGATTCCAGCATTTCCGGCGGCCACTCGGTCAGCCGGCAGCTCACGGCCAGCGTCGTCGCCCGCCTGAAAGAGACCACGCCGGACCTCGCAATCAGCTATCGAGATCTGGCGACCATGCCTATCCCGCACCAATCTCCGGCCCTCCAGCTCAACAAGCTCAAGGTGCTCCTCGCAACCGGAGCGCTGACGGGGGAAATCGGCGAAATCGTCGCCGCCGCCACGCAGGGCGCCAGCGACGCGGATCCCCGGCTTCAGCACGACATCGCCGAGACCGATGCGGTCCTGGAGGAGTTCCTCGCGGCCGACGTCATCGTGGTCGGCGCTCCCATGTATAATTTCGGTATTCCCAGCCAGTTGAAGGCCTGGATCGATTGCCTCGCCGCGCCCGGCAAGACGTTCCGCCATACCGCAACCGGTGTGGAGGGCCTCGCTGGCGGCAGGAAGGTGATTATCGCCTCGTCCCGTGGCGGGTTCTACACCGCAGCGTCACCGATGGCCTTTCTTGACCATCAGGAGACCTATCTCAAGGGTTTCCTTGGGTTCATCGGCGTCACCGACATCACGTTCGTGCGGGCGGAAGGGGTTAATCTCGGCCACCAACAGCGTCAGAACGCACTCGAAGCCGCCCAGGCCGAAATCGCGGCCCTGGCGACTTGAGATCCTTGAACGGCCTGACTGGCCGGGCCGCGCGGGGGAGCCGTGCAACGGAATAGGCCGATGCCCCTACTCCCTTCGATTAAGCGAGCGCCTGCGCGTAGGCCTCGGGCTTGAACCCTACGGTCAGTGCCCCGCCGATATCCAGCACCGGGCGCTTGATCATGGAGGGTTGAGCGAGCATCAGCGCGATCGCCTTCGCCTCGTCGAGGCCTGACTTGTCAGCCTCGGGCAGCTTGCGAAACGTCGTACCGGACCGGTTCAGCAGGGTTTCCCACCCCACCTTCCGCGACCACCCCTCCAGCGCGGCGCGATCGACGCCTTGAATCTTATAGTCGTGGAACGCGTAGGCGACGCCCCGAGCATCAAGCCAGGTACGGGCCTGCTTCATCGTGTCGCAGGCCTTGATGCCGTAGATCGTGACGGGTTTGGTCATGGATACGTCCGTTTGGTCCATTCTCATTTCCTATATCGTTTCCCATACTGAACCGTATCGCGACCCTCTTGAACCCCCGTAGCGGCTCCGCCCATCATTGACTCTTGATCCCACGCCGAGAGCAATGTCGAGAGCAATTGACCGGACCGGGTAAGCTTGCGAAGGTCGAACCATAAGAAACCGGGAACGTTCGCTCGGTCAGGCCAAGAAAAATAATCTGGCAATAAGGGAGGACAACATGTCGAAACTCCGTACTGTCGCTGCCATCGCCGTAGCAGGGCTCTTGCTCGGCACCGGCCACGTCCGGGCGGCCGGACCGCAGACCGTCGCCGGCCCCAGCAAGGATCCCGACTGCTTCGTGCCTTGGGCCGCGCAGACCAAATTCTTCCATTACCCGGCCAAGAAGGGGCCCTATCGCATAGCCCTCGCGAACGGCTTCATCGGCAATACCTGGCGCATCCAGATGATCAAGACCGCCAAGGCCTATGCCGATCAGCCGGCCGTCAAGGCGGATCTCAAGGAGTTCAAGGTCGTCTCGACCGGCGAGGACATCGCGGCGCAGATCGCGGCCGCCAACAACTTCATCGATTCCGGCTATGACGCGGTGGTGATCGACGCGCAGAACCCGACAGCCTTCAAGTCGGTGATCAAGCGCGCCGAGGCCGCCGGGGTGGTACTCGTCGCCTTCGACAACACCCTCGACAGCGACGAGGCGATCAACGTCAACGTCGACCAGAAGGGGCTCGGCGAATATTGGGGCAACTGGCTGGTC
>Ga0179596_10000045_pt1 | contig 152902 bp, 132 predicted proteins | sample CZODoug1_1_08_16_FD_155494 | JGI IMG/M metagenome (GOLD analysis project Ga0179596, IMG submission 155494) | Vadose zone soil fungal communities from Angelo Coast Range Reserve, California, USA - CZODoug1_1_08_16fungal (Illumina Assembly) | ecosystem: Environmental > Terrestrial > Soil >... | reverse complement strand
CATGCCCGAATTGCCTGAAGTCGAAACGGTCTGCCGCGGGCTCGCGGTCGAGCTTGAGGGACGGGTGCTGCGTCGGCTGGAGTTGCGCCGGCCGGATCTGCGCTTTCCGTTTCCCGTGGGGCTCGTCGGCCTGGTCGAGGGCAAGCGCATTCTGCGGGTCGGCAGGCGGGCGAAATACATCCTGGTGCATTTCGAGGATGACGGCGTGCTGATCGCCCATCTTGGCATGTCCGGGCGGATGATCATCAGCCATCCGCCGATCTTGCCCGCGACACTGGAGCCGCCGGGCCGGCACGATCATGTCGTCCTGGAAACCGAGACCGGCACGGTCATCCGGTTCAACGACGCGCGCCGCTTCGGCTTTCTCGACTACACGACCGCCGAGGCCCTCGACACCCACCCGCTCTTCGCTCATCTGGGGCCGGAGCCGCTGTCCAACGCGTTCAGCGGACCGGTACTGGCCGACCGGCTGGCCGGCAAGATCACGCCGATCAAGGCGGCCCTGCTCGATCAGCGCGTGGTCGCCGGCCTCGGCAATATCTATGTTTCCGAAAGCCTCTATTGGGCCGGCCTATCACCGCGTCGGCTGGCGGCGACCGTCGTCGGTGTGCGCGCCGAGCGGCTGGCGACCGCGATCAAGGAGGTGCTCACCCGGGCGATCGCCGCGGGCGGCTCCAGCCTGCGCGACTACGTTCAAGCCTCCGGCGAACTCGGCTATTTCCAGCACCAATGGGCTGTCTATGGCCGCGAGGGCGAGAAATGCCCGGACTGTGCCTGCGCCATCGGCATTCAACGGTTCGTCCAATCCAGCCGGTCGACCTTCTATTGCGCGAAGCGGCAGCGCTAACCCCGTCTGTCGCGTTAGCCCCGTCTGGGCAGCGATGGCGCCGATGGTGTAGGCTCCTTCCCGTCATGCGCCCCCTGATCGTCGCTCTCCTGCTCGGCTGCCTCGTCCTGACCGCCGGACCGTTCGTCTCGATGGTCTCGGCGGCGGATAAATTCGTGCCGGGAACGGAGGATCTGCCGCTGATGCCGGGGTTGATCCCGGTCCGGAACGGTGGCGTGGTGTTCGACAAGCCGCAGGGCCGGATCGTCGAGGCGGCGGCCAAAGGCAAGGTCAGTCGCAACGCGGTCATGAAATTCTACCAGGCAAGCCTGCCACAGCTCGGCTGGACCCCCGCCGGCACGACCCGGTTCCAGCGCGAGGGCGAAAAGCTCAGCCTGGATTTCACCGGCGAGGACGGCAATCTCACGGTGGCGTTCACGCTCGAACCGCAATAGGTCGCGGGCCACCCCCCTCACCACAACCAAGAACGATAGGGAGCAACCGATGACCTACGAGAATGTCGTCGCGGAAAAACGTGGGGCGATCGGCCTCATCACTCTCAACCGGCCCAAGGCGCTGAACGCTCTTTCCGTCGGTCTGATCGCCGATCTGGGGGCCGCCCTGGACGATATGGAGGCCGATGATGCGATCGGCGCGGTGATCGTCACCGGCAGCGAGAAGGCCTTCGCGGCCGGCGCCGATATCAAGGAGATGGCGACCAAGACCTATATGGAGGCCTATCTCGCGGACTTCATCACCAAGGGGTGGGAGCGAATCACCACTTGCCGCAAGCCGATCATCGCCGCCGTGGCCGGGTACGCGCTGGGCGGCGGCTGCGAGGTCGCGATGATGTGCGACTTCATCATCGCGGCGGATACGGCGAAGTTCGGCCAGCCGGAGATCACGCTGGGCACCATCCCCGGCGCCGGCGGGACACAGCGGCTGACCCGTGCCATCGGCAAGGCCAAGGCGATGGATCTATGCCTGACCGGCCGGATGATGGACGCGGCGGAGGCGGAACGGTCCGGCCTGGTGGCGCGGATCGTCCCGGCCGACAAACTGCTCGACGAGGCCTTCGCCGCCGCCGGCAAGATCGCCGAGATGTCCCGGCCGATCGTTCTCATGGCCAAGGAATCGGTCAACCGCGCTTTCGAGACCACCCTCGCCGAAGGCATGCGGTTCGAGCGACGGTTGTTCCATTCGACCTTCGCGACCGAGGATCAGAAGGAAGGCATGGCCGCCTTCATGGACAAGCGCAAACCTGTGTTCAAGCACCGCTGATGGCCCATACCATCGTATCCGGCATCGGGGCGATCGCCGATCGCTATGACGGCTTCATCCTCGATGTCTGGGGTGTGCTGCATGACGGGCTGGAGCCCTATCCGGGTGTGCTCGACGCGCTGGCCCGGCTCACCGCCGCCGGCAAGCGCGTGACCGTGCTGTCCAACGCCCCCGCCCGGGCGGAGGCGGTGGTCGAGCGGATCGCCGCGATCGGTATCCCGCGCGGCGCCTATCACCACATCCTGACCTCCGGCGAGGAGGTCTGGCAGCATCTGCATCGACGCCCGGACGCCTTCTATCAAGGCCTCGGCCGGCATTGCTTCCAGATCGGTCCAGACCGCGACCGGCATATGCTCGACGGGCTGGGCCTGGAACGGACGGCTTCGGTCGAGGCGGCGGATTTCATCCTGAACACCGGCCCCTGGGGACCCGACGACCAGGTCGACAATTACGAGGAAACCCTGGTGGCGGGGGCCGAGCGCGGTGTGCCGATGATCTGCGCCAACCCGGATCTCACGGTGATGCAGGGCAGCCGGGTGATGATCTGCGCCGGTTCCCTGGCACAGCGCTACGAGCAACTCGGCGGCACGGTCCGCTGGCATGGCAAGCCGTTCCCCTCGGTCTACGAGACCTCGTTCCAATTGCTCGGCATCGCCGACCGGTCGCGCATCGCCGCGGTCGGCGACAGCCTGCGCACGGATATCGCCGGGGCGAATGCCATGGGGATGGATGGGTTGCTGGTCGCCGGCGGCATCCACAAGGACCAGTTCGGCCTCGTCCCCGGTGGCGAGACGGCTGATCCCGAACGCATCGATCGCGCGATCCCCCGGGACGGCCCGCAGCCGACCGCGATCATGGCCGATTTCCGCTGGTAGCTATCGGCCGCCGTCAACCCATCATCAGCTTGAAGACAGCGGCCTCACGGCGGATCAGTGATCCGCGCGGTGCAGGATCACGTCCTTCAACCCCGTGTCATAGGCGAGGCCCGATGGCGTCAGCGTCGCTGCCACCGGGAAGTTCGATTGGATCAGGCCCTTGCGCTCGAGGGCCAGCCACGCCGCTTCGTTGAACAACCCCGTCGCGTCCTTGGTCATCACCACCGCGGCGCCGACATGAAAGTGGTTGCCATGGGGATGCGGCAGATTCGTGACCAGCACCGCGCCCGATTGGCCGACCGGCTCGGCATGATCGGGTGAGACGGCCAGTTCCTGCAGCAGGGTCAGCGCCTTGAGCTGCAGCGGGTTGAGGTTCAGCGGGTTGCGCTTCTTGGGCTTTTCGGCGGGCGCCATGGTGGGCGGGGATCCTTATCGCGTGGGGCTGTTTGACCATGAGCGTTACCGAGTTTCCCGAGGTCTCGCAAGACCACCCATGACGACTTGCCCACGGCGGGCTTATACTCCTTCCCGCATTGCGTCTTTCGAGCGGGCCTAAGGAGCAGCATAAATGGCCGAGTTCCCGTCCAAGACTTATGAGGATTGGCAAGCGCTCGCCGCCAAGGAGCTCAAAGGCGCCGATCCGGACAGCCTGATCCGTCCGGTGCCGGAGGGTTTGCGCGTCAAGCCGCTCTATACGGCGGCGGATCTCGAAGGTCTCGATCTCGCGGGCCAGATGCCGGGTTTCGCCCCCTATCTGCGCGGCCCGCGCGCCACGATGTACGCCAACCGGCCCTGGACCATCCGACAATATGCCGGGTTTTCGACCGCCGAGGAGTCGAACGCCTTCTATCGCAAGAACCTCGATGCCGGGCAGATGGGCCTCAGCGTCGCCTTCGATCTCGCCACCCATCGCGGCTATGACAGCGACCATCCGCGCGTCGTCGGCGATGTCGGCAAGGCCGGGGTCGCGATCGATAGCGTCGAGGACATGAAGATCCTGTTCGACGGCATTCCGCTCGACAAGATGAGCGTGTCGATGACCATGAACGGCGCGGTCCTGCCGGTACTGGCCGGCTTCATCGTCGCCGGCGAGGAGCAGGGCGTGCCGGCGGATCAGCTCTCCGGGACCATTCAGAACGACATCCTGAAGGAGTTCATGGTCCGCAACACCTATATCTACCCACCCGAACCCTCGATGCGGATCGTCGCTGACATCATCGAGTACACGGCCAAGCACATGCCGAAATTCAACTCGATCTCGATCTCCGGCTACCACATGCAGGAGGCTGGCGCGACCGCGGTGCAGGAACTGGCCTTTACCTTGGCCGATGGGCTGGAATACGTCCGGGCGGCGCTGGCCAAGGGGCTTCCGGTCGATGATTTCGCGCCGCGGCTCAGCTTCTTCTTCGCCATCGGCATGAATTTCTTCATGGAAGTGGCGAAGCTGCGCGCGGCCCGTCTGCTCTGGGCGCGGCTGATGCGGCAATTCGAGCCGAAGAACCCGACCAGCCTGGCGCTGCGCACCCATTGCCAGACCTCGGGCGTCAGCCTGACCGAGCAGGATCCCTACAACAACGTGGTGCGCACGACGATCGAGGCGATGGCGGCCGTGCTGGGGGGCACCCAATCGCTGCACACCAACTCTTTCGACGAGGCGCTCGGCCTGCCGACGCCAACCTCGGCCCGGATCGCGCGCAACACCCAGCTGATCCTGGCGGAGGAAACCGGCATCCCCCAGGTCGTCGACCCGCTGGGCGGCAGCTATTATGTCGAGCACCTGACCGCCAGCCTAGCCGAGGCGGCGCAGTCGCTGATCGACGAGGTCGAGGCGCTGGGCGGCATGACCCGGGCCGTCGCGTCCGGCATGCCCAAGCTGCGCATCGAGGAGGCGGCGGCGCTGCGCCAGGCGCGCATCGATCGTGGCGAGGAGGTCATCGTCGGTGTCAACAAATACCGGGCGGCGGAGGCGGGCTCGGTCGATGTGCTCGATGTCGACAACGCGCGGGTGCGCGAGCAGCAGGTCCGCCGGCTGGAAACCGTGCGCGCCAATCGGGCGTCGGGGCCGGTCGAGGCGGCGCTGAAGGTGTTGAGCGACGCGGCCCGCGACGGAGGTGGCAACCTGCTGGATCTGGCGGTGCGGGCGACCCGCGCCCGGGCCACGGTCGGCGAGATCTCCACGGCGCTGGAGCAGGTGTTCACGCGCCACAAGGCGGAGATCCGCAGCGTCTCCGGGGTCTATGGTGCCGCCTATCACGGCGATGCCGGGTTCGAGCGGATCCAGGGCGAGATCGACAGTTTCGCCGAGGCCGAGGGGCGTCGGCCGCGCATGCTGGTGGTGAAGCTGGGCCAGGACGGCCATGACCGTGGCGCCAAGGTGATCGCCACGGCCTTCGCCGATATCGGCTTCGACGTCGATATCGGCCCGCTGTTCCAGACCCCCGAGGAGGCCGCGCGCCAGGCGATCGAAAACGACGTCCATGTCGTCGGCATCTCCAGCCAGGCCGCCGGGCACAAGACGCTGGTGCCGGGCCTGATCCAGGCGCTGCGGGCGGAAGGTGCGGGCGATATCCTGGTGGTGTGCGGTGGTGTCATCCCGCCGCAGGACTATCCCGGCCTGCGGGCCGCCGGAGTCTCGGCGATCTACGGCCCGGGCACCAACATCCCTCGAGCGGCGGCGGAAATCCTAGATCTCATCCGGAAGCAGAGCGTCGCCGCCTGATTCCGTGGCCGGCATCCTGTGGTGTAACATCCCGCGGCGCAACATATTGCCGCCACCGGCCTCGCCGCGTTAAGCTCGGTGCATGTTGTCTCCCGCCACGGCCGCGCGCGAACCGCTGCACACCCGGACCGTCGAGTGTCGCGGCTTTCGTCGCGAGGATGGGTTGTGGGATGTCGAAGGGCATATGACGGATGTGAAATCCTATGCCTTCGACAACTACTATCGCGGCCGGATCGAGCCGGGGGAGCCGCTGCATGACATGTGGCTGCGGCTGACCTTCGACGACAATCTGGTGATCCACGCCATAGAGGCGGTCACCGACCGGGCGCCTTACGAGATCTGCCCGGCGATCACGCCGGCGTTCCAGAAACTGGTCGGCGAGCGCATCGGGGCGGGCTTCACCCTGCGCGTCAGGCAGTTGCTTGGCGGCACCGCGGGCTGCACCCATCTCGTCGAATTGCTGGGGCCGATCGCGACGACGGCCTTTCAGACGATAGCACCCCTGCGCAAGGCGAAGCCGCCCAGCGTGCCGCCCCGGCGTCCTGTCCTGTTGAACACCTGTCACGCCTTCGTCAGCGACGGCGAGGTCGCCAAGCGCCTCTGGCCGGATTTCTATGTCGGCGGAGACCGAACGGACGATTAGGCATCTTCCTCAGGCGTCAGCGTCCGCAGCGCCAGGGCATGGACCTGGCCGGCGAGTTCCGCGCTGAGCAGGCCATAGACCAGGCGTTGCCGTTCGACGCGGCTCTTGCCCGCGAATTTGGCCGAGACGATCTCCAGGTTGAAATGCGTCTCGCCGCCCTCTCTGGCGCCGCCGGAATGTGCCGCACCCGCATGGCCCGCATGCCGCGCGGAATCATCGACCAGCGCCAGCCGGGTCGGTGCCAGCGCCTCGGTCAGTTTGGCGGTAATGGTGGCGGCCATGCTCATCGGTGATGTCCTGCTGATCGAAGGGGTCGATCCCCTTAAACAGGGGCATGGACCGGCCCGATGTCAATTCGCCCGCGGGTCATCGCTGCCGGGCGGTTTTGGATCGCCGTCCCCGGCTTGTCTTGCTTTCGGCGCCCCCCCATAATCACGCCATGGCCCGTCCGCGTCCCGATCTCGATGCCCAACCGGCGCCGCAGCCCTATCTGCGCTGCTGCGAGCACCCGAACTGTGCCCATGAGGGCGCGTTCCGGGCGCCGCGGTCGCGCACGACGCTGAACAGCTATTACTGGTTCTGCCTGGATCATGTTCGCGAATACAATGCGGCGTGGAATTTCTATGCCGGGATGAGCGAGCGCGAAATCGAGGAGGAGCTGCGCCACGATACCGTCTGGCAACGGCCGACCTGGCCGATGGGCTGGCGGACCGCCGCCGCCCGCGGCCAATTTCGCGACGCCTTCAACGTCTTCGAGGAGGACGAGGCGGAGAGCGCCGGCCCCAATGGCGGCCACGGCGGACCCCATCACCGGACGGGTGGACGCCAGCGACAGCTCTCGGTAGAGGAATTGGCGATGCAGGTATTCGAAATCGAACCGCCGTTTTCCTTGCAGGAGTTGAAGGCACGTTACAAGCTATTGGTCAAACGGCACCACCCCGACGCGAATGGCGGGGACAAGGCGGCGGAAGAACGCCTCAAGGTCGTCAATCAAGCCTACGCCACCTTGAAAGCCGGCTTCGTATGACCGGCTATCGTATGATAGGCCCTCAAGAGATCGACGGGTCGGGTTCGCCCATGTTTTCCACACCAGCGATGGGACAGCACTCTTAATGGCATCCGCTCAACATTCCGGCGCCGTCGGTCAGGGAGCCGGCATTCCCGATATTCGATTGTCCGTCCGCCAGACCTTCGGCATTGATACCGATATGCAGGTCCCGGCGTTCAGCGCCCCGACAGAACATGTGCCCGATCTGGACGACGCCTACCGGTTCGACCAGGACACCACGCTGGCGATCCTCGCGGGCTTCTCCCATAACCGACGGGTGATGATCCAGGGCTATCACGGCACCGGCAAGTCGACCCATATCGAGCAGGTCGCGGCCCGGCTGAATTGGCCCTGCATCCGCATCAACCTCGACAGCCATATCAGCCGCATCGACCTTATCGGCAAGGACGCCATCGTCCTGAAAGAAGGCATGCAGGTTACCGAATACCGCGAGGGGATCCTGCCCTGGGCGCTGCAGGGACCGACCGCCCTGGTGTTCGACGAATACGACGCCGGCCGCCCGGACGTCATGTTCGTGATCCAGCGCGTGCTGGAGGTCGAGGGCAAGCTCACCCTGCTGGACCAGAACAAGGTGATCCGGCCGCACCCGTCGTTCCGCCTGTTCGCGACCGCCAACACGATCGGTCTCGGCGATACGACGGGCCTCTACCACGGTACGCAGCAGATCAACCAGGGTCAGATGGACCGGTGGAACATCGTCTCCACGCTGAACTACCTGCCGCATGACGAGGAAGTGAAGATCGTCTCCGCGAAGGTTGAGGGGTTCGATGACGAGGCCGGCCAGAAGAACATCGCGGCGATGGTGTCCTTGGCCGATCTCACCCGCGCGGGCTTCATCAACGGCGATATCTCGACCGTCATGTCGCCGCGCACGGTGATCACCTGGGCGGAAAACACCCGGATCTTCACCGATATCGCCTTCGCGTTCCGGGTCACCTTCCTCAATAAATGCGACGAGGTGGAGCGGGCGACGGTCGCGGAATATTATCAGCGCTGTTTCGGCGTCGAGCTGAAGGAGACCGGGGTTCGTCCGGTCTCCGCGTGAGACGCGTGAAGGGTCTGAACGCGTGATCTGGGGCTTGCGTCATGTCCGAAGCTGAAACCCCGCTCGAGGTGTTCAAACGCTCGACCGCCGCCACCCTGCGGGCGATGGCGGAGCGTGACGACATCACCGTCGCCTTCGCCGCCGATGCGCCCGGCATCGCCGGGACCCGCGCCCGGCTGCCGCTGCCACCCCGCGATCTGCCGGCCGACGAGGCGGCCCAGGTGCGCGGCACCGCCGATGCCATCGCCCTGCGGCTGCGGCACCACGACGCGGCCCTGCATGCCCGCCGGATGCCGGCGAGCGAGGCGGCCCGCGCGATCTTCGAGGCGGTCGAACAGGCGCGGATCGAGGCGATCGGTTCCCGCTCGCTGCCCGGTGTGGCGCAGAACCTGTCGGCGACCCTGGCCGAACGCTATCGACGGCAGGGCCTCGACCGGGTGGGCGAGCGTAGCGACGTGACCTTGCCCGATGCGATCCGCCTCTTGGCGCGCGAGCAGATGACCGGCGAACCGCCGCCGCCCGCCGCCCGCCGGGTCGTCGAATTGTGGCGGCCGTATTTGGAGGCGCGGGTCGGCAAGGAGCTGGCGGAGCTCGACCGTTCGATGTTCGACCAGGAAGGCTATGCCAAGGCCGCCCGCCGCATGATCAAGGATCTCGACCTCGATCTCGGCGAGACGGACGGCGAAAGCCAGGATGCCGACGATGACGGCGACGGCGACAACGCCGCCGACAGCGATACCGAGAACCAGGCCGAACAAGGCTCGACCGCCGGTCCGCAGGGTACGCCCGATGCCGGCGAGATGGACAGCGCGCCCGAGGATGGTGAGGAGGGGGCCGGCGAGGAAGTCGATGGCGAGATGCAGCCCGGCGCCGGCGAGGATGACGACGCCACCCGCCCGGGCCGGCCGGGCCAGCAGAAGCACGCCGGCGACGAGGCCGATGCGACGACCTATCGGGCCTTCACCACCGCCTGCGACGAGGTGATCGAGGCGACCGAGCTGTGCGACCCGGATGAACTCACCCGGCTGCGCCACATGCTCGACCAGCAGCTCTCCAACATGCAGAGCATCATTTCGAAGCTGGCCAACCGGCTGCAGCGCCGGCTGCTCGCCAAGCAGACCCGGTCCTGGGAATTCGATCTTGACGACGGCATGCTGGATGCGGCGCGGCTGTCGCGGATCGTCACCAACCCGGTCTTTCCGCTGAGCTACAAGCGGGAAAAGGAGACGGATTTCCGCGACACGGTGGTGACGCTGCTGATCGACAATTCGGGCTCAATGCGCGGCCGGCCGATCACCGTCGCGGCGATGAGCGCCGATATCCTGGCGCGCACCCTCGAACGCTGCAACGTCAAGGTCGAGATCCTGGGGTTCACGACGCGTGCCTGGAAGGGTGGCCAGTCGCGGGAGCGCTGGATCGCCGCCGGTAAGCCGCCCAATCCGGGCCGGCTCAACGATCTGCGCCATATCGTCTACAAGCCGGCCGATGCCCCCTGGCGGCGCGCGCGACGCAATCTGGGCCTGATGCTGCGTGAGGGGATCCTCAAGGAAAACATCGATGGCGAGGCCTTGCTCTGGGCCCATGCCAGGCTGATCGCCCGCACCGAACAGCGCCGCATCTTGATGATCATCTCCGACGGCGCCCCGGTCGATGATTCGACCCTGTCGGTGAACACCGGCAATTACCTGGAACGGCACCTGCGCGAGGTCATCGAGATGATCGAGCGCAACTCGCCGGTCGAGCTGGTGGCGATCGGCATCGGCCATGACGTCACGCGCTACTACCGGCGTGCCGTCACCATCGTCGATGCCGAACAGCTGGGTGGCACGGTCATGGAGCAATTGGCAGCCCTGTTCGACGAAGACAGCCGTGGCTCGGCGCCCGTCCGGCGTCGGCGCGCCTAAGCCCAGCCCCGTTGAGCCTGGCGTCCCGTCCTGTGGCCGATCGTCTGCCGCCGATCCCAGCCGAAGCCATGACCCCGGCGCAGCGGGTGGCGGCGGCCGAGATCGTCGCCGGTGCACGCGGCGCGCTCTACGGACCTTTCGTGCCCTTGCTGCGCAGTCCGGAGCTGATGAGTCGGCTGCAGAAGACCGGTGAATATCTGCGCTATGGCAGCGCTGTGCCGGAGCGGCTCAAGGAATTCGTCATCCTGCTGGTGGCCCGGCACCATGATCAGCAGGTCGAATGGGCGATCCATCAGCCCATCGCGCTCGCGGCGGGGCTTGCGCCCGGGATCGTCGATGCCGTCGCCGAGGGACGCCGCCCCGGGGAAATGGCCGATGACGAAGCCGTCATCCACGACTTCGTCATCGAACTGCGTCTGACCAAAGGCGTCAGCGACCCGACCTATGGCCGGGCGCTGGTGCTGCTGGGCGAGCAGGGGGTTGTCGACCTGGTCGCCATCGTCGGCTACTACACCGTGCTCGCCTTGGTCATGAACGTGGCGCGGACGCCGGTGCCGCCTTCGAAACTTCCCTCGTCCCTGCCGGTCATGCCACTCCGTACTTCTTGAACCAGGCAAGCAGGCGCTCCATCCCGTCCTTCGCATCGGCGGGGCGATAGCTCGGTCGGTAATCAGCGTTGAAACCGTGCGGCGCATCCGGGTAGACGACGAACTCGGCCGTCTTGCCCGCGGCTTTCAGCTTCGCCTTCATGGTCTCTACCTCGCTCACCGGGATGCCCTGATCCTGGCCGCCATAGAGGCCGAGCACGGGCGCCTTCACATCGGCCGCGAAATCGAGCGGAGATTTCGGCGCTTGCGGCATCGAGGCGCCGCCATAGGAGAGCGGGCCATACCAGGCGACACCCGCCTTCAGCGCGGGGTTATGGGCGGCGTAAAGCCAGACGGTGCGCCCGCCGCGGCAGAACCCGGTAATGCCCAGACGCTTGGCATCGCCGCCATTCTTGCCCGCCCAATCGACGGTCGAGTCGAGATCGGTGAGGATCGTCGCATCCGGGGCTTGGTTCACGACCTTGATCAAGTCGCCCATTTCCTTGATCTGGGTAACGTCGCCCAACCGGGCGTAAAGCTCGGGCGCCACCGCGAGATAGCCCAGCTTGGCGAAGCGCCGGCACATATCCTTGATGTGCTCGTGCACGCCGAAGATCTCCTCGACGACGATGACGACCGGGAACGGTCCGGTACCGCTGGCGGGCTGGGCCCGATAGGCGGGGATCTGACCGCCGCTCACCGGAATCTGCACCGTGCCCGCGGTCAGGCCGGTGGTATCGGTGGTGATCGTCTCGGCCGATACCGGCTGCACGCTGAGCGCGAACCCGGTCGCCAGAGTGGTCACCACGAAGCCGCGTCGCGTCAGGTCCATCGTCGGAAACAAGCCGGCGATTTCGCCCATCGATTTATCCATGCGAATCCTCCCCCGCGTTGAAGCGATATGCGGGAGAGACCATAGCGCGACGGCCGGAAAAGTCACCCGCCGCCCATTCCGGTACCATGTCCCGTCCAACCTACTCTTACGGGAAGCCCAACCCCTCGGCGGCGCGGGCTCAAGTGGGTGGGACCGGCACGAGCCCGTAACGCAACATCGTCTCCTTCATCCTCACCAGGTCAGGAGCGCCGCCTGACATCAACGCCGCCATTTCGCGAAAATAAGCGGGGCCGAGTACGCCGGGCGTCAGGATGCACAGACAAGTCGCGGCCTCCTGCGTGTCGTTTCGGAAGCCATGCACGACCCCACGTTTGATGAAAACGGACTGGCCCGGTCTCAGCACAACGTCCTGACTGGCAACGCGGAAGGTTGTCGCGCCCGTCAATCCAAAAGCGACCTCATCCCAGCTTTCATGATAGTGGGGCACCGGCATGCGGGCGTTTGGCTGCACTGTCATTTCGAACGCATCGAGGCTGCCTCCGGTGTCCTCCTTACTCTGAAGAAAGCGCACCTCCAGCCCGCCGACACGAATTGTCTCCGACATCTTCTTGCTCTCTACCCGCGGCTCGGTTCGGTCCTCGCCTTGAGCGCAGAATGCCTGATTTTCTGGGCGGGGAACACTCTACGTAAAGGGTCTTTCGTCACCGCAAAAATCTCGATATTCGCAAGTCGCGTGGCTTGTCCTAACCAGCTGCCATCGTCTGGCCGGCCGCCCATCGCCACAGCCCCTCATCACCGCTGAACACGCAAAGCGACCGATAGCGACCGGCGATAGTCCGTCCACCCGCGGCGAACGTGTCCGCGACAATGAAAGTAGCGACCGCGCAGCCGTCAAACCGCCTGACCTCCAGATCAGAAATCTTCTGCTCGCTGAACACAACCCGACCGGAGACGCAGTAAACGTCGATGTAGGTTGCCTTGTCGAACATCTTCCCGCTGGCGTTGACGTAGATGAAACCGGGATCGATCAACGCCGCCAGGTCGTCAGCCGCCCGGCGTACCAGGGCGTCGGCCTTCGCCGTTAGCAGACCATGGATTTGGTCGACGACCATCAGCACTCTCCGACTGTTACGGGTCTCCAGCCCGGTGGTGCCCGTCGATGGCGCCGCCCAGTCGGAACACCGTCTATCGTGACTGCCACGCCACGAGATCGCAACGGCGCCGCGTGCCAGCCATGTCCGGCCGGCATTTGTGCCAGTCGTCTCGCAGTCGCAAACTAATTCTCAACACCTTGGGTCAAGTCTACCGGACAGAGTTCCTGTCCCTTTTCTTCGCCGGATCCTGCAATGCCGTCGCTCGCCTCTCGACCCATGTTCACCGCGCTGATCATCGCCTGCGCCTTGTTTATGGAAAATCTGGACGGCACGATCGTCACGACGGCGTTGCCCGACATGGCGGTTTCGTTCGGCACCAGCCCGCTTAAGCTCAGCCTGGGCATCACCGCCTATATGCTCAGCCTCGCCGTGTTCATCCCGATCAGCGGCTGGGTCGCCGACCGGTTCGGCTCCCGCACCGTGTTCCGCGCGGCGATCGGCGTGTTCACCTTGGGCTCCATCATCTGTGGGCTGAGCCAAAGCGTCGGGGAGTTCACCGCCGCGCGCGTGCTGCAGGGCATCGGCGGCGCCATGATGGTGCCGGTCGGCCGGCTCGTGCTGCTGCGCAGCGTCGAGAAATCCGAGCTGGTGCGGGCGCTGGCCTACCTCACCGTACCGGCCTTGATCGGCCCGGTGCTGGGGCCGCCGGTCGGCGGCTTCATCACGACCTATGCGTCGTGGCACTGGATCTTCTTCATCAACGTGCCGATCGGCCTCTTGGGCATGGTGCTGGTCAGCCGCTATTTCGAGAATCACCGCGAGCCGGAGACGCCGCCGCTCGATTGGCTCGGCTTCGCTCTCACCGGTCTTGCCTTGACCTCGCTGATGTATGGCTTCGAACTGCTCGGCCGCGATCCGTCGGAGCAGACGACCATCGCCGGGTTCATCGGTGTCGGCGCGGTGGTCGGCGTCTTCGCGGTGCGGCACGCCCGGACCCATCGCCACGCGCTGATCGATCTGTCGCTGCTGCGCATCCCGACTTTCGCCATGACGATAACCGGCGGCTCGTTGTTCCGGATCGCTGGTGGGGCATTCCCCTTCCTGTTGCCGCTGATGTTTCAGATCGGCTTTGGCATGAACGCCTTCACTTCGGGCATGCTGACTTTCGCCGGTGCCGCCGGCTCGCTCCTCATGAAGATGACGACGCGACCGATCCTGGTCCGCTTCGGCTTCCGCACGGCGCTGATCGGCAACGGCATTCTCAGCGCGGGTTTCATCGCGGTGTGTTGTTGGTTCACCGACACGACGCCCGCTTTGGTCGTCTCGGCGCTGCTGCTGGCTGGCGGCTTCTTCCGGTCGCTGCAATTCACCAGCTTGAACGCCTTGGCCTTCGCCGATGTGCCGCCCCGGCAGATGAGCGCCGCGACCAGCCTGTCCAGCATGGCGCAGCAGATCTCCCTCGGTTTCGGGGTCGCCCTCGCGGCGGGGCTGCTGCATGCCACGGTGAGCCTGCGCGCTGCGCCCGCCCTTTCGGCGACCGATTTCCGGATCGTCCTCGGCATCGTCGGTGCGCTGGCACTGGTGTCCATCCTGCCGTTCATGCGGCTGCCGGTGGATGCCGGTGCCGAGATGACGGGATGCCGCCAGCGGTCGAGCGCCATCGCCGAGCCGGTTCCCACGGGCGGCGACGACTGATCACGCTCGAACGGAGCGCGGTCAGTAATCCTTGCTCCAGTTGACGCCGACGCTGCTCGACGAATGCGCGCCGACCGCGCTGTCGACGGAAAAGCCGCGGCCCAGCTCGACCTCGATCTTCGCCCGGGTCGAACTGGTCGACGCCCCCTGATCGACCCCGACGAAGACGCCATCGGCGACGTATTTGCCGCCGCTGACCGTGGTGCTGCCCAGCGTGCCCGATTTGGTGCCGCTGCTCGTCGTGTCGCCGCCGTTGATGCCCAGCCGGTCCAAGCCGGTGAAGTTGCGCAAGCGATCGACCACGCCGGGACCACCGCCCGCCAGCGATTGCGCCGCGGTGGCGAGCTGCAGCCCCTGGGCCGGGGTGATCTGCCCGACGCTCTTGCCGAACAGCACGCGCGACAGGATCTCGTCCTGCGGCAGCTCCGGCGTCGAGGTCAGTTTCAGCGTGGGCTTCGACGCCGTGCCGCTGATCAACACCTGGGCGGTGACATCCGTGGCCGAGGCATCGGCCTCGATATCCAGGGTCGGATCCAGCTTGCTGGTGCCGTCGAAGGCGATGATGCCGCGCTTCAGCGTGAAGTCCTTGCCCAACAGCGACAGCGTGCCTCGCACCGCTTCTATCTTGCCGTCCACCAGGGGGACGGCACTCGTCCCGGTGACCGACAGCTTGCCGCGCCATTCGCTGTCCAACCCGTGGCCGCGCACGAAGAGCTGGCCGGGAACCTCCAGCGTGGCATCGAGGTCGGCGACCATCGGCGCCGACTCCGGCGGCGCGGCGATCGGCGCCGGGCGCTTGCCCGCCGATTGCCGATCGACGCGGACGACATCCAGCACCACGACGCCGGGCGGCAACTGGTCCGGGATCTGGATATCGCCCCGCTCGGTCTTGATCGCGGCCCCGACGCGCGGCCTGGTCAGCGGCCCGCTGACGGTCGCGGTGCCTTGGGCGGTGACCGTTGCCAGATCGCTTTTCGCGACCAGGAACGAACTCAGCTTGGCCGAGGCATCCAGCGTCGGCACACCGCCTCCGGCACTGCCCAGCCGCACCGCGCCGGTGACCGCCAAGCTACCCTTGCCGCCATCGGTCGCGGTCAGCTGGCGAAGCACGAAATCCGTGCCGTTGCCGGTGAGGTCGAGGGTCAGTTTGTCCAACTCGGTGCCGGCCGCGGCGTTCTGATACCGGCCATCGGTCAAGGTCAGACGGCCATTGGGGGCCGGATGGGCGACGGTGCCGTCGACCGTGGCGTCGATCGTGAAACGGCCACTGGCGCGATCCTCGCCCAGGGGCAGCAGGTCCGCCAGATTCTCCAACAGCCCGTCGCCTTCCGCGCGCAGCCGGATCGGCCCATCGGGCGGCAGTGCCACGGAGAATGGTTGCGCCTGGATGACCAGCGGCCCCGAGGCGACGAAGCCCAGCGCGGTGTTGCCCGGCCCGGCGACGCGGCCTTTGCCGTCGATCCTGCCACCGCTCAAGGTGGCGTCGGCCACCAGATTGAGCGGCGGCAGATCCGGTCGGTCGGCGGCGGCCAGTTTGAGATCCGGCAAAGTGACGACGACACGGCCCTCCGGGCTCGCGGCCGGCCCGGATACCGCGACGCTGAACCCCAGCGTGCCGGACACCGGCGGGGCGCCGCCCAACCCGGCGAGAAAGCCCAAGGGCAGATCGGCCGCGCGCAGATCGGCGGTGACGCTGCGTGGGTCGATGGTGGCCGAGCCGGTGATGCTGCCCGGCCCCAAAGCCAGCGCCAGGTCCTGCAGCTGCGTCTTGCCGCCCTGCTTGGCGAGCGTCAGCGGGCGGGTCAGCCGGATCGGCTGGTCCTGCAGCCGGCCGCTCAGCCGATCGATGCGCAGGGTCGCGCCGTCCGTCATCGGCCGCGCCAGCCCCGCGAGGGCCAGGCTGAACGGACTGCCGGCGGGCGGGCCGACGGGGACGGATCCGCCGGTGTCGAGGGTGAAGGGCACGCCGCCGGATCGGTCCGGGCTGGCGACCAGCTTCAGCGCGCCGACGCTGGCGCCACCGGCGACCAGGTTCGCAAGGGTAAGCTCGATCCGCCCGTTGGGTTTGCCGAGAGCATCGGCGATCCGCCCATCCAGCGACAACCGGCCCAGCGTGATGCGCGACGCCGCCTGACCCACGACCACCCCATCGGCGCTGCCGGTCACCACGAGGGTATCGCCGGGCTGGGCGGCACTCTGCCGCGCGGGAGCTTCTGGTTTGGGAGCTTGGCCGAGCGAGGCGGTCAGCGCCAACCGCCCGGCGAGCGGCATGCCGGCGAGCGCCGACCACGGGGCAAGATCGGTGATACGGGCGTTCAGCGTGCCGGCGCCGAGAGTGTGGGTGCCGGCACCTTGTCCGCCATCCAGTGCCACCGTCGCGGCTCCGGTGAGTTTGGTGCCCGGCGCCGTCACCAGGAGATCGGTCACGGTGACCTGCCGCGGCGTCGGTTGGGCAAGGGTGGCGCCGAACCTGGCGCCGAAGCCGCCGGTAGCGGCATCCCCGGCGATGGTCACCACGCGTGTCGCCAGATCCTCGGCGGTGGCGATGATCGACAGCTTGTCGAGCCGGGTCGTGCCGGCGGCCAGCCCGGCGCCGGACACGGTCAGTTTCACGGAGGGTGCCGTCAGCGTCCCACCGGCGGTCGCGGTCGCCGCGACGGCCCCGGCCAGCGGCGTGCCGATGGCGCCGCCGACCGGCGCCAGGTGCGGCAGATCCAGCCGGGCGGTGCCGTCCACCCGGTCGGCCACGGCATCCATCATGCCGTTGGCGCTGAGTTTGAGCTCAGCCCCGGCCAGATCGAAACCCTCGATCTCGATCTTGCCCTGGGCGTCCCGGCTGCCCCGCGCGGCAAGCGTGATACGCGGCCCCAGCAGCGCGTCGGCGGCCGGTATGCCCAGCCGCAGGGCGGTCGTCCCGCCGGTCATCTCCCCCCGCGCCACCCCCGCCGCATCGGTCGTGATGGCACCGTCGACCGCGAGACCGCCGGTCAAGGGCAGCCCGGCGAGATCGGCATAGCGGCTGAGGTCGTCGGTGGCCAGATGCAGCTTCCCGTCGATCACCTGGCCGACCAGGCTACCCTGCGCCGCGAGGTTCAGACCACCGCCCGACACCAGCGCGTTGTTGAGGGTGAGGGTCGTGCCGGCGGTGTCCGCGATCGCATCGATCGTCCAGTTCACCGCGTCGCCCAGACCGGCCGGGACCGGGGCGTCGGCCCGGGTGATCGAGACCAGCCTTCCATCGGCGGTCAGATGGAAGCGGTCGGCGCCGCTCGGGGTCAGCGAGACGGTGGCGGTCGTCCGCCCGATGGCGACCCCCGCCGCCGCCGTGTCCCGCGCGTCGAGGACCAGCCGCGCCTGCGGTCGATCCGTGGTGCCCGCGAGATCCACCTGGGCGTCGACTTGGCCGCCCAGCGGCGTCCCCGCCAGGCCGGAAAATGCTTTCAGGTCCGGCACGCTCACGGCGATCCGCCCTTCCAGCGCGCCGCTGCCCGTATCGATCTGGCCATTGGCGTCGGCGGTCGCCGCCGCCGCGACCAGATGCAGCTTGTCCAGCTTGACCGGACCGCCGCTCGGCAGCGTCGCCGCGGCGTCGATCGTCAGGGTGTCGCCGACCAGCGGCGCGATGGTATCCGGCAACAGCCGCGCCACGCCCGCCCGCGCGCTTACCGTCAAGGCATAGCCACCGGGCAGGGCATAGCCACCGGGCGCGCTGTCTTGCGCCGCCGCGATCTCGTCGATGCCGAAATCGACGTCGATCCGGCCGCGATCGCCGGCGGTGGTTTGCAAGCTGCCACGCCAGCCTTTGAGCGGACCATGGCCTTCCAGATCCACCGCCAGGGGCAATGGGCCCCGCGCCGACACCTGGGCGGGCAACAAGCCGGCCAGCAACGCGCCGGTCGGTTCCTCCGCATGCAGCGACACATCCAGCGTGCCGTCGGTCGCCCCCCGTGGCTGGACGAAGCCTAATTTCAGCTCGCCCAGGCCGGGTGTGCCGTCGATGCGCCGCACGTCGAGGGCGGCATGAGCGGCATCGCCGGCCAGGTCGCTGGTGCCGAAGATCGACAGGCTGATCGGCTGGCCGGCGACCGGCGCCGCCAGGGTGATGGCGTTGATCGCCAGGTCGCGCAGATCGATCGAGACCGGTAGATGGGGCAGCGAAAACCCGCTGGTGGACGATGCCGTCGCGGCGGTCGATCGGGGCGGCCGGTCGACCGCGATGCGTGCCGCTGCCAGCCGCTCGATGGTCAGCTTGCGGGCCAGCAGGTCGCGGGCCGCGACATGCAAACCCAGGCCGTCCAGCGTCAGCCAGACACCGTCGCGGTCGGCGACGGTTACCCGGTCGATCGTCCAGTCGAAGGGCAGGCTGCCATCGACCCGGCCCAGCGTGACGGTGAGGTCCGGCGAGGATACCGCCGTGGCAAGTCGGGCAGTCACCCAGCTCTTGCCACCTTCCGTCCGCAGCAGGCCGAAGACCGCGACGATACCCAGGATCATCACGGCCAGCATGCCACCCAGCGCGATGACTATCAGACGGATCGAACGGCGCATGCGGGGCTACTCGTTGTTCGGCGCTTAGAACGCTTGACCCAGGCTGACATAGATCTGGATCGGGGAATCGCCTTGCTGGGGGTTCACCGGTGTGGCGAGATCGAGGCGTACCGGACCGAAGCCCGTGTAATAGCGTAGGCCGATGCCGGTGCCGATGCGCAGCTTGCCGGAGAAATCGGGAAACTCCGAGGCATAGGTGCTGCCCGCATCGACGAAGGGCACGATGCCGATCGTATCGGTCACCTTCAGCCGTAGTTCGAGGCTGCTTTCCACCGAGGATCGGCCGCCGATCGGGTTGTTGCCGGAATCGCGCGGCCCGGCCTTCTGATAGGGAAAGCCCCGTACGGATCCGCCGCCGCCGGTGAAGAATCGGTGATCCTTCGGGATGCTGTTGAGCGAGGTGCCGAAGATCGAGCCGACCGCCCCGGAGAACGCGAGGATGGCCTCGTCGTCGCCGGTGATCGATCGATAGACGCTGCCGTTCGCCTTCGACGACAGAAAGGTGAGGTCCGAGCCGAGCGTCTGGAGATACGGCGTCGAGACGAGGCCGACGCGATAGCCCTTGGTCGGGTTCAGCAGATCGTCGCTGCCGTCCTTGCGCACGAACAGCGGCAGGCCGACCAGAGTATAGGTCCGGCTGTCGGTGATCTCGTTGATGCGCGCGTGTTCGGCGCCGATCGCGGCGCCGGCGGTGATGGCGTTGGCGAACCGCTGCTCGACGCCGACCGAGGCGGTCTCGCCGATGCTGCGGAACGCGTTGACCAATTGGTTCTCGAAACCGCCTTTGACGACCAGGTCGCGATCGACGGACCCGAAATCCGGCTGTCGGTACTCCGCGTTGAAGCCGTTATCCTCGGTGCCGACGACCCCTTTCAGCGTCAATGCCTCGCCGCCGCCGAACAGGTCGCGATGCTGCCACGACGCGGTCGCCTGGATGCCCTGGCTGGTGTCGTAGCTGACCCCGGCGCCGACCGTGCGCAGCGCCCGTTCGACCAGCGTGATGGTAAGCCCGATGCGGCCGTCGGGCCCCACGCTGTCGGCGTGACCGATCCGGACCGTGGAGAACAGACCGCTGGCGGTCAGCTTTTGCCTCGTGGCCTCCAGCTTGGTGTCGTCATAGGGGGCACCCTCCCGCCAGGCGATCCGGCGATCGACATAGTCGCGTTCCAGCCGCTCCAGCCCGATGATCTGATAGGGGCCGAAGCGCGCTGGCGGCCCGGTCTCCACGGTGAACGTCACCGCCATGGTATGGGCTTCGGTATCGACGATGACCCGCCGTCCGGTCACTTTGGCCAGCGGATAGCCCTTGGCGGCGTAATCCTCGGCGATCTTCGGCTCGGCCGCGACGATCGGTGCCGAGCGCGCCGGACTGTTCAGCGTCAGGCCGAAAGTCGTGGATAACGGCGGCGGCGGCGCGGCACCCGGCGGGCCGACCAGATGCACCTCGGTCAGCATGGTGCGCGGCCCCGGATCGATTGTGACCGTGACCTTGGCCGGCTGCGTTCGGTCGTCGATCGACGCGTCGAGCTTGGGCTCGTAATACCCTTCGGAATGCAGCACATCCGTCAGGCGGGCGATATCGGTATCGGCGCGCCGACGCAGGGCGCCGGTCGAGGGTGGCACCCGATCTTTCAAGGCGACAAGCTGCGAGGCGGAGTTGATCAGGGCTTTGAGGTCGTCGTCGGCGAGGCCCTGAAGGGAGACGGTATAGGGCGTGTCGGCCCGTGCCGGCAGGCCAATTCCCGTACCGCCGGCCAGCAACGCCAAGGCAATCAGCCGGCGAAAATGCGCGAAACCAATCTGCACCGTGCTCAATCAACACTAGGCGCGACGTGAAGTTCCTCGCGGCTTCGGTGGCGGCTCACTTGGTGCCGAATAGGCGGTCACCTGCATCGCCCAGCCCCGGCACGATATAGGCGTTGGCATCCAGCCGTTCGTCCAGGGCGGCACCGAACACCGCGACACCCGGATGCCGTTCCGCGAAGGTGCGCATGCCTTCGGGGGCGATCACCAGCGCCATCAGCCGAATGCGGGCATCCTCGACGCCGTGGCGGTTCAGCACGTCGATCGCATGGGCGGCCGAATTGCCGGTCGCCAGCATCGGATCGACGACGATGAACAGCCGTCCATCGGCGGCCGGCAGCTTGACCAGATATTCGACCGGCAGATGCGTGTCATGGTCGCGGTACAGCCCGATATGGCCGGTGCGCGCCGAGGGCATCAGCTCGTGCAGACCATCCGCCATGACCAATCCGGCGCGCAGGATCGAGACGATGGCGACCTTCTTGCCGGCGATGACCGGTGCCTCCATCGGCGCGAGCGGCGTCTCGATCGGCTCATGGGTCAGCGGCAGATCGCGCGTGATCTCATAGCCCATCAGCAACGCGATTTCCTTCAGCAGCTGGCGGAACTGCATGGTGGAGGTCGTGCGCGAGCGCATCTTGCTGAGCTTGTGCTGGATCAGCGGGTGATCGGTCAGCCGCAAGGTCGGAAAATCGGGGACGGTCAGCACCGGCGGCGATCCTCGTAAGAGTTGGACGCGAGTCTGCGCCCCCCATATGCCTCCGCCCAAGGGATCGAGGCGAGCGCAAAAAACAAAACCGGCGCCGAATTCACGATCCGGCGCCGGTCAAAGGGCGAAGCAGCAGGTCCCGCGAGCGGGCGCCGATGGGGCCTAGGCTACGCCGCCACGCTCTTGGCGGCCGCGGCCTTGGCGATCCGCCGCTTCAGCTTGCGGGCATCCGCCGGCAGCTTGATATCCGGGGTGCTCAGCAGGAAAGCGTCGATCCCGCCATTATGCTCGACCGTGCGGATCGCGTTGGTCGACAGGCGCAGCCGGATCGAACTACCCAAGGCATCGGACAGCAGCGAGGTGATCTGCAGGTTCGGCAGAAACCGCCGCCGCGTCCGGTTGTTGGCGTGGCTGACATTGTTGCCGGTCTGCACACCCTTGCCGGTGAGCTCGCATTTTCTGGCCATGACGGAACTTCTTTCGAACAATACGGCGGACAACCGCCAACAGCGGCTAAACCGATGGCGGTGAAACAGGTCGCGGGTTCTACGCGATCATGCCAAACCCGTCAAGTCGATGCTGCGTCCAGTCGATGCTGCGTCCAGTCGGGGCTGCGCCCGGTCGATGCTGCGCCCCGTGGTCTTGCGAGACTATCGGGAGCACATCCCGGCCTGGATCAGAAATTCGATCGATGATCCGCAGCGACCCCGCCCTCACGGCGGGTCGCTGCCCGTGGCGGCGCCGCGCGGTCTCAGCCCGGCGAACCGATCGCCGGAGAAGACGGAGCGCAGATACGCCACGGCATCGGCCCGGTGCGCCGCGTAGTCGGGGGTCGAGAACGGATCTTCCGGAACCGGCCCTTCGGCCGGTTCTTCCCCCGCCGCCTGACTTTCTACCGGCTGGCTATCCTCGGCTTCGTCCTCGTCCGGTGGATCTTCGAGCGTTTCTTCATCGGTCTCGTCTTCCTCGTCGCCCCACTCGGCATAAGGCGACCCCGGCGCCTTGGTGCGGGCTTCCTGCACCGCCCAGTGATCTTCCGCCCAGCGGCGCCAATTCGGATCGAGCCCCAGATCCCAGCAGATCCGGGCGATGATCTCGCCGATCGGATGATCGCCGATATCGGTCGCGACATCCTCGTCTTCCAGCCGCTCCCGCAGCTCTCTTTCCAGTTGGTAGGCCTTGATCCCGGTGAGCTCGGCATTGATCGCCTGCTTCACGATGCGTCCGACCTGGGCCTTGCGCCGGTGCCGGCGATCCGTCTCGGCCAGGGTTGCACGCTCCGCCTGCTTGTCCAGCACCGCCACCGAGACCGCGCGGGGGGTCAACGGCCCCTCGGCGATCCGGGCTTCCAGCGCCACGGTCTGGCGCACCGAGCGCGAAAGCCGCGTGAACACCAACCCCAGATCCGGCCCAGGCTGACGCGGTGTCCCGGCCGGCTCGGAAGCCGCCTTCGCCTGCTCCAGTGCCTGCCGCCCGACCGCCTCCGCCAATTCCATGCCGATCTCGGCGAGCCTTTGCAGCGTCCGCAGATGCCGTTCGGTGCGCTCGCTCCTCTCCGAAGCGCGGGCACAGCTCTCCATCCGCTCCGAGGAGGGACCGTTCGGGGCCGCGTCGCAGGAGGCGATCTCGGCCGGATCTATGGCTTGCGTCATGTCCATGAACGAAACATGAACATGATGCCGATGAATGTCAAGAGCCTATCAGGCCGACAGAGAACTCACCTGCTCGACGCTTCATTCAGGAACACAGGGATGAGGAGCCTAGCGGACCTGTTTATCATGCGCCCGCGGCCCTCGGCGCTGGAACGCGGGGTATCAGGAGCATATAAATACATATTGTGTCCCTATATTTTCTCATATTTTCTAAATACATATTGTGTCCCTATATTTTCTTTACATCTTCCAAGATACTGAAGTGGCAGCTTGACTAATTGATCCGCCCGCCAGATACTGAAGCTGTTGCTTCACTGAATGCGCAGGAGGCGCACATGATCGAACCTACCGTCATCCACGACACCTTCGTGATCGAGCGGACCTATCCCGCTCCCATTGAGCGGTTGTTTGCTTTCCTCTCCGACCCGGCCAAGAAGCGCCGGTGGTATGCCGACAGCGACACCCATGCCGTTGAGAGCTTTGAGATGGACTTCCGCGAGGGCGGGACCGAGCGCAATCGCTACCGGATGAACGAACGCACGCCGTTCTCTGGCGCAGTTCTCGCCAACGACGGGACCTATCAGGACATCGTGCCGGGCCGGCGCGTCGTGCTCGCCACCAGCATGACCCTGGCCGACCGGCGGATATCGTGTAGCCTGATCACCGTCGAGCTGCTGGAAGCGAATGGCGCAACGAAGGTGATCCTTACCCACCAGGGCGCCTTCTTCGAGAACTCGGGTGGACCAGAGATGCGCAAGGACGGCTGGGAGCACCTGCTGGACCGGCTGGGCGAGACGCTGGCGGGCTAAGGATGGCCCTGGACATCGATCGCGTTTTTCAGGCGTTGGGCGACCCGACGCGGCGGGCGATCCTCGATCGCCTGTCGCTGGGGCCGCAGTCGGTCTCGAAACTGGCCGAGCCATTGGGCGTCACCATCACCGCCATCGGCCAGCACCTGCAAGTGCTGGAGGAGACGGGCTTCGTGCATACCGAGAAGGCGGGCCGTGTGCGAAGCTGCCGCCTGGAGAGCGCTGGATTCAGGGCCGTTGAGCAGTGGGCCGCCGAGCATCGCACAACGTGGGAGCGGAGGCTGGACATGCTGGGCAGCCTCCTGGCGGAAGACAACGGTTAGGCCCCGCTTCGTCAAGATGGGCGGAAACCACACGCTAGAGAAGGTCTATGGCCCTCATGAGGTCATCCTGTTTCTTCATGGTGAGAGTGACCTGGATGGCGCGTAACAGCCACTTGATTAATGGCCGTGTACCGACGTGATGGTCGCGGCGACGTGGTACGAAGCGAGACGCTTTGATCGGGAAACAACCGCTGACGAGTTTTGACTATAGGGCTTTCTTCGGGCGCTTTTTGTGAGTACATACATTTTCAAGAAGCTGGGTTCCCCAAACTCTAGTGGAGTCCCTTATGAAAAAGGTGGCAGGAAAAATCACATTTCTGGAAATTTCGAAATTAATAATCGACTTCCTGGCGATGTTACTTATCTTATTAATGTTGATTTGCCCATGGTGGATTTCCGTTACCGGTAATTTCGATTACCATTCCAGGAGGATTGGAATGAAATTATCGTTACCAACTTATGTGCTTCTTTCTGATATTTTGCCGTTTCTTTTTTCATTTCTCTGGATTGCAGTTCGATATATGGAGAATTTTGAATTCCGCCATCCTGATATCTACGGACTAAGAGTACCGATAATTTTTATCGTATTATTTATATTTGATTTACTTCCAGTTATTCTGGGTAAGTATTTTCTGTGAGGTTTTTTGGAAGAATATGGGAAGAATATGGGAAGAATATGGGAAGAATATGGGGACACAGTACATATTTCTGATCGGCATCGCCGGATTGAAATCCAAAAATATCCCCTCCAACTGGAAGAATATGGGGACACAGTACATATTTCTGATCGGCATCGCCGGATTGAAATCCAAAAATATCCCCTCCAACTGAGAGCGGCTGGCGGCGAGACCGCGCTTGTATTTATTCCTTATAGAGAATACTAATCATTCCATGGAATGGCCGGACGAGTTCGGCGCTTGGTGGGACACCCTCACCGAGGCCGAGCGGATCTGCATCGATGCTCACGTCCGCAAGCTGGAGCAACGCGGTCCCAATCTGCCGTTCCCCTATTCGAGCGGCATCGCCGGTTCGCGTCACGCCCATATGCGGGAATTGCGCGTGCAGAGCGGCGGGAAGCCCTTGCGGGTGTTCTACGCCTTCGATCCGCGCCGGTCGGCCATTCTGCTGATCGGTGGCGACAAGACAGGCGACAAGCGCTTTTACGACCGGATGATCCCGGTGGCCGATGATCTCTATGACGAGCATCTGGCGGAACTGGAGAAGGAGAAAGACGATGGCCGGTAGGCATTCATTCGCTGAACTGCGCGCCCGCATGTCGCCCGAGGCTCAGGCGGCGGCCGAAGCCGAGGCCATGCGGCTCGACACGGCAATGGACCTCGCCGAGGTGCGCCGCGCCTTGAAGCTGTCGCAGGAGGAAATCGGCCAGACGCTTCAGATCGGACAGGGCTCCGTCGCCAAGATCGAGAAGCGGGCGGACATGTATGTCAGCACGCTTCGCCGCTTCATCGAAGCGATGGGGGGTGAGTTGGAGATTGTCGCGCGCTTTGCCGACCATGCGGTCAAGATCAAGAATTTCGCCGATCTTAACGAGAAAGAGCGAACAGAAGACCTACGCTAAAACCGCCATGCGCAAGTATTTTTACGCAGTACGGGTGACGATACCAGGGGATATCAGGGGAGACACCTTATCCCGCGTTCGTCCGAGTACGTCTCCTCGATGCCTCAATTTCTCAACCCAACCCAAAACGTAACCCGCGCACCCCACCCCGCCCTATGCTAAGCTCGGTGATCGTTACGACGTGAGAGGCGGAGAACCGCCTCCACAAGGCCGCGCGGAAGCACGGCCTGCACCAACCCGGTGCTTTTTGGGAGGAAGACGATGCGAAGCAAATTCGTGGTGACGGCGCTCATCGCCGGAACAATCCTGGGCGGCGGGGCCGTCCTCAGCGGCACGACCTGGGCGGCGGACAGCATCAAGATCGGTTTGACCGGGCCGTTCACCGGCGGCTCGTCGTCGATGGGCGTCAGCATGCGCGACGGCGTCAAGCTCGCCGTGACCGAGATCAACAAAGCCGGCGGCGTGCTGGGCAAGCAGCTTCAGGTCATCGAGCGGGATGACGAGGCCAAGAACGAAGTCGGCGTGCAGGTCGCCCAGGAGCTGATCAACAAGGAGCAGGTCGTCGCCACGCTCGGCTACATCAATACCGGCGTGGCGCTGGCCTCGCAGCGCTTCTACCAGGAAGCCGAGATCCCGGTGATCAACAACGTCGCGACCGGCTCGGTCATCGCCAGCCAGTTCGTGCCGCCGGAGTTCAAGGCCAACTACGTCTTCCGCACGGCGGCGAACGACCAGATCCAGAGCACGATGATCGCGCAGGAAGCGGTCACGCGGCAGAGCTACAAAAAGCCGGCGATCCTTGCGGATGCGACCAATTACGGCCAGCTCGGCATGAAGGATCTGACCACGGCGCTGGCAGCGCTCACCGTCAAGCCGGTCGCGGTCGAGAAGTTCAATATCGGCGATACCGACATGACCGCCCAGGTGCTGCGCGCCAAGGAGGCCGGCGCCGATGTGATCCTGACCTATGCGATCGGCCCGGAACTGGCCCAGATCGCCAATGCCATGGCCAAGCTCGGCTGGAAGGTGCCGATGATCGGCTCCTGGACCCTGTCGATGTCCAGCTTCATCGATACGGCCGGCCCGAACGGCGACGGCGCCATGATGCCCGAGACCTTCATCCAGCTGCCCAACACGCCCAAGCGCAAGGCGTTCATCGAGGCCTATCAGCAAACCTACAAGATCGACCGTATCCCCTCGCCGGTCTCGGCGGCGCAGGGCTATGATTCGGTCTATCTGCTGGCGGCGGCGATCACCCAGGCCAAGAGCACGGATGGCCGCAAGATCCGCGAGGCGCTGGAGAATTTGCAGACCAAGGTCGACGGCGTGGTCACCACCTACGACCACCCCTATACCGCGACCGATCACGAGGCGATCAGCGCCAATATCCCGGTCTTCGGCGTGGTGAAGGGCGGCCGCGTGGTGCCGGCCCATCCGGAGGATCTGGAAGGCGACAAGGTGCTGCGCATGAAGCCGAAATCGACCTGAGCCCCTCCCTTCCCCTCTCCGCCCCACCGGCGGAGAGGGGCAGATCGAGGCAACGCGCAGCTTCGTTTCGTCCCCGATTCAACCCGGATACTCCATGGAAATCCTCGCGCAGCTGATCGTCAGCGGTCTCGTCGTCGGCATGATCTACGGGGTCATCGCCTTCGGGTATCAGCTGACCTTCGCCACGTCGAAAACGCTGAATTTCGGCCAGGGCGAGGCCCTGTCGCTGGGCGCGCTGGTCGGGTTCTCGACCGTGTCCTTTCTGATCGGCAACTCGGTCGGCGTCGGTTTCGCCTATCTGCTGATGGTGCCGGTCATCCTGCTGTTCGGCCTCGCCCAGGGGGCGGTGGTCGAGCGTCTGGGCATCCGCCAGGCGATCAAGAACAAGTCTGAATCCGGCTGGATCATGGCGACGATCGCGCTCGGCATCATCTTCCGGAACCTCGCCGAGAATATCTGGGGCCGCGACGCGCTGAAATTTCCCTCGCCGCTGCCCGAGGCGGCGCTGAGCATCGGGCCGGTCCGCATCCAGCCGATGGAGATCGCGATCGTCGTCGGCGCCCTCGCCATGATGCTGGCGGTCGAGGTGTTCAACCGGCGCTCGATCTTCGGCAAGGCGGTGGTGGCGACCGCCAATGACCGGGACGCGGCGGGGCTGATGGGCATTAATACCGGGCTGGTCATCACCTTCTCCTACGCGCTGTCCTCCATGGCGGCGGCCTTCGCCGGCGTGCTGGTGGCGCCGGTCACGCTGACCGGGGCGGCGATGGGCGCCGTGCTCGGCCTCAAGGCCTTCGCGGTCGCGATCATCGGCGGGCTGTCCTCGGGCATGGGGATCGTCGTCGGCGGCTTGTTGCTGGGCATCACCGAAACCTTCACCGGCTATTACATCTCGACCGGCTACAAGGACGTGCCGGGCCTCGTCCTGTTGTTGATCGTGCTGTCGCTGAAGCCTTCGGGCCTGTTCGGCAAACCGACCATCAAGAAGGTCTGAGTTGATGTCGCTAAGAACCTTGGGCGTGCTGCTCGGCCTCGCCGCGATCGCGGCCGGCCCGTTCCTGATCGCCAGCCCGTATTACCTGCACATCATCGTCACCATCGCGATCTACTCGATCGTGGTGCTCGGGCTCGACGTGGTGTTCGGCTATACCGGCGAGGTGTCGATCGGCCACGCGGCGCTGTTCGGCATCGGCGCCTATACCACCGGCTGCCTGCTGATGCATTTCAACATCGGCCTCGGCCCGTCGCTGATCCTGGCGCCGATCGTGGCGGCCGGCTTCGGGCTGGTGCTGGCGCTGCCGGCGCTGCGCGTCACCGGCCCGTACCTCGCCATGGTGACCTTGGCCTTCGGCACCATCGTGCAGATCCTGATCAACGAGACGGTCGACCTCACCAACGGGCCGCTGGGCATCAAGCTCAACACGCCGCTGGTGTTCGATTGGCGCGATTGGGGCGATGCGCTGCCGCTCTTCGACATGTCGCTGAAGCGCATGAAGGAGGTGCAGTACTACTACATCGTGATGGCGGTGCTGGTCGCGACCATCCTGGTCGTCAACCGCATCCTCGCCTCGTATCTGGGCCGTGCCTTCGAAGCGTTGCGCGACAGCCCGATCGCCTCGGACTGCATGGCGGTCAGCGTCTACAAGTACAAGGTCTACGCCTTCGTCACGAGTGCCGCCTTCGCCGGGCTGGGCGGGGCGCTGTTCGCCTATTCCGAACAGTATATCGCGCCGAACAATTTCAGCTTCGACCTGTCGATCCAGTTCCTGCTCGCGGTCACCATGGGCGGGCGCAAATCCCGCCTCGGCCCGATCCTGGGGGCGGCGATCGTCGTGTTCCTGCCCAACCTGCTCGCCGATATCAGCCTGTTCCGCACGCTCGCCCTGGTGGTGGCCGTGGTCGCGGTGGCGGGCGGCGTCGTCACCATGATCCGCGCCCCGGAAAACCGCTGGCGCGCGGTCATGCCCATGGTGCTGTGCGTGCTGTTCTACGGCTTCGCGCTCAGCTTGCGCAGCATCACCGACTACAAGCTCACCGTGTTCGGCCTGATGATCCTGTTCGTCGTCTACTACCTGCCCGACGGCATCGTCGGCGCGGCGAAGAAGCTGCTCGCCAGCCTCAATCCCGCCTGGGTGCGCCTACATGCCGTAATCGAGGCGACCGGCGACGCCGCCGGGACTTTTGTCCAGGGTGCCGGTGTCCAGGGTGCTGGCGTCCAGGGTGCTGGCGTCCAGGGTGCTGGCGTCCAGGGTTCCGGCGGCGAGGGGGAGGTCCTGCTCGACGTCAAGGGCGTCGTCATGCAGTTCGGCGGGTTGCGCGCGCTCAACGAGGTCGATCTCGCGGTCAAGGCCGGCACGATCCACGGGCTGATTGGCCCGAACGGCTCGGGCAAGAGCACCATGATGAATGTGCTGACCGGCATCTATGTGCCCACCGGCGGCGCCATCGGCTTCGCCGGGCGCTCCATCGCCGGCTTGAAGTCGCCGGAGATCGCCGGTCGCGGCATCGCGCGGACCTTCCAGAACGTGCAGCTGTTCGGCGAGTTGACGCTGATCGAGAACGTCTTGGTCGGCCTGCATCACACCTACCGGTCCGGCTTCCACGACGTGGCGCTGCGCACGCCGCGCGCGGTGCGCGAGGAGGCGGCCGCCCGCCGCCGCGCCGCCGGCATCCTCGCCTTCGTCGGCCTCGCGGATCTCGCCAACGAGGCGGCGCACAACCTGCCCTACGGCAAGCAGCGCCTGCTCGAAATCGGCCGCGCCCTGGCCCTCGACCCCAGGCTGCTGCTGCTCGACGAGCCCGCCGCCGGCCTGACGGCACCGGACATCAAGGAGCTGGTGCGGATCGTCCGCAAGATCCGCGACCAGGGCATCACCGTGATCCTGATCGAGCACCACATGGATGTCGTCATGAGCGTCTGCGACCGCGTGACGGTGCTCGATTTCGGCCAGAAGATCGCCGAGGGCAAGCCCGCCGAGGTGCAAGCCGACCCCCGCGTCGTCGAAGCCTATCTCGGTGGCGCGGTCTCGGACGCGGCATGATGGGGACCCCCATGCCGGCCCCCGCGCTTCCCATGCTCAGCGTCGAAAACCTCGTCGCCGGCTATGGCAAGGTCGAGGTCCTGCACGGCATCGACATCGCCGTGCCGGAAGGCGCGCTGGTGACGCTGATCGGTTCGAACGGCGCCGGCAAGACGACGACGCTGCGCGCGCTCACCGGCATGATCAAACCCACCTCCGGCTCGATCAAGCTCGGCGGCGCCGAGATCGCCGGCCTGCCGTCCTATCTCATCACGCGGCGCGGCGTGGCGCACTCGCCCGAGGGACGGCGCATCTTCCCGACCCAGTCCGTGACCGACAACCTCCTGCTCGGCGCCTTCCCGCGGCTCACCGGGGCGCGGCCGAGGGGCGACGTCAAGGCCGATATGGCGGCCATGTTCGAGCGCTTTCCCCGCCTCGCCGAGCGACGCGCGCAGCTCGCCGGGACCCTGTCCGGCGGGGAACAGCAGATGCTCGCGATCGCCCGCGCGCTGATGCTGCGCCCCCAGGTGCTGTTCCTGGACGAGCCCTCGATGGGCCTGGCGCCGCGTCTCGTCGAGGAAGTCTTCAGGACCATCGCCGATCTGAAGCGCGAGAAGATCACCATGCTGCTGGTGGAACAATTCGCCGCCGCGGCGCTCGACGTCGCCGATTACGGCTATGTCCTGGAGAACGGCCGGCTCACCGGGGCGGGAGAGGCCTCGGCGCTGAAGAACGACCCCGCCGTGCGCGCGGCCTATCTCGGCAAGGCGCATTAGCCGCGGGCCGCTCCCGCTTGACGGTTCGTGCCGGGATGCAGCATAGCGTGCTGCCATCCTCGGAAGGAAAGCGGTCAGCCATGGTGTTGCCGGCGATACTCTCGCTCTCGTTGATGCTGCCGGGAATGACCGCGCCCGGCGGCGGGGTTCCGCCGTTCATGCCCATCGCCGCCCCCCAAGAAGCCGCGATCCCCCCCTGGGAGGCCGCCCCCCGGGATCATGACCCGACATCGCCCGCCTGGATGACCCTGCACGAGGATCTGGTGGCCGGCATCCGCTCGGCACCGCCGCCCGATCTCCTGTTCATCGGCGATTCGATCACCGCGCAGTGGCAGCGGCAGGGTCTGCCGGTCTGGCAAAAGGCGTTCGCGCCGCGCAAGGCGTTCGGCCTCGGCATCAACGGCGACACCACGCAAAGCGTGCTGTGGCGCCTCGATCATGGCGAGGTCGACGGGATCGCCCCCCGCGTCACGGTGCTGCTGATCGGCACCAACAACATCCGCCACGCCTCGGCGCGCGACGTGGTGCGCGGCATCGAGGCGGTCGCCGCCGCGATTCGCCACAAGCTGCCGGGGACCAAGCTGGTGGTGCTGGGGCTGTTCCCGCGCAGCCTGCGCGCCGACGACTCGCTGCGGCTCAAGGTCAACGCGGTCAACACGATCCTGGCGCGGGTCGATCTCGGCCGGCAGGCGCGGTATCTCGACATCGGCACCAGCTTTCTCGACCGGAACGGCACGCTGCCGAAATCGATCATGGCGGACGGGCTGCACCCGACCGAGAGGGGCTACGAGGTCTGGGCCGCGGCATTGGCGCCGACTCTGGACAGCCTGCTGCGCTGACGCTTCGCTGGGGACAGCCTGCCGCGCCGACGCCTCGCTGGCACCGAAATTGCGCGTATGCCGGCATGGTCAGTCATCAGGGGTGCGCCGTGCGTCGTTGGAATTTCGTGAAATCGGTCGGTCTCGCCGCGGCGCTGGCCCTCGTTCTGCCGTTCGGTCTGGCGGGCATGGCGCAGGCGGGCGGCACGCTGCGCATGGCCCTGACCGCCTCGGACATCCCGCTGACCACGGGGCAGACCGATAATGGCGGCGAGGGCATGCGCGTCATGGGCTATACCGCCTATGACGGGCTGATCAATTGGGACCTGTCCTCGGCCGACAAGGCATCGGGGCTGGTGCCGGGTCTGGCCACGTCGTGGCAGGTCGACGCCACGGACAAGACGCGCTGGGTGTTCACGCTGCGCCAGGGCGTCAAATTCCATGACGGCTCGGCGTTCGATGCCGACAGCGTCACCTGGAACCTCGCCAAGCTGGTCGACGACAAGTCGCCGCAATACGATCCGAAACAGGCGGCCCAGGGCCGGACGCGCATCCCGACGGTGACCGGGTGGAAAAAGCTGGATGATTTCACCGTCGAAATCACCACCGGCCAGCCCGATGCGTTCCTGCCCTACGAGATCGCCTGGATCATGATGTCCAGCCCCGCGCAGTGGGAGAAAGTCGGGCGCGACTGGAACAAATTCGCCCTGACGCCCTCCGGCACCGGCCCCTGGAAGATCGCGAGCTGGACCGCGCGGGAGCGGGCGGAGCTCGTGCGCAATCCGGATTATTGGGACGCGGCGCGGGTGCCGAAGCTGGACAAGCTGATCCTGATCCCGATGCCGGATGCGAGCGCCCGCACAGCGGCGCTGCGCTCGGGCCAGGTCGACTGGATCGAGGCGCCAGCGCCCGACGCGGTGCCCAGCCTGACCGCCGCCGGCTTCAAGCTGGTCACCAACGGCTACCCGCATAACTGGACCTGGCATTTGAGCCGCGTCGAGGGGTCGCCCTGGAACGATATCCGGGTGCGCAAGGCCGCCAATCTGGCGGTGGATCGCGAGGGGCTGAAGCAATTGCTCGGCGGGTTGATGATCCCGGCCAAGGGCTTCGTGCTGCCGTCCAGCCCCTGGTTCGGCCATCCGACTTTCGACGTGCGTTACGATCCCGAGGCCGCGAAAAAGTTGCTCGCCGAGGCGGGCTACGGCCCCTCGAAGCCGCTCAAGGTCAAGATCCTGATCTCGGCCTCGGGCTCCGGCCAGATGCAGCCCCTGCCGATGAACGAGTTCGTCCAGCAGAACCTCAAGGATGTCGGGATCGAGGCCGATTTCGAGGTCGTCGAATGGAACACGCTGATCAATATTTGGCGTGCCGGCGCCAAATCCGAGATGTCCAAGGGCGCGTCCGGCATGAACTACAGCTACTTCATCCAGGACCCGTTCACCGCTTTCGTGCGCCATGTGAAATCGTCGCTGGCACCGCCCAAGGGAACGAATTGGGGCTTCTACAGCGATCCGGAGATGGACAAGCTGCTGGACGAGGCGCAGACGACCTTCGATCCGGACAAGCAGACGCTGATCCTGCAGAAGGTGCACGAGAAGTACGTCGACGACGCGGCTTTCCTGATGATCACCCACGACGTCAACCCACGCGCCCTGTCGCCCAAGGTAAAGGGCTTCATCCAGGCGCAGAACTGGTTCCAGGACTTCTCGCCGATCACGATGGAGTAGGGGCGGGGCACGGCGGGTTTGACCGTTGAGGCACGAATCCGTCCCTCTCCGCCTCTGGGCTACGGCATTCACAGCCGTATCCGCCGATGTTGTCGTCATAGGCTTAGGCGCCGTAGGCAGCGCCACGCTGTACCGCCTGGCCCGGCAGGGCATCCAGGCCATCGGCATCGACCGCTTTCATCCGCCACATGACCGCGGCTCCACCCATGGCGAAAGCCGCATCACCCGGCTGGGCGTCGGGGAGGGCCATGCTTATGCGTCGCTGGTTCGTCGGTCGCACGAAATCTGGCGCGAGTTGGAAGCTGAGACCGGCGAGGCGCTGATGCTGCGCACCGGCGGGCTGATCCTCGGTCCGCAAGCGGGCGGCACAAGCCATCACGGCGCTGCGGATTTCGTCGGCCGCAGCATCGCCGTCGCCACCGCCAACGACGTGCCGCATGAGGTGCTCGACAGCGCGGAAATGAAGCGTCGGTATCCGCAGTTGGGTTTGCGCGGCGACGAACGTGGCTATTTCGAGCCCAGCGCCGGTGTGGTGCTGCCGGAGCGCGCGGTTGCGTTGCAATTACGGCTTGCCGCGCAACTAGGCGCGACGTTGCGCCTTGGCGAGCCGGTGCTGAGCCTTGCGGAAACCCAGGGTGGTGTTGAGATCGTCACCGATCAGGGCCGGGTAAATGCCGGTCGGGTCATCATGGCCGCCGGTGCCTGGTTGCCGGGTTTGGCGGGGCTCGGCGCCCATGCGAAAGTGTTTCGACAGGCATCGCATTGGTATGCCGCCGATAATGCCGCCGCCTACGCGCCGGATCGCTTTCCAGTTATGCTTTGGATCCACGGCAGTGCGGAACACGACTACATCTACGCCTTCCCCTCGGTTGACGGCGCCACGGTGAAGGCGGCGAGTGAGCGTTACAGCGCGCCGCTCGATCCTGATGCGGTGGATCGCGTGGTGACGCCGGAGGAATCGGCCGGCATTCATTCCCGGTATGTCGCCGGTCGCCTGCTCGGGGTTGGCAGCCAGGTCGTACCAGCCGGTACTTGCCTTTACACTGTGACCCCGGATGCCGGGTTCCTGGTGGACCGGATGCCGGGGACATCGCGCGTCATCGTCGCGTCCGCGTGCTCAGGCCATGGGTTCAAACATTCGCCCGCACTTGGCGAGGCCTTGGCCGGCATGGCAACCGCTGATGAAATTCCTGAATCGATGGCAGCGTTCGCATTGGAGCGGTTCGCGGCCTGACAGCGTGAAGGACAGGAGCATACTGATGTCGGAATTACAGACCGAATACGAGATTTCAACCGAGCCGCATCGCCTCGACGTGGATGTCATTTACAACTTCCTGGCGAATGACAGTTATTGGTCGCCTGGGATTCCTCGATCGATCGTGGAGCGGGCGGTCGAGAATTCGCTTTGTTTTGGCGTTTACCATGCCACGGGTCAGGTCGGGTTTGGCCGCATCGTCACTGACAAATCGACATTCGCACTGCTGGCCGACGTGTTCATACTGGAGCCGCATCGGGGCAAAGGCCTGTCCAAGTGGCTTATGCGCTGCATAATGGACCATAAGGACCTGCAAGGTCTGCGTCGCTGGCTCCTGTTGACGTCGGACGCCCACGGTTTGTATCGCCAATTCGGCTTCGAAGACCTCGCGAACACCTGGCGATTTATGGAGATCTTGCGGGCGGACGTCTATCGGGCATCATAACGGCTGTATCGGGTTAGATTTGCCGGATGAGGAATGAAAGGGATTGGGCTTCAGTTCGGCGCTTACCCAGAATGGCCGCAAGTGTGCGGCGGCCAAGCTCTAAACCTCAGCCGCCCATCCGACTGGATCCGAACCCACCGGCATTAGGCCTGGGTAGCCACGATAACGATCCTCGGCAACCCGCCAAACCCTTGTGCGGCATTCCTAATGGCCGAAATCGACGGTGATCGGCCGGTCTAGCGTGACGATGTCGCAGTCGCCGGGGCCGACCCGGCCGACCACCAGCGCCTCCGCCGGGACGCCCAACGCCACGGCCGGGTGGTGCCAGGTGCCGGTGGCGAAATTGACGCCGCTGCCGGGCGGGACGGCGAAGACGCGGATCGCCGCGGGATCGAGCCGCTCCGCCGCGGGGGCGACGATCGCCAGCAGCGTCCCGGCGCCCAGCGGGATGAAGGCCTGGGTCGAGGCGGGGTGGCGTTCCATCACGCCGATGCGGAAATCGGCCGGCGCCGCCGCGACGCGGTACAGGCTGAGTGCGGCGACGCCTTCCTGTTCGGTGAGGCGCAACCGGGCCAGCAGCCAGCTTTCGCCGGAGCCCTGGTTGATGCTGTGGCCCGGCGTATCGGGCTTGGCCAAGATCTCACCGAAGGGAGCGAAGGCCTCGGTGGAAAGCGTCTCGACGCGCCGGATCATGCCGATCGCCCAGTCATGCCGATTGCCCCGCCATGGCGACCGCCATGTCCGCAGGCGGAGTCGGGGCGAACAGGTCGGTTTGCCGCCGCTCATGGTCGAGCAGCCAGCGTTTGCGTTCCAGCCCGCCGGCATAGCCGGTCAACTGCCCCTTGGCGCCGATCACCCGGTGGCACGGCACGACGATCGCCACCGGATTGAGTGAATTGGCGAGGCCGACCGCGCGCGACGCGGTCGGTCGGCCGATCCGCTGGGCCAGCGCGCCATAGCTCAGCGTGCCGCCGGCCGGGATCGTCCGCAGCGCCGCCCAGACGATCCGCTGAAACGGTGTCCCACCGGTCCGCACCGCCAGGCCGTCCACGGCGGTGATGTCCCCCGCGAGGTAGTCCGTGAGTCGGCGCGCGGCATTCGACGCCGCCTTGCCGGCGACGAGGCTGACCGAGCCGAGCCGGGTCGCCAGCAGCCGTGTCATGCGGGCGTCGTAATCGCCGAAATCCAGCGCCACCAGGGCGCGGTCATCCGAGACCAGCACGATCGTGCCGACCGGTGACGGCATTTCCTCGATCGATAGATGTTCCATATGGCTTTCCGTGGTCGCGGCGGTATGCATCATTGCGGGCGCTGCGCCGCTATAGTGGTCCGCACCCTAACTCAAGCCCCGTGAAGAGCATGCCAAGCACCTCAGCAGAAACCATCCCATCCGACAACCATCCGCCGATCATTCTGGTGGTCATGGGCGTCTCCGCGGTCGGCAAGACGACGGTGGCCCGCGGCCTGGCCGAGCGGCTGGGCTGGGCGTTCGAGGAAGGCGACGACCTGCACCCGCCGGAGAACGTCGCCAAGATGAAAAGCGGCCAGCCGCTCGACGACGATGATCGACGGCCCTGGCTGCTGCGCATCGGCGTCTGGATCGACGCGTGCCTGGCCGCCGGCCGGTCGGGGGTGGTGACGTGCTCGGCGCTGCGTCGGCGCTACCGCGATCTTCTCGCCAAGGACCGTCCCGCGGTCCGCTTCGTGTTCCTGCACGGCGACCACGCGCTGCTCGCCGGCCGGATCGCTCACCGGCACGGGCATTTCATGCCGACCGGCCTGCTCGACAGCCAGTTCGCGACGTTGGAGCCGCCTGGGCCCGACGAAAACCCGATCTCGATCGAGGTCGGGCCACCGGCCGGCGACCTGGTTCAGCAGGTGATCGATCGGCTTGGCATCGGCAGCGGCCGATAGGCTGGCCAGGCGTTGGATCGTCGGGCCGTTGGATCGTCGGGCCGTTGGATCGTCGGGCCGTCGGATCGTCGGGCCGCCGGATCGTCGGGCCCGCGTCCAGCCCTCGTTAACTATTCCGGGACATAGTAACGCGTGCCGACCGTGCGGATCGCGGCAGGAGGCTATTATCCTCCAATAGGGATGGCTTCTCCGCAGCCATACGGATCTTCGAATGACGCGTCTTACCTGGTTTATCGACCGCCTGACGATCCGCACATTGATGAGGGCGGCGATCGGTACCCTGGCGGCGGTGGCATTGATCGGGATGGCCCGGTTGGCCTGGGTCGATTACGACAATGCGAGCAACGCGCAAGACGCTTCCAAGACCCTGAAGCTGCTGGGACGCGTGATCGCCGTGTCCCACGGTATCGGGGTGGAGCGTGGCCAGACCGTCGCGATGCTGCTGACGCCGGAACCGGCGAATCCCGCCGCTTTGGACGTTCTCGCCGCCGCGCGGACGAACACCGACGCGCTGTTCGGCGCGGTTCTGAGATCGGTACCCGACAGCGCCTTCGATGAGGCATCTGAACTACGCCGGAACGTGACGCAGCTTCAGCTGTCGCTGGGGCTGATGCGGGGGAGCGCCGACCTTCAGATGGCGCGTCCATCAACCGAGCGTACGCCAGGTTTCCTGGACCGCTATGCGTTGGCGATCGCCGGCATCAGCGACGGCACGTCACGGTTGAGTGCCCGCCTTAGAACGATGACCATTGGCTATGCCCCGGAGGTCGGGGCGAATTTGGACTTGGCGCGCATCGCCATGGAAATGCGGGAATATGGCGGCCGCCGGTCGTTGTCTGTGTCGGCCACCGTCCGCCGACAGCGGACGATGACCCAGGAGGAGGTGCGCAGCTGGGCCGAATTCACCGGGCGGCTTCAACTGCTGTGGAAATTGGTGGAGACGCAAAGTGTCGCGAATGCCGTCTCCCCGACGGTGAGGGCAGCTATCGATTCCGTTCGCTGGCTCTATTTCGGCGAGCTCGAAAAGCTGTACGAGGAAATTCTCGCCCGGAAAATGGCAGGCGAGATCGGCATATCCCCGGGTCAAGCGGCGGAGCTGCGTGCCAAGACCACCGCGGCGATGACACCGATCTATGACATGGCCAGCCTATCGATCGCCGAAAGCCAGGCGAGCGTCGATGAAGCGTGGTTCCACGCGCTCTGGCGATTTGCCCTGACATCGTCGGGGTTGGTGGCGATGCTGGTCCTGGCGCTCGGTACCTTCATCGGGTTCGACCGCCGCGTCGGGCGGCCGCTCGGGTCGTTGACGTCGGTGCTGCTGCGACTGGCCGATGGCGATCCGAATGTCATTGTGCCTGGCCAAGGGCGCGCCGACGAAATCGGCCGGATCGGTCGGGCGATCGAGACGCTGCGAACCAAATCCCTGGAAATGGCGGAATCGCGGGATCGCGAACACCGTGTGATGCTGCAGGCGATCATCGATCAGGTGCCGGCCCTGATCAACGTCAAGGACGTGGGTCGCCGTTATATCCTGGTCAACAGTGCCCAGGCTGCGGCCTTCATCGGCGATACGCGGGATATCATCGGCAAACGCGCCGAAGATTTCCGGCGGACCACCGCCGATGAGGCATCGGATCAGGCGTTGCTGGCGGACATCAATCAAAGCGAACAGAAGATCTTGGAGACCGGCCAAGGCTACATGAATGTCGAGAAAACCGTGGTCACCGAGCACGGCGAGACACAACATCTGTTGCTCTCCAAAGTGCCGCTGTTCGATGCCGAGAAACGCGTGATCGGAATCATTACCGCGGCCGTCGATTTCACCAAGCAAAAGCGCATCGAGGCGGATCTGCGCGAGGCGCGGATCGCGGCGGAAAGCGCCAATGTGGCGAAGTCCGAATTTCTGGCGAATATGAGCCACGAGATCCGCACGCCGATGAACGGCATCATCGGCATGAACGGCCTGCTGCTGCGGACGTCCCTGATGCCCGAGCAGCGCAAATTCGCCGAGGCGGTCCAGCTTTCGGCGGATTCATTGCTCGTCATCATCAACGACATCCTGGATATCTCGAAACTCGAGGCCGGCAAGGTCGAGCTTGAAGAGGTCGATTTCAACCTCGAACCGCTGGTCGAGGACGTCGTCGAACTGTTCTCGCCGAAGGCCCATGAGAAGACCATCGAGATCGCGTCGTATCTCGATGATGGCGCTCGGCGGCCGTTGCGCGGCGATCCGACGCGGCTGCGCCAGATCCTGCTCAACCTGGTATCGAACGCGATCAAATTCACGCAAAGCGGCGTGGTTTCGGTCGAGGTCAGATCCTGGGTCCGAAAACCCGATCGCACCGCGTTGCGCGTCGAGGTGCATGACACCGGCATCGGCGTCAGCGCCGAGGCCAAGGCGAAGCTGTTCCAGAAATTCCAGCAGGCGGATGGCTCGATTACCCGCCGGTTCGGCGGTACGGGCCTCGGCCTCTCGATTTCGCAGCAACTGATCCATCTGATCGGCGGCGATATCGGTGTCGCCGATCGGCCCGGCGGCGGCAGCACCTTCTGGTTCGAGGTGGAGCTGCCGAATGCCGGCCGGGTGATCGCCAAGCCGCGGCGATCGGGTGCGGGGTTGCGCGGTGCCCGGGTGCTGGTCGTCGATGACATCGAAGTCAACCGACGCATCTTCATGCGTCAGTTGGAGCCCGAAGGCGCCCTCATGAGCGAGGTCGCCGATGGCGAGGCGGCACTTGCCGCCCTGCGGCGCGCCGAGGATGAGGGGCGGCCTTTCGATATCGTGCTGCTCGACCAGATGATGCCGGGCATGGCTGGTGAGGTCGTGGCGGAGCGGATCCGCGCCATGACGGGATGGCGGCAACCCAAGCTGGTGCTGGTTTCCTCGGTTGGCATTCCGACGCGGCGCGACCGGGCGGCCACCGCCGGTTTCGATACGTTCCTGACCAAACCGGTCCGCTACAAGGAACTGCTGACCTGCCTTTCCGGCCTGTGGCGTGCCGACCAGGCGCCGACGACCCCACCGCTCGTCGAGATGCCGCTCCTCTCGGACGCGGCGCCCGGAGCCGCGGCGGGCCATGTGCTGCTGGCCGAGGACAACGAGGTCAATACGCTGCTCGCCACGACCTTGCTGCGAGGGGCGGGCTATACCGTCGATTGCGTGGCGAACGGCGTCGCGGCGGTCGCGGCGGCAAAAAGCACGGCCTATGATTTGATCCTGATGGACGTCCAGATGCCGGAGATGAACGGTCTGGAAGCGACGGCGCTCATCCGTGGGCTCGATGGCGGCGCTGGTGCCGTGCCGATCGTCGCCATGACCGCGAATGCCATGCGCAGCGATCAGGAGGTTTGTCTGGCCGCCGGCATGAATGATTTCATCGCCAAGCCGATCGATGTCGACGCCTTCCTCTCGCTCGTCGCCCAGTATGTCCGGCCGGGCAGGGCCGATCGGCCTGCCTCGATCGGGCCTGCCTCGACCGGATCTGTGGCGGCCGATCCGCCGGAGGTCGACGAGGCTTATCTCGACGGGTTGATCAAAATGCTGCAGCCCGAACGCCTGCATATGATCATCGGCATCTATCTCGACGGCGCGGACAGCCGGTTGGCCCGCATCGAGGCCGCCGCGCAGGCCATGGATCTCATCGTCCTGGCGCGCGAAGCCCATGACTTGAAAAGTACATCGGGAAATTTCGGTGCCCGGGGACTGCAGAGGTTGGCCGAGCGGCTCGAAACCGCCTGCAAGACCGCCGACCATCCAGCGATACCGTCGATCGTCGAGGCCATCCGCGACGCCTCGGCTCGCGCGTCCGAGCGCCTCGGCCAAACACTCGCGAGCCTCGATCCGGTGGCAAAAAAGGTCTCGGTCATCGGCGGCTGACCTTGGAGACCTCTCCGGCGTGTCGTCATGCGCAGCGTCGGGCGGCGCCGAGCCAAGCGCCATAGCGGGCGAGGAAACGGGGGGTTTCCGAGGGGCTGAAGACATGTTCCAGGACACTGTGGGCGGCACCCAGCAGGCAGGCTTCGTCGACCGGGGGCGAGGCTAGGAGCACCAGATCGCGCGTCGCCAGCGGCAGGCAGCGCCGATAGATCATCTCCCGTATCCCGGCCAGGAGCGGAGCGCCCGCCCGGGCGAGCGTGCCGCCGATGACGATCTGACCGGGATTGAGGATGCTGATCGCAGCGCAGATCGCTTCGCCCACCGCCCGGCCGGCGGCCTCGACGCGCTGGATCGCTTCCGGCACCTGCCGGTCTACCAGAGCGATCACGTCACGCGCGTCGGTGGCGTCGAAGCCGAGGGCCCGTAGATCGCGGGCAAGCGCCCAGCCGCCCGCGCGGGCTTCCAAGCATCCGAGTTTGCCGCACCGGCACAGCGGCGCCTCCTGACCGAGGAACTGGATGTGGCCAATGTCTCCCGATGCCCCTTGTGCCCCGCGATGGAGACGTCCGTCGGTGACGATGCCAGACCCGATGCCTGTGCCGATCTTCACGAAGAAGAGCTCCTTGGCCGTCACGTCCGGGCGACGGTACTCGTAAACCGTCATGAGATTCACGTCGTTCTCGACGATGGCCGGCGCCTCGAAGCGCGCGGCGAGCCAGGCGCCAATCGGAAAATTGTCCCAGCCCACGAGGATGGACGGCCCGACGACGCGCCCGGCTCGATGGTCGACCGGGGCGGGAAGGCTGATCCCGGTTCCGAGGACGAAGCTTTCGGCCGGTCTGAGAAGCCGATCGAAGCCTTCCGCGATGCGTTCGAGGGCGGCGAGAGGGCCGGCCGAAATGCGGAAACTGATCGTCTCCTGTGCGAGGATCGTCGGCGATAGGTCCGTCACGGCCAGGCGGATATGGGTTTCGCCCATATCCGCCGTCAACATGACGGCGGCGGATGGGTTGAGGGTGAGCAGGCGGGTCGGCCGCCCACCGCTCGGCACCGTCCTGCTGCCTTCGCGGACGATGCCGGCATCAAGGAGCGCATAAAGCCGCTGGGCGAGCGTCACCCGCGATAACCCCGCTGCCTCCATCAGCGCCGCCCGCGACAATCCGTTCGAGCGGGCCACATGCGGCAGGACCGACCCCGCCATGAGAAGCGGCGAACCCGTGGCGTCTTCCCTGAAATCGGCGACAGGCACTGTAGCGAAACCCTCCAATTTGCCGGTGGAACCGGCCTTGGCATGAAACCCTGAAGGTAATTTTGCATAATTTCATGCAAAACACACTTGTCTTATTGTCGATATAAGGCTTAAGTTGGTCTGACGTTGGTCGGCGAGGCGCGGGATAACCCGTGTCGATGATCGGGCAACGGTGGCGGCTCCGGTCGGAGGCGCTCAAGAAATAAAGAAGGCGGCGCCGATGGTGCTGCGGGGGAGGACTTATCCGGCCGTCTCGTTTCGGCCTGGATCACCGACGCCACCAGCGGTTCTTCCCGTCGCATGGATCGGCTGAAACGAGCGGCAAGCCTGCGATCGCCGGCCTGCCGTCTCGGATGCGGCTAGGGGAGAAACCATGAACGACCTCAAAAATTTTATGGGCTGGACCCGGTTTTTGTCGGGGGTGGCAGCTCTTTGTTTCGTGGCCGGCCTTGTGATCGGCACCGTGACGCCCGCGGCGGCGAAGTCCGGCGCGATCGTCATCGGTCTCGTGACCAAGACCGATGCAAATCCGTTTTTCGCGAAGATGCGCGAGGGTGCCGACGCGAAGGCGAAGGAACTTGGCGCCACCGTCCAAAGCTTCGCCGGCAAGTTTGACGGCGACCATGATTCGCAGGTGACCGCGATCGAAAATCTCATCGCGTCGGGCGTCGATGGAATCCTGCTTGTGGCCAGCGACAGCAAGGCGATCGGCTCCGTGGTCGAGCAGGCCCGCAAAGCCGGCATCCTGGTGATAGCACTCGACACGCCGCTCGATCCGGAGAGCGTGGCCGATGCCACCTTCGCCACGGACAATGTCAAGGCCGGCCGGCTGATCGGCCAGTGGGCCGCCAAGACCGTCGGCGATCCGGCCAAGGCCAAGGTCGGCTTTCTGGATGCCCTGGAGAACCAGCCGAGCGTCGACGTCGCCCGTGACCAGGGTTTCATGCTGGGTTTCGGCATCGATCCGAAGGATATGACACGCTATCTCGACGAGGATGATCCGCGCATCGTCGGTCATCAATGGGGCAAGGGATCGGAGGAGGGCGCCCGCACGGGCATGGAACTCCTGCTTCAGAAGGAGCCGAACCTCAATGTCCTCTACACGATCAACGAGCCGACCGCGGCGGGCGCCTATGAAGCGCTGAAGGCCGCCGGCAAGGCGGGTTCGGTGATCGTGACCTCGGTCGATGGCGGCTGCCCCGGCGTGCGTAACGTCAAGGCTGGCGTCATTGGTGCGACCGCCATGCAGTATCCGCTGCTGATGGCGTCGCGCGGCGTCGAGGCGATCGTCGAGTTCAAGAAAACCGGCAAGAAGCCCGAGCCGACCCCTGGTCTCAGCTTCTACGACACGGGCGTGACGCTCGTCACCGACAAGCCGGTGAGCGGCCTGGAGTCGATCACCTCCGAGGCCGCTCTGAAGCAATGCTGGGGCTGAGCATCGGAAAAAGCATTCGAAGGTGAGGAGGGACGCGATGGGAGCATCCGATGTATCGGGGCCAATTCATGCGGCCGATGCCGCGATCGCCTCCTTCGACGATAGCCGCAAATCGCCGCTCAGGCGCCTGCAGGAGGGGCTCCATCGCTATCCGACGATCGTGCCCATCGTGGTTCTCGCGGTCAGCCTCGCCTTCTTCAGCGGCATCGTCGGTAACCGGTTCTTCCAGCCGTTCAACCTGTCGCTGATCATGCAGCAGGTGACGATCATCGCGATCATCGGGATCGCGCAGACGCTCGTCATCCTGACGGCGGGGATAGACCTCTCGGTCGGCGCCATCATGATTCTGGCGACCGTGGTGATGGGGCGGCTCGCCGTGCTGGCCGGTTTGCCGACGGGGTTGGCCTTTGCCATCGGCCTGCTCGTCGGCACGGCTTGCGGCGCCATGAACGGCTTCCTCATCACCTATCCGAAACTGCCGCCGTTCATCGTCACGCTTGGCACCTGGAGCGTTTTCGGGGCGACTTTCCTCTGGTATTCCGGCAGCCAGACGATCCGTGCCCAGGAAGTGGCGGCTGCCGCGCCGTTTCTCCAGCTCACGGGGACCGCCCTGCAAATCGGCGGCGCGCGTCTCACCGTCGGCACGATCCTGACGCTCCTGGTCGGGGCGGCGGTCTGGTATCTGCTCAACCGCACGGCCTTCGGCCGGCACGTTTATGCCACCGGCGACGACCCTGAAGCCGCCCGCCTCGCCGGCATCGACACGCGGCGGACGTTGCTCGCCACCTATACGCTGGCCGGCCTTGTCTGCGCCATCGGCGCCTGGGTGCTCATCGGGCGGGTCGGTGCGATCAGTCCGACCTCCGGCGGCTCGGCCAATCTTGACTCGATCACGGCGGTCGTCATTGGCGGGACGAGCCTGTTCGGTGGCCGCGGTTCCGTGGTCGGAACGCTTGTCGGCGCCCTGATCGTCGGTGTCTTCCGCAATGGCCTGGCCCTCGCCGGGCTCGACGCCCTCTGGCAGGAGTTCACCGTCGGCCTCCTCATCATCGTCGCGGTTGGTCTCGATCAGTGGATCCGCCGGGTGTCGGCATGACCGGGACGGTTTTGGAGGCACCCGCCGGGACGGTTCTGGAGGCACGCGGCCTCGTCAAGCGCTACGGCCGGGTCATCGCGATGGACGGCGTCGATTTCGATCTTCGCGAGAACGAGATTCTCGCGGTCATCGGCGATAACGGCGCCGGCAAGTCGACGATGATCAAGGCGTTGGCCGGCGCCGTCCGGCCGGATGCCGGGGAGATCTTCTTCGAGGGAAAGCAGGTCGATTTCCGCACTCCGATGGATGCACGCCGCGCGGGCGTCGAAAGCGTCTTTCAGAACCTGGCGCTTTCCCCGGCCCTGTCGATCGCCGACAACCTTTTCCTTGGGCGCGAACTCCGCAAGCCGGGCCTGACGGGACGGTTGTTCGGTGATCTCGACAGACGCAAGATGGCGGACGAGGCTCGCCGGCAACTCTCCGCCCTCGGGCTGACGACCATCCAGGACATCCATCAGAAGGTGGAGACGCTGAGCGGCGGCCAGCGGCAGGGCGTCGCCGTCGCGCGGGCCTGCGCCTTCGGTGGTCGCGTGGTCATCATGGACGAGCCGACAGCGGCCCTCGGCGTCAAGGAAAGCCGAAAAGTCCTCGACCTCGTCCTCGACGTGAAGCGGCGTGGCCTGTCGGTTGTGCTCATCTCGCACAACATGCCGCTCGTCTTCGAGGTTGCCGATCGCATCCACATCCATCGTCTCAGCCGTCGCCTCGCGGTGGTACGGCCGCGAGATCTCACCATGTCGGATGTCGTCGCCTTCATGACGGGTGCCGCGACGCCGTCTTCCCACACGGTCGCCGCTTGATTGATCCGACCGTGTTCTCAAACGGTCTCTAACCACGTATCGCAGGGAGACACTCGATGGGTACCCCAAAACGCATGGATATGAAGCTCGCTCGGATTCGGGCCGGGCAGTATACGCCGAAGGATTTCATCATCGCCGACGCCAAGGACGGCGATATGGCGCTGGGCGTCGGCACGGCGGGGCCCGAGTACGACGAGGACGGCAAGTCGACGGGCCGCATGCGCCCGCTTTCGGTCTACCGCGACGGCATGGAGAAAATGGTCCGCTCCGATCTCGTCGACATCATGCTGACCTCGCTCTCTTCCGGCGAGTTCCTAACCCGCGAAGGTATCTTCGCCGCTTCCGACGTGACCCCCGCGATCCGTCTGAACGACGGCAGCGATATCTGGCACTGGCGGGGGGCCACCTATCGCCACCTGCCGACCGTGCCCTTCCGGACCGCGCGGCTCGACCGGGTAAAGCCGATCGCCGATCTCGGCCTCTACGCGCTCACTTTCTTCAACGACCTCGAACAGGATCGGCGCTCGCTCGACGCCTATGCCGCGTTTCGGGACGACGCGTCCGCGCTCGGCATCCGGCATTTCCTCGAAGTGTTCAATCCGCAGTTCGAGATCGCGACGCCCAATTCCGATTTCGCGACATACAACAATGATGCGATCGCCCGCTGCCTCGCCGGCGTCTCGACGATCGACCGGCCGCTCTTCCTGAAGGTGGTCTATAACGGGCCGCGCGCGACCGAGGAGCTTGCCTCCTATGATCCCGGCAATCTTATCGTCGGTATTCTCGGCGGCGCCTCCTCGACGACGCGCGACACGCTGGAGATGGTGAAGCAGGCGGAACGCTATGGCGCCCGCGTGGCACTCTTCGGCCGAAAGATCTTCTTCGCCGAGGATTCCGAGGCGATCGTGCGCGCCATGCGCCGGGTGATCGAGGACGACCTTTCCTCCGAGGAGGCGACGAAGGCCTATCACGACCACCTGTCCAAAAAGGGCATCCGACCGAAGAAGAGCCTGTCGCAGGATATCGAGATCACCGATCCATCGCTCAAAATGGGGGCCTGACGATGAAGTCGGGCCAGCGCCGAGGCTTTCTCACCGGCGGGACCTGGTGCGCCGATCACAACAAGCTCCTGGAATTCTGGCCGGCGGAGGGCACCGCCGCCCAGATCATCGAGGACAGCGTCGAAGGCGGCGGTTCCGCCTGCAATTTCGCCATCGATATCCGCCGCCTCGATCCGGGCATGCCGGTGGAAACGATCGGTTGTCTCGGCGACGACGTGGATGGCCGGCTGCTCGTCGCGCAAGCCGATGCGCATGGCCTCGGACGCGACGGGCTCCTCATCGTCAAGAACGGCCGCACCAACTATACCGATGCCTACAGCGTGCGCTCCACCGCCCGGCGGACCCATCTGTTCCACCAGGGAACGAGCGCGCTGCTCTCGCCCGACCATTTCGACTTCTCCAGAACGACGGCGCGCATCTTCCATCTCGGCCTTCCGGGCATCCACGCGATCATGGATGGGCTGTGGAAGGGGGAGGCGAACGGTTGGCTGGCGGTCCTGAAAGACGCGAAAGCCCATGGGCTCGAGACCAATTTCGAACTCGTGCAAATTCAGCCGGAGCGATTGCGCGGCTTCATCGAGCCCTGTCTCGGCCATCTCGACTATCTCGTCATCAACGACTACGAGGTCGGCGCTATCACCGGCCGGCAGACGGTCCATGACGACGTCACCGATCTCCAAGCCTGTCTGGAAGCGGGAGCCGACTTGATGGACCGGGGGTCGATGCGGATCCTCGCGATCCACTTCCCGCTCGGGGCATTCGCCTTCGAGCGTGGTCGGGGCGTCTTGCGCTGGCCGGCCGTGGCGGTGCCGGCGGACGCCGTGAAGGGAGCCAACGGCGCGGGTGACGCCTTCGCTGCCGGCTTCCTCTATGCCATCCATGAACTGCATCCGGTTGTGGAGGCCCTGCGCCTCGCCCACGCCGCCGCCGCCGCCTCGCTGCGCAGTGTCGGGACGACGGGCGGCGTCGAGAGGTGGCAGCGCTGCCTTGAGCTCGCCGAGCGCTGGGGCTGGCAGTCGATGCCGGCCTGAGCCGTGGCCTGAGCGAAGCGGGCGGCGGCGCGCCCGATTTCAGAAAATCGAAATCCCCGCTGAGGAGCACGGTTATGATAGCCCTTAATCATAACAACAGGCGGGGAAACGACGATGGCGGGAACAAACTTGGGGCGGCGAGCCGTTCTCGGCGGAGCCGCGCTGCTGGGCGCGGGCCGGTTTTTGGGCAGTGCGCGGGCGCAAGGCAGCCCGGTGCGCATCGGCGTGCTGACCGATGAGAGCGGGCCCTATGCCGATAGCGGCGGGGCCGGGTCGATCACGGCGGCGCGGATGGCCGTGCAGGATTTCGGCAAGACCGTGCTCGGCAACCCGATCGAGATCATCCACGCCGATACCCAGAACAAACCGGATATCGCCGGCAGCTTGGCGCGCGAATGGTATGATTCGGGGGTTGATGCGATCATCGACCTGCCGGTCACCCCGGTGGCGGCGGCCGTGCAGAACATCGCCCGGGAGAAGATCCGCACGGTGATGATCACCGCCTCGGCGATCAGCGAGTTCACCTCCAAGAATTGCGCGCCGATCAGCAGCCATTGGGCCGACGATACCCATGCCCTGTCGACCGCCATCGGCAAGGTGGTGACCAGCCAGGGCGGCGACACCTGGTTCTTCATCACGGTGAATTTCAGCTTCGGCGAGGGATTGCAGGCGGCTGCCACCACGGTGATCGAAGCCAGCGGCGGCAAGGTGCTCGGCAGCACCAAATTCCCGATCAACAACCCGGATTTTTCATCGCAGATCCTACAGGCGCAAAGCTCCGGCGCCAAGGTGATCGGCCTCGCCAGCGTCGGCGGCGATCAGGTCAACCTGATCAAGCAAGCGGCGGAATTCGGCTCGCAGGTCAACGGCAAGCAGAAGCTCGCCGCCTTCCTCGTCTACATCACCGACATCCACGCCTTGGGCTTGCAGGTGGCACAGGGGCTGACCTTTTCGAGCAGCTTCTATTGGGATCAGAACGACGCGGCGCGGGCCTTTGCCAAGCGGTTCAGTGCCGAGCGCAAGGCGATGCCGACCAAGAATCAGGCCAGCGTCTATGCCGGCACGCTGCATTTCCTGCGTGGCATGGCATCGGCCGGCACGCGCGACGCAGTGGCGGTGAACAAGGCCATGCGGGCGATCCCCGTCGATTTTTTCGGCCGCCCGGCCACGCTGCGCGAAGATGGACGGCTGCTGTGCGATCTGAAGATTTACCGGGTGAAGACGCCGGCGGAAAGTCAGGCGCCCTGGGATTACTACACCGAAATCGGCGGCCTGCCCGCCGCCGAGGCCTTCCTGCCGATCAACCCCGCCTGCCAAACATGACCGCCTGCCAAACATGACCGTGCCGGGCGGTCAGCCGATCGGCTTCGCCGCCGCCGGCAGGATATAGCGCTCGACAGCCTCGGCGAAGCCATCCTCCTCGTTGCTGAGGGTGGTGACGGTCGCCGCGGCCTTCACGGCGTCGGTGGCATTGCCCATCGCGATGCTGAAGCCGCTGCGTTCGAACATGCGGACATCGTTCGACATGTCGCCGATGGTCGCGATCTCGGTCGTCGGGATGTGCAGCAACTCGGAGAGCGACATGACCGCGGCGCCCTTATGCGCCAGGAGATGAGTGATATCGAGATAGTATTTCTGCGACAGCGCGATCGATGCGTCGTGGCCGAGCGTCGCCTGCATCAGGGTCTCGCAGTCGGCGAGCCGTGCGTAATCCTCGCTGACGCCGACGATCTTGGTCGCGGTGCCGATCGCCGCCTCGAAATCCGTCACCACGATCGGATCGTAGTCGATGGTCATCTGTTCATGGGTGACATGGGCGCCATCTGGCTTGCGGATCAGCCAGTCATTGCCGCTGAAGAACCAGGTATCGACGCCGCTCTCGTCCAGCATCGCCAGGACCTTGCGCGTGATGTCCGGCGCCAGCGGGTGCTCGCGCAGCACGGTCTGATGGCGATCGACGATCATGCCGCCGTTGAAACCGGTCAGCGGGGTCGACAGGTTGAGCGGTTCGACCAGACTGGCCAGGCCCTTGGGCGGGCGCGAGCTGGCGATCGCGAAGGCGATGCCGGCGAGGCCCAGGCGGCGCACGACGTCGATCGCGCGCGGCGTCAGCACCTTGGCCTTGGTGACCAGCGTGCCATCGACATCGCTCAGCAGCAGCGAGATCTTCAGGGGCCTATTGGCGTCGTGGATCATCTTGCTGACTCCCGGCTTGATGCCGGGCGGCTGACGACGCGCACACCCTCCGCATCGGCGATGACGATATCGGTGGCGAGTCCGATGAAGAGGCCGGTTTCGATCACGCCGATCGAGGATTTGATCCGATCGGCGAGGCCGGCCGGATCGGCGATGGCGCCGAACCGGCAATCGAGGATCGAATTGCCGCCATCGGTGATGCGTGGCCGGCCGTCGCCATCGACCCGCAAGGTCACCTCCGCACCCAATGCCTCAAGCCGGCGAATCGTCACCTGACGGCCGAAATCCACCACCTCGACCGGTACCGGCGTTCGGCTGCCCAGCGCGCCGACGGTCTTCGAGATGTCGACGATCACCGCCATGCGCGCGCTGACGCTGGCGACGATCTTTTCGCGCAGCAAGGCGCCGCCCAGCCCTTTGATCAGCGTGAAATCGACAAGATCGACCGCGTCGGCTCCGTCGATGGTCAGATCGATCGCGGTGTGAGTGCTGAAATCCACCAGCGGTATGCCCAGCGCGCGCGCCTGCGCGGCACTCGCCTCCGAGGTCGGGATGCCGACCAGCTTGAGCTTCTCGGCGACCATTCGCCGGCCGATCGCGGCGATCGCGAAGGCGGTGGTCGACCCGGTGCCGAGGCCAAGGACCATGCCGTCTTCGACCATCGCCACGGCGCGCTCCGCCGCCGCCTGCTTCAGCCGATCGGCGGGGCTCAACATAGCATCGCTCATGGCGTGCCCGCGCCCGACGCCGCGGCGTGATCGAGGAAGATGTGCAAGTCGCCCAGCGGCCTCACGCCGGATGCCGGCAGGGCCGGGTCATGGGCCTTCAGCCGTTCGACCATCGCATGCTTGCCGGCGCCGGTGATCAGGAACGCCGCCGTGGCGCTGCTGTTGAGCGCGGGGTAGGTGAGGCTGATCCGCGGTTCGGGCTTGGCGCCGACCACCGCGGTCACCCATGCGGTGCTTTCCGTGAGTGCCGCGGTATTGCCGGGGAACAGCGAGGCGGTGTGGCCGTCATCGCCCAGGCCCAGCAGAGTGACGTCGAACAGCGGCCGATGGGGATCCAGCTCGGCGGCTTCGTAATACGTCCGCAGCTCGTGGGCGTAATGCTCGGCCGCGGCTTCGGGCTCGCCATGGGTCGGGATCGGATGCACGTTCTCCGGCGGCACCGGCACATGGCTCAACAGGACTTCGCGGACCATGCGGAAGTTGCTGTCCGGATGATCCTTGGGCACGAAGCGCTCATCGCCCCAGAACCAGTGGACGCGCTTCCAGGGGATCTGTTCGGACCAGAGCGGTTCGGCAAGCAGACGATAGAGGGTGCGTGGCGTGGAGCCGCCGGACAGGGCCACGGCGAAGGGGCCGTCCTTGGCCCGCGCCGCCGCGATCAGCCACTGCGCCACATGGGCGGCGAGGGCGATGGGGTCGGGCAGCACCGTGACGACTGGATCAGCGCGCATGATCACCCTTTCTTGGCTTTCCCGCCTTGACGGCGCGGTGGTTCGACGTCGACGCCGTTCGGTCAGCTGCGCGGGACGCGCAGGGCGCCGATCGCTTCGCGGTAATCAGAGGCACCGAACACCGACGACCCGGCGACGATCGCGTCGGCGCCCGCCGCCACCGCCTGAACAGCGGTTTCGGCGTTGAGGCCGCCATCCACCTGGATATACGGCTCCAGCCCCAGGCTGTCGCAGCGCTGCCGCACGTGTCGGATCTTGGGCAGAACCTCAGGCAGGAATTTCTGGCCGCCGAAGCCCGGATTGACGGTCATCAGCAGGATCACGTCGCAGAGCGGCAGGACGTAATCCAAGATGTCCGGAGGGGTGGCGGGGTTGAGCACCGCGCCTGCCTTGCAGCCGAGCTCGCGGATCCGGGCGAGGGTCCGGTGCAGGTGTACCGTCGCCTCCACCTGGACCAGGATGTGGTCGGCCCCCGCCCGTGCGAAATCCTCCACATAGCGTTCCGGCTCGACGATCATCAAATGCACGTCGAGCGGCTTCTTGGTCGCCCGCCGCACCGCCGCCACGACCGGTGGCCCGATCGTGATGTTCGGGACGAACCGTCCATCCATCACATCGACATGGATCCAGTCCGCCCCGGCCCGGTCGATCGCCCGCACTTCCTCGCCCAGCCGGCAGAAATCGGCTGACAGGATCGACGGGGCGATGATGACGGGGCGTTGGGGCATGGTGACTGGCGCGCTTCTATGGGGACGGGATCAGGTCAGCTCATACCAGCGGCGGCCCTCGCGGGCGAGCAATTCATCCGCCTCGGCCGGCCCTTGCGAGCCTGCCGGGTACATCGCGAGCGGATGCTCGGGATGGGCCTTCCAGCTATCGATGATCGGCTGCACCACCTTCCACGAGGATTCGACGCTGTCGGCCCGCTGGTAGAGCGTCGGGTCGCCCTGCATGCAGTCGTAGATCAATGTTTCATAGCCGGTGCTTGGCGAGGCCTTGAAATAATCCTTGTAGCGGAAATCCATGCGCACATTGCCCATCTGCACGATGGGACCCGGCACCTTGGCGCCGAATTGGAGGGATACGCCCTCATCGGGCTGGATGTGCAGGATCAGTCGATTGGCCGTCAGCCGATCGACCGCCGTCTCGCGGAACAGCATGTAGGGCGCGCGTTTGAACTGTACGACGATCTCGCTGGTCCGCCGCTTGAGCGACTTGCCGGTCCGCAGATAGAACGGCATGCCGGCCCAACGCCAGTTATCGATCATGACCCGCATCGCCACATAGGTCTCGACCGACGACTTCGGATTGACATCCGGCTCGTCGCGATAGGCATTGACCCGCTTATCGCCGATCGATCCCGCGCTATATTGCCCGCGCACGGTGTTTTCCAACGCGTTTTCCGGTGTGAACGGATGGATCGCATCCAGCACCTTGACCTTCTCGGTCCGCACCGCGTCCGCCGCGAAGGTATTGGGCGGTTCCATCGCGATCAAGGTCAACAGCTGGAACAGATGGTTCGGCACCATGTCGCGCAGGGCGCCGGTCTTTTCATAGAACGACGCTCGCCGCTCGACGCCGACGGTCTCCGCGACCGTGATCTGGATATTGTCGATATGGTCGCGGTTCCACAGCGGTTCGAAGATCCCGTTGGCGAACCGGAACACCATGATGTTCTGGACCGTCTCTTTGCCCAGGTAATGATCGATCCGATAGACTTGATCTTCCGCCAGCACACCCAGCACATCGGCGTTGAGTGCCATGGCCGAGGCGTAATCGGTGCCGAACGGCTTCTCGATGATGACCCGGCGCCAGCCCTTCGATTGATTGGTGAGACCGGCTTCGGCCAATTTATGGACGATCGGGCTGAACAGGCTGGCGGCGACGGCGAGGTAGAACAACGCGTTCGCGACGCCATCATGCTGCTGCGCGGCTTTCTCCAGATGCTGCGTCAGCTTTTCATAGGTGGCGTTGTCGGCGATGTCGCCGGGGAAATACTCCGCCCGGTCGATCAGCTTTTTCCAGGCCGCCTCGTCCAGCCCCTCGGGCGCCGCCGAGCTGCCGCGATTGGCGACGAAATCATTCATCGCATCGGTTAGGCCACTGCGGAATTCCTCGCTGGACATCTCGGTGCGGGCGATGCCGATCAGCGAGAAATCGTCGCTCAGCAGGCCGTCGCGCATCAAATTGTATAGCGCCGGCATCAACAGGCGGCGCGTCAGATCGCCGGCCGCGCCAAAGATCACCATGGTGCAGGGCGATGCGGGGTTTGGCTTTGCGGATGGTTCGGTCATGGCACCTCGATCGCGAAGCTGGTTTGCGGGCCCGGTAAGCCGGGCGGGAGAAGCGGGCGGGACGGGCGATCACCCTTGAGGGGGTTTTTCCACATGTCCGCCAAACCCAAAGCGCATCGCCGACAAGACCCGCTCGGCGTAGGTATGCTCCTGGCGTGACCGGAAGCGGGTGTAGAGTGCTGCCGACAAGACATCGGCCGGTACCGCTTCCTCAAGCGCCGCCATGATCGTCCAGCGACCCTCGCCGGAATCCTCGACGAAGCCGGAATACTCGGACAGCGATGGGTTCTTGGCCATGGCATCGGCGGTGAGGTCGAGCAGCCAGGACGACACGACGCTGCCGCGCCGCCAGACCTCGGCGATGTCGTCCAGCTTGAGATCGAAGCCGGCATTCTCCGGGACGTGCGCGGTGCCGGCGTTCTTCAGAATGTCGAAGCCTTCGGCATAGGCCTGCATCATCCCGTATTCGATCCCGTTATGGATCATCTTGACGAAATGCCCCGATCCGCTGGGGCCGCAATGCAGATAGCCTTGCTCGGCCCGCGACGGGGCGCCGGTCCGGCCGGTGGTGCGGGGGATCCCGCCGACGCCCGGCGCCAGGGCGGATAAGATCGGATCGAGATGGCCGACCGCTGCGGGCGAGCCGCCGATCATCATGCAATAGCCGCGTTCCAGGCCCCAAACACCCCCCGAGGTGCCGACATCGACGTATTCGATGCCGCGCTCGGCGAGCGTCTTGGCCCGCCTCACATCGTCCTTATAGAACGAATTGCCGCCATCGATGATGATGTCGCCGCGTTCCAGCAGGTTGCTCAGTCTTGTCACGGTCGCCTCGGTGATCTCGCCCGCCGGCAGCATCACCCAGGCGATCCGAGGCGCCTTCAGTTTGGCGACGAAGTTTTCCAGCCCATCGGCGCCGACGGCGCCTTCGTCGGCCAGTTTGCTCACCGCGTCGGTGCTTTGATCGTACACCACGCAGTCATGTCCGGCGCGCATCAGGCGGCGGACGATATTGCCGCCCATACGGCCCAAGCCGATCATACCGAGTTGCATCGGTCGTGCCTCCAGCCGAGTTTCAAAAATCCCAGGTCTGGCCCGGGCCTAGCCGACGACCTTGTGCAAGGCCGCCGATAGTTTCGCCAGGCCGTCCTGCAGATCGCTCGGCAAATGGACCCGCAGCGCGCGCCGGCCCCGTTCGATCAGGACATCCAGGTCACCCCGGGCCTGGGCCGCCTTCACCGTGCCAAAACTGTATTTATGGCCTGGTACCGGCAGATCGGTCGCATCGTCGCAGGTGATCTGAAGGAACACCCCGGTGTTCGGGCCGCCCTTATAGGCCTGGCCGGTCGAATGCAGGAAGCGGGGTCCGAAACCCACCACGGTCGCGACGCGCTTGGTGTCGCGGATCGCCAGCCGCAATTGCTGCATGACCTCGATCGTCGCCGGTTCACGGGGGATATAGGCCAGCAGCGCGGCGTAATCGCCGGGCTTCAGCCGGCCGAGATGCGCGCGCAGCACATCTTCGAGGCTACCGCCGCCGAGGGCCGCCGCGTTCTTCGGATCGGCGAACAGCTTGATGCCGTCGATCGTCAGGAACGGCGTTTCGGGCGGCAGCGTACCGCTCGCATCATAGCCGTCTGTCAGCTTGCGCGTGGCGATCTTGCTGGCCTCGACATCCGGCTGATCGAACGGGTTGATCTTGATGATCGATCCGGCGACGGCGGTGGCGATCTCCCAGCGGAAGAACTCCTGGCCCAGTTGCATCCGGTCGCCGACGGTGATCCGCACCACCGGATGACCGGCCTGTTCCAGAGCGGCGATGGCGCTCTCCTGCGCCGCGTCGACCCGTCCGGCGAGCGTCAGATAGACGAACAGGCGGTCGTCGCCATAAACGCTGGGCGGGCCGACCGGCTCGGCATCGACCGGGATCAGGCCCTTGCCCTGCTTGCCGGTGGATTCGGCGATCAGCTGTTCGGCCCAGGCACCGAAATCATCCAGGTCGGTCGATGCGACGACCGTCACCTTGTTGCGGCCCTGCTGTTCGGCGACACCCATGATCGTGCCGAGCAGCACCCCCGGATTGCCCAGCGGCGGGACCGTGGCACCGCAGCTATGCGCCATGATCTGCGTGGCGGTCAGGAACTTCTCGACATCGATGCCCATCGCCGCCGCCGGCACCATGCCGAAATTCGACAGCACCGAATAGCGGCCGCCGATGCTGGGCAGGCCGTAATAGATGTGGCGGAACTGGTCTGCCTCGGCGACCTGCTGCATATGCGAGCCGGGATCGGTGATCGCGACGAAGTGGCGCCCCACGGCGGCGGCGCCGACCACGGCCTTCATCCGCTCGAAGAAATAGCCGTCCAGAATATTGGGTTCCAGCGTGCCGCCGGATTTGCTCGATACGATGACCAATGTCTTGGCGAGGTCGATCTTGGCTTCGAACGTCTTGATCTGGCTCGGGTCCGTGGAATCCAGCACATGCAGGCTGGGATGCCCGTCGATCCGTCCGAAGGTGCCCGCCATGACCTCGGGTCCGAGGCTCGATCCGCCCATGCCGACCAGAAGGACGTGCTTGAACCCGTCCTTGACCAATTCCTCGCTCAGGCTGCGCAGCTCGTCGATATGGGCGAGGCCGGCCTCGACGACGTCGAGCCAGCCGAGCCATTTCGCCTCGTCCTTGCCGGACCAGAGCGTGGCGTCCTTCTGCCACAGCCGGCGTAGGTGACCCTCGCCGCGCCACGCCTCCAGGGAAGCATCCACCGCCTTCTGCAACGTCTCGGGGAGTTTCCAGCTCAGGCTGTTGAGCTGCGAACCCAACAGCTTCACGCGCTTACCTTCGACCGCGGCGAGCAGCTTGTCGGCGGCATCGGCGAAGAGTTGAACGCCGTCCTTGAGCAGCTTGTCGGTGACTTGTTTCAGCGGGATGCCGAGCGGTTCCAGCGACGCCATCACCCGGTCGGCGTCGTCGAGATTTTCCTCGATCGTCGCGCGCACGACGCCGTGGTCCCGGAATGCATCCATGGTGGCGGGCGGCATGGTGTTGACCGTGTCGGGGCCGATCAACTCCTCCACATAGAGCACGTCGCGGAAGGCCGGGTTCTTGGTCCCGGTGCTGGCCCACAGCAGCCGCTGCGACCGGGCGCCCTTGCCGGCGAGCTTGGCCCAGCGGTCGCCGGAGAAGAGTTGCTTGTAACGCTGATAGGTCTGCTTAGCGTTGGCGATGGCGACCTTGCCGATCAGACCCTGCAGCTTGGTCTTCTCGGTGGGATCGGTCGTCGCGGCGATCCGTTTGTCCAGAATGCCGTCGATGGCGCTGTCGATGCGGCTGATGAAGAAGCTGGCGACGCTGGCCAGCTTCGAGATGTCGTAGCCGTTCGCGGCGCGGGCCTCCAGCCCCTCCAGATAGGCATGCGCCACATCGACATAGGCCTGCTGCGCGAACAGCAGGGTGACGTTGACGTTGATGCCGTCGGTGATCAGCTGGCGGATCGCCGGGATACCCTCCGGGGTCGCCGGAACCTTGATCATCAGGTTCGGTCGGGCCACGCGGTGCCAGAACCGGCGGCCCTCCTCGATCGTGCCGGCGGTATCGAGCGCCAGATAGGGCGAGACCTCGAGGCTGATATAGCCGTCATAGCCGTCCGTCTCGTCGTAGACCGGCCGCAGCGCATCGGCGGCGTGCTGGATGTCCTCGATCGCGATCGCCTCGTAGAGGGCGATCGTGCTCTGCGGCGCCGTCGCCTGCAGCTGCTTCAGCGCCTCGTCGTAATCGGCGCCGCCGCCGATCGCCTTTTCGAAGATCGCCGGGTTGGAGGTCATGCCCTTCAACCCGTCGCGCTCGATCAGGGTCTGCAATTCGCCGCTTGTCAGCAGTTGGCGGCTGATGAAATCCAGCCAGACCGACTGCTTTTCGGTCTCTAGCGCCTTCAATGGATTCATGACTGCTGCTCCTTGACCCGGGCGAGTTGCGCCTTGGCCGTGGCCAAGACCTTGTCGGTGGTGAACCCGAATTTCACCAGCAGATCCTTCAACGGTGCCGAAGAACCGAATGTGCTCATGCCGATACGCGCGCCTTGCATGCCGGCATAGCGCTCCCAGCCAAAGGTCGCGGCCTGCTCGACCGACACGCGGGCGGTGACCGAAGCGGGCAGCACCGACGCGCGATAGGCGTCGGATTGCTGCTCGAACAGCTCCCACGACGGCAGGCTGACCACCCGGGCCTTGACGCCTTCGGCGGCCAGCGCCTCGAAGGCCTCGACGCAGAGCTGCACCTCGCTGCCGGTGCCGATCAAGATCACGTCCGGCTTGCCGTCCGGCGGATCCGCCAGCACATAGCCGCCCTTGGCGACACCCTCGGCGGAAGCGTACTTGGATCGGTCGAGGGTCGGCAAGGCTTGCCGGCTGAGGATCAGCGACACCGGGTGATGTTGCAGCCCGGCGATGACGCGCCAGCACGCCACGACCTCGTTGGCATCGGCTGGCCGCAGGGTGATCATGCCCGGTACCGATCGCAAGGCGGCCAGTTGTTCGACCGGCTGGTGGGTCGGGCCATCCTCGCCGACGCCGATCGAATCATGCGTGAAGATATAGACGACCGGCAGCTCCATCAGCGCGCTGAGCCGCAACGCCGGCTTGAGATAGTCGCAGAAGATCAGGAAGCCGGAGCCATAGGGCCGCAGCTTGCTCAGCGACATGCCGTTCAACAGCGCCGCCATGGCGTGTTCGCGGATGCCGAAATGGAAATTGCGCCCGCCCGGTTGCCCCGGTTCGAAATCGCCGGCGCCGTCGAAGGTGAGGCGGGTCTTGGTCGATGGCGCCAGATCGGCCGAGCCGCCCAGCAGCCACGGATAATGCGGCGCCAACACGTTCAGCACCTTGGCCGAGGAGTCCCGGCTGGCGATACCCTTGGCATCGGCCGGGAAACTCGGCAGATCCGCGTCCCAACCCTTGGGCAATTCGCGCCGCTGCATCCGATCCAACTCATCGGCGAGCTCCGGATATTGGCGCCGGTAGACCGAGAGCTTCTCATGCCAGGCGGCACTCGCCTCGGCGCCGCGCCGGCCGAGCCCGTTCCGGATATGCTCGTAGACGCCGTCCGGGACCAGGAACTTCGCATCCTCCGGCCAGCCATAGGCGCGCTTGGCAAGCTTGATCTCGGCCTCGCCGAGCGGCTCGCCATGGGCCTCCTTGGTGTCCTGCTTGTTGGGCGCCCCGAAGCCGATATGGCTGCTGACGATGATCATCGTCGGCCGGTCGAGCGTCTGTTTGAAAGAGTCGATCGCCTCGGCGAATTTCGCCGTGTCGTTGGCGTCGCTGACCCGGATGACGTGCCAGCCATAGGCCAGGAACCGCGCCGCGACGTCCTCATCGAAGGTAAGGTCGGTCTTGCCTTCGATCGTGATGCGGTTGCTGTCGTAGATCCAGCACAGGTTGGCGAGCTTCAGATGGCCGGCGATGGAGGCGGCCTCGCTCGACACCCCCTCCATCATGTCGCCATCGCCGCACAGCGCGTAGACCGAATACTCGAACAGGTCGAAGCCGGGCTTGTTGAAATGCTGGGCGAGCCAGCGTTCGGCGATCGCCATCCCGACGCTGGTCGCGACACCCTGACCCAGCGGGCCGGTCGTGGTCTCGACGCCCGTGGTCCAGCGATATTCCGGATGTCCCGGGCATTTGCTGTCCAGCTGGCGGAAATGCTTGATGTCGTCGAGCGTCACCGCCGTGCGGCCGACCTGCTCGTATTTCTCGTCGACCGCCTTGACATCGGCCAGGTGCAACATCGAGTAGAGCAGCATCGAGGCATGGCCGACCGACAGGACGAACCGGTCGCGACCCGGCCAGATCGGGTCCGCGGGATCGAACATCAGGAACCGCTGCCACAGGGTGTACACCACCGGCGCCATGGCCATCGGCGTGCCGGGATGGCCCGAATTCGCCTGCTGCACCGCGTCCATCGCCAGGGTGCGGATGGTGTTGATGGTCTTAAGGTCGATCGGCTGCTGCTCGATCGTTTGCGGGATCGTCTCGGCTGTCATGGCACGCTGTGCTCCACTACGCGGGTCCGAACGACAAGCGAGGGGCGCCGGGTCGGATCGAAAACCCAGGTCCAGAGCGGTATCCCGTCATGGGAACGCTCAGGGTCGAGTATAGCGCCAATCGGTGAGCGCCGGATGACAGTCTCACTCGATCGTCACCGAATAGTCAGCTCCCTCCCACGTGTGCGCCGCATGCCATCGAAACGTGAAGATGACCTGGGTACCCACCGGTAGCGCCTCGGTCGGCAGATCGGCGATATGCGTGCCGAGGCCTGTCGCTATCGTGTCGCAATCCGTGGTGGTGGTCCAATGATCGATGCTCCAATGCACGGTGGCACTGGCGAGCACTTCGATGCGAAACGCCCGGCCGTGCGAAATGGTTCGTCGTTTCGCCGAGAAACTCCACAAGGCGAGGCGCGGTGTCACCCGGTCGACCTGATAGCGCTGCACCGTTTGCGGCGGCATGTCGAAGACCCGCCCGTCGCGCAGCGAGCGCAGCAGCTTGATGTGTTCGGCATGGGCCCAAACCAGCGGCATGGCGGAGCCGGTCGGTCGGCCGAAGAACAATTCGCGCTCCGGTATGTCGGGGCCGTCCCAGATCTGCTCGGGCAGCATCCCGCCGGGATTCGCCGAGGCTTCGAGCGTGGCCAGCAATGCCCGGGCGACCGTGTCGCGGCCCGCCGCCAATTCGTAATGCGCCCGCTCCCCGGTCAGCAGCGGCCAGGCCCGGCCGATGCCGGTGCCGTCGAACGGCGACCCGTCGGGATGTTCACCATAGCCGTCGCCTGTGTAGCGGCGCCAATACGGCCCGGCCGGCGTCTCCAGCTTCAGCCGCGCATCGATCGCCGTCACCGTGTCGCGCAGGCGCGGATCGTCGGCCGCGCGCAGGCCGAACCGGACGAGTGCCAGCGCGTCGGGGCTGATGATCTGGGCGGCGGGGGCGACGCTGTCCGCCGGCGGCCGGTTCTTGATCGGCACGAACCCGTCGATCGGCGATGCGGCATCGGCCGTATCCGGCGACGCGATCCGCACATAATAGCCGTCGATCCCAAGGTCTTGGGCAAGCTCGGTGCCGCTCACATACATCCACCGTTCGATATCGGCGTTCCAGCAATCCGCGGTTTCGCGCAGATGCAGAGCTATATCGGGTGCGTGGTTCAGTTCCGCCAGATCGGCCGCGACGAGCAGCCCGGCGATCTCGACCGCGATGGTGAAGGGCGAGAACCCGCCATCTTCCTCCCAGCGGTCCTGGCCGGTCACCGGCCCGTTGCGGATGATGAACGCTGCCGCGTCGCGTACCATCGGCCAGTATCGCGTCATGTCCCCCGGGCCGAGTGCCCCGCAGCGCTGGGCCAGATCGACCAGCAGGATCGGAAAGGCGCTTTCGTCCAGCTGGATGCCGGTCCAATAGGGCGTGCCGTCCAGCCAGCTGTTCTGCGGCCAGCCGCCATCCGGTTCCTGGGTCGCCTGCAGGTAGTTCAGCACCCGCCGCGCATCGTCCAAGGCACCGGCGGCGAGGAAACCGCCCGCTGTCTCGACGAGGTCGCGCGGCCAGACCAGGTGATAGCCGCCCAGATCCTCGTCGCCCTTGTTGAAGCCCCAGGGGATCGACAGGCTGGCGATCACGCCGCCCGGAAAGGAGTCGGCGGCATGACTGCGCAGCACGGCGGTGCTGATCCGGTAGAGGCCGTCCTCGGCCGTGGTGTCGCCCTTGGCTGGTTGGTCCAACGCCAGCAGCGGTGCCTGCCAGGCGCGCCAGCCGGCGACATATCCCGCCAATGCCGCGTCGAACCCGTCCTGCAGGCTGGCGATCGCCCGGTGGCCTGCTTCCGATGGCTGCCGGCCGAAGCCCAGCGCCAACACCACGCCATCGGCCGCCGCGGCGATGTCGATCTCGGCGATCATCGCGACATTGCCGTGCTCGGCCCGCGACCAGGTGTTCATCAGCTGGCGGTTGGCCTCGAGTTCCCTCCAGCCATCGGTTTCGCCGACGAAGCCGACCGATCGGGTCACCCAACCGGCCGAGGACGCCAGCGCCAGGGCCGCGGCGCCACCCTGCGCGAACAGCATGCCGATGCCCTTCTGATCGGCGACCCAGGCGGTATTGTCGGCGCCCGCATTGACCAGATGCGGGGCGATCAGCGCATAGAGGCGATAATCCCGCACCGTGCCGCGCAGGGCGGTAAAGGTGACGTGCTGCAGCACGACATCGCGCATCGGATCCGTCACGACCCGCTTGTCGATCCGATACCGCTCGGTGGTGTTGGTCAGATGAAACGCCGGCGCCCCTGGCGCCAAATAGCGTACCGCGTGATCCGCGTCGCGTTTTTCCTCGGACAGGAAATCGAGCCCGGAGGTGACGATCAAGCCCATGTCGCGGATGCAGGCCTGGTCGACGCGCGGGTAATATACCTCGTTCAGGATGCCGTGGCTGAGCGTGAACCAGACGCGACTGAGCGAGCCCGGTGCCGTGCCGACCCCGGTTTTGGCGCTCGACGTCCAGCGCGGCTCGATCCCCGGCGCACCGGGTGCCAGCTTTCCCGACGGGACCCGGCCGCGCATATCCTGGGTGCCAAGGCTCGGCCGCAGCGATACGAGCGGGGTTTTCGCGGGCGTCATGTCATTCATCGCCAAGACGTTTCCACGCTGCTGCCGGGACCCCATCAAAAAAGCCGCTTGGGTAGAGGTAGCGTCTGTTGACGGCTTTTGCCACCCCGGCGGCTGCGTCGGGCGTGGCATCGTCATGGCTTGGCACGGTTTTTCGCTATTGTTGAAGGCCCCGCGCGGAGGGTAGCCTGCGCTCCTTACAGTTTTGTCGCCTGGCGCGGAGATTTATCGATGCCGATCAACAATCGCATTGCGGCGTTCCATCCCGAGATCACGGCGTGGCGCCGTGCGCTGCATGCCCATCCCGAGATCTGCTACGAAGAGAAGTGGACGTCCGACTTCGTCGCGAAGAAGCTCGAGGAATTCGGCATCGAGGTGCATCGCGGTCTGGCCGGAACCGGTGTCGTCGGCACGCTGAAGGGCAATCGTCCGGGCAAGGCCGCGATCGGTCTGCGCGCCGACATGGACGCCTTGCCGATGACCGAGAAGAACACCTTCGACCACGCCTCCCAGATCCCGGGCCGGATGCATGCCTGCGGTCATGACGGGCACACGGCGATGCTGCTGGGGGCGGCGAAATACCTCGCCGAGACGCGCAACTTCGCCGGCACGGTGCAGTTCATCTTCCAGCCGGCCGAGGAAGGCGGGGCAGGCGCCCGTAAGATGATCGAGGAGGGGCTGTTCGAGAAGTTCCCGGTCGATGCCGTGTTCGGCATGCACAACTGGCCGGGGGTTCCGGTCGGCACGATGTCGGGCACCGTCGGTCCGATCATGGCCGCCACGGATACCTTCGAGATCACCGTGCATGGCAAGGGCGGCCACGCCGCCCATCCGGAAAAGGCGGTCGATCCGATCGTCATCGGCGCCCAGCTGGTGACCGCCTTGCAGTCGATCGCCAGCCGCCAGGTCGATCCGATCAAGAACGCGGTGGTCAGCATCACCCAGTTTCACGCGGGCTCGGCCTATAACGTCATTCCCGATGACGTGGTCCTGCGCGGCACGATCCGGACCTTCGATCCCGATGTGCGCAAGCTGGTCGAAACCTCCATGAAGCAGATCTGCGAAGGCATCTGCGCCGGCATGGGCGGCTCCGTCACGGTCGAGCATCGGCCGGGATACCCCGCGACCGTCAATAGCGCGCGGGAGACCGAGGTGGCCCTGGGCATCGCCGAACGGCTGCTCGGCGCCGGCAACGTCGATCGGGCGCCCCAGGCCTCGATGGGCGGCGAGGATTTCGCCTATATGCTGCAGGTCAAGCCGGGCGCCTATCTGCGCATCGGCAACGGCCCCGATACCGAAGGCCGCAAGCTGCACCAGACCAATTACGACTTCAACGACGAGGTCTTGCCGATCGGTGCCAGCTATTGGGCGCAGCTCGTCGAGCAGACCCTGACCAGCGAGGCCTAAGAGGCCGTTTGAGAATGCGGCGGCGGAGGGCCGGCGCGGAAAAGACCCGCTGGACTGACCCGACCGCGTTCTCAAACGGCCTCTAAGCAGGCTTGGCCACAAGGTCGAGCGCCTCGATCTTGTGGCCATACCCTTTCGAAGATTTTCGCTGGTCTATCGCAGATAGCGCGCGGCCGCGTGTTCCTGCCGGAAATTCGGCATCATTGCCTGCCGCGCGGCGTTGAAGCTGTCCCATTGGCCGGCATCCGGCAAAGGCGGGATGGTGATGGTCTCGCGGCGATCGAAGCCGACCAGCGCCGCGTCGACCAACTCACCGGCCTCCATCACCCCTGGAATGTCGTCTAGCGACCGCCCGGAACGCGCCCAAATCTCGGTGCGCGTGGCGGCGGGGAGCACCGCCTGCACGTAGAGACCGCGCGGCCCCAGCTCGGCCTGAAGCGATTGCGAGAAGGTGAGGACGAAGCTCTTGGTCGCGGCGTAGATGCCCGGCATCAATTCGGGTGCTAGGGCGAGTACCGAGGCGATGTTGACGATGGCGCCGCCGCCCTGCGCCACGAAACCGGGGGCCAGAAAGCGCGGCACGACGGCGCCGGCCAGGCGCGTCACCGCGGTGACGTTGAGGCGGATCAAGCTGTCCAGCGCATCGAGGTCGGGATCGGCGAAGCCGCCGGGTGCCGCGGCGCCGGCATTATTGATCAGGAGTCCGATACGGTCGTCCGCGCGCAGCCGCGCCTCGACGCGGGCGACGTCGCCGGCTTCCGTGAGATCGGCCGGAAGCACGTCGATGGCGACCCCGGTCTCGGCGCGAAGGCGCTTGGCCAAGGCTTCCATGCGATCGCGATCGCGCGCGACCAGCACCAGATCGTGGCCCCGATGGGCGAGGCGATCGGCATAGGTCGCCCCTATCCCCGATGAGGCGCCGGTGATCAGCGCGGTCTTTGGAAGAGTGTCCGTCATGCTTGGCTCCTCGGTGCCGGATAATTACATGACGATCGTCATGATTTAATATTTATGGCGATCGTCATATATTTCGTCAAGATGGGGTCCAGACGAAAGGAACGCGCATGCGGGTGACACGGGAAAAGGCGGCCGAGAACCGGCGGAAGATCGTCGCGGCGGCATGCCGCCTGTTCCGCGAGAAGGGCTTCGACGGCGTCGGCGTCGATGCCATCATGGAGGGCGTGGGCCTGACCCATGGCGGTTTCTACGGCCATTTCCGATCGAAGGAGGAACTCGCCGTCGAGGCCGTGGCCCACGGCTTCGCCGTCAGCTCGGCGTGGCAGGGCTCTATGGCCTCGTTGGACGATTTCGTCGCCTCATACCTGTCGACCCGGCATCGCGACGATCGCGGCGGCGGATGCCTGATCGCCGCCCTGGGGGGCGATATGGCGCGGCAGGGTGCCGGGGTTCGGCGCGGGCTGACCGAGTATGTGCGGGCGCATCTCGACCGGCTGACGGGGTGGATCGGCGGACGCGATGCCCCCGCTCGACGCGAACAGGCCGCCCGATACGAACAGGCCGCCCCACGCGAACAGGCGATTGCCACTCTAGCCGGCCTCATCGGCGCGCTGGTCCTCGCCCGCGCGGTCGACGATCCGGAACTCTCCGACGAGATTCTCGCGGCATCGCGCGCGGCCTATGGCAATCGCTCGACCGCCCCTGTCCCCAGCGTCGGCCGGGCTGCCGACCGAGCTTGACCGCGCCGATCTTCCCCTCGTAGGGTTGCGGCGATGGTTCCGCCCGTGAGGGAGGATGAAAAGGGAACGCGGTGCGGGGGTCGCCCCAATGCCGTGGCTGCCCCCGCAACTGTAAGCGGTGAGCCGATCGCCTTCTGAAGCCACTGGGCAACCGGGAAGGCGGCGATCGGTCAGGACCCGCGAGCCAGGAGACCTGCCATCACTGACGTCACTGCAAACGCATTGGGCGGGGTGTCCTGATGGGTGAGGTTCCGCGCGCGGGGCCGTGCCGAGTCTGCATTGACAAGCGACGTCAAGAGGCAGGCATTCCATGATCCATTTTTTGAAGCGTCTTCTCGGCCGTGACGCGCCGCTCCGCCGGCCGATCCTGGCGATCTACACTCTCCTCATCGGCGCGAATGTCGCGGCGTGGGTTTGGGCGCTGATCGCCTTTCAGGCCTATCCGGTGCTGCTCGGCACCGCCCTGCTGGCCTATAGCTTCGGGCTGCGCCACGCGGTCGATGCCGATCACATCGCGGCGATCGACAACGTCACCCGCAAGCTGATGCAGGATGGCAAGCGACCCGTCGCCGTCGGCCTGTTCTTCTCGCTCGGCCATTCGACCGTCGTGATCCTGGCGACCGTGGTGGTCGCGGTGACGGCGAGCGCGCTGGATGGCCGGTTCGCGGCGTGGAAGGATGCCGGCGGCATCATCGGCACCTCGGTCTCGATCTTCTTCCTGTTCGCCCTCGCGATCATGAATGTCATCATCCTGCGCGCCGTCTATCGGGCGTTCCGGCGAGTGCGTGAGGGCGGCCGGTATGTCGAGGAAGACCTCGACCTCATCCTGGCCCAGGGCGGGTTGCTGGCACGCATCTTCCGGCCGCTGTTCAAGCTCATCCGCAGCAGTTGGCAGATGTTCCCGCTGGGGTTTCTGTTCGGCCTCGGCTTCGAGACCGCGACCGAGGTGGCGCTGATCGGCATTTCGGCGGCCGAGGCGTCGCGCGGCCTGCCGATCTGGTCGATCCTGGTGTTTCCGGCCTTGTTCACCGCCGGCATGTCGCTGGTCGACACCACCGACGGCATCCTGATGCTCGGCGCCTATGGCTGGGCCTTCGTCAAGCCGATCCGCAAGCTCTACTACAACATGACCATCACGGCGGTGTCGGTGCTGGTGGCGGTCCTGGTCGGCGGGGTCGAGGCGCTGGGGCTGATCGGCGACCAGTTTTCCCTGGACGGTCCGTTCTGGGAAATGGTCGGCGGCCTCAACGAGAATTTCGGCATGCTCGGCTATCTCATCATCGGGATCTTCGCGATGAGCTGGCTGGTCTCGATACTGGTCTATCGGGCGCGCGGCTATGACCGTCTGACGGTCGAAGGCCCGCTCTAATCAGCGGCCGGCGGCCTGGATCGCCCGCCATACCCGTTCCGGCGTGGCGGGCATATCCAGGCTGCGCACGCCCAGCGGGGCGAGCGCGTCCAGGATCGCGTTGATCAGGGCGGGCGGGGCACCGGCGGCACCGGCCTCGCCGCAGCCCTTCATGCCCAGCGGATGGGACGGCGCCGCCGTCGCCACCGTTTCCAAGGTCAGCGCCGGCAGGTCGTCGGCGCGCGGCAGGCAGTAATCCATCAGCGAGCCGGACAGCAATTGACCGGAAGCCGGGTCATAGACGACCCGCTCGAACCCGGCCTGGCCCAATCCCTGGGCGACGCCGCCCTGCAACTGCCCTTCGAGCAGCGGCGGGTTCAGCACCCGGCCGAAATCATGCACCATCGTATAGCGTTCGATCGAGACCACGCCGGTCTCCGGATCGACCTCGACCTCGGCGATATGACAGCCATTCGGGAAGGTCGGTCCGCTGGGCTGCCAAAAGCCGTTGCCGGTCAGGCTCGCCGGCAGGCCACCCTTGCCCAGGGCGGCGGTCACGGCGGTCATGCCGACCGCCCGGTCGGTGCCGATCACGGTGAATTGCCCATCCCCGAATTCGATATCCGCCACCGCCGCTTCCAGCAGGTCGCCGGCGATCTCGCTCGCCTGGCGGATGATGTCGTGGGAGGCGCGTTCGACGGCGGCGCCGGCGATGGAGATCGAGGCGGAGCCGCCGGTGCCGTGGCCGGTGGCGATGCGGTCGGTGTCGCCCTGAACGACCTCGACGGCGTCGATGGACAGGCCGAGCTGTTCCGCCACCAACTGGGCGAAGGCGGTCTCATGGCCTTGGCCGTTCGACATGGTGCCGACGAAGACGGTGGCCGTGCCGTCGCCGCCCAGCACCAGGGTCGCGGCCTCCGACCAGCCGCCGGCGACGCGCTCGCAGTAATGCGCCAGGCCCATGCCGCGCAGCTTGCCCCGCCCGGCGCTCTCGTCCCGCCGCGCCGGTAGCCCCTTTCGATCGGCGCGCAGCAGCGCCGTATCGAGGGTCTGCGCGAAATCGCCGCTGTCGTAGGTCAGGCCTAGGGCGGTCTTGAACGGCAATTCGGCCGGCGTCACCAGGTTGCGCCGGCGCAGCTCGACCGGATCGATGCCGGTCTGGCGGGCCGCTTCGTCGACCAGCCGCTCGACCAGATAGATCGCCTCCGGCCGTCCGGCGCCGCGATAGACCTCGGTCGGCACCGTATGGGTGAACACGCCGGTGACCGCGACATGGATCTCCGGCGTGCGATAGACCCCGGCCAGCGCCGGGGTGTTGCTGGTCGGCGAGAGCTGGCCCTTGGGGGCGAGATAGGCGCCCAGATTGGCGAGGGTCTCGACGCGCAGCGCCAGGAAATTGCCCTCCCGATCCAGGGCGAGGGAGCCCCGGGTGACGTTGTCGCGGGCGTGATAATCGGTCAGGAAGCCATCGGCGCGGTCGCCCACCCAGCGGACCGGCCGGCCGAGGCGCCGGGCCGCCCAGAGCACCACCACCTGTTCGGGATAGAGCGCGTTCTTGATGCCGAAACTGCCGCCCACATCGGCGACCACCACGCGTACCCGATCCGAGGGCACCCGGAACACCTCGTCCGCCAGCGCATCGCGCACGCCGTGGGGCATCTGCGTGCCGGTATGCAGCGTGTATTTCCCGGCGACCGGATCCCAGTCGCCGATGGCGCCGCGCGTCTCCATGGCACCGACCACGACGCGGTTGTTGACCACGTCCAGCTCGACGATCCGGTCGGCCCGGGCAAAGGCCGCGTCGACCGCCGCGGCGTCGCCGGCCGACCAGCGGAAACTGATATTGCCCGGTGCGTCGTCCCAGACCTGCGGGGCACCGGGCCGGGCGGCGGCCGCGGTGTCGGTCACCGCCGGCAGCGCCTCGTACTCGACCTCGATCAGTTCGAGCGCGTCGCGCGCCGCGTCGGCGGTCTCGGCGACCACGACCGCCACCGTGTCGCCGACGAAGCGCACCCGATCGACCACCACGGCCGGGTGGGGCGGCTGCACCATGGCCGCGTGCTCCGGCCGGGTGCCCGGCAATTTGATGAGCGCCGAGCCCGACGGGACGCCGCCCAACCCGTCGGCATGGTAATCCGCCCCGGTCAGCACGATCAGGACGCCCGGCGCCGCTCCAGCCGCCTTGGTGTCGATGGCGATGACGCGGGCATGCGCATGGGGGCTGCGCAGCATCGCCGCGTGGCATTCGCCCGGCAGGTGGTGATCGTCCGTGAAGCGGCCTTCGCCGGTCAGCAGCCGGTGATCTTCCTTGCGCCGTACCGGCTGCCCGAACGCGTATTCACCCATGCCTCGATCCCATTCCGCTCATCAATCGACCGATCAGATCATGCCAGGCTTTTGCTGGCGATCTCGAACACGCCTTTGGAGAGCGTGGGTTTGGCAAGAATGCGCGCGAGGGCGGCCCTCATCTTGGCCTGGCGACCCGGCTCGTGCCGGCGCCAGGTGCCGAGCGGGCTCAGGATACGCGCCGCCGCCTGGGCGTTGAAGCCATCCAGCTCGATGACGATATCGGCCAGGAACTCATAGCCGGCGCCGTCGGCCGCGTGGAAATGCCGCTGATTGGCCATGGCGAAGCTGCCGACCAGGGCGCGCAGGCGATTGGGGTTCTTGAAGTCGAAGGCTGGGTGCCGGATGAGCTGCTTGACCGCGTCCAGCGTGCCGGGCAGGCCGGACATGGCCTGCAGGGCGAACCACTTGTCGATGACCAGCGCATCGGTCTGCCAGGCATCGTAGAACGCCGCCAAGGCCGTGGCGCGTTCCGGCCGATCGAGATCGATCAGCACCGCCAGCGCGGCGATGGTGTCGGTCATGTTGCCGGCCGTTTCGAATTGCCGCAGCGCGCGCGGCGCCATCTCGTCGGGTAGGGCCGCCGCCAGCAGGGCCAGGCAGGCATTCTTCAGGGCGCGTCGGCCGACCGCCGCCCCATCGATGCGATAGGGTCCCGCATCGGTATAGGCGTGATGGGCGGCCTCCAGCTCGGCGCGCAACCGGCGCCCCAACTCGGCGCGGGCGAAGCGCCGGGCGGTGTGGATGCCCTCGATATTGACCGCCGCCATCTGATCGGCGAGGAACGCCTCGCCGGGCAGCGCCAGCGCTTCGGCGGCGAAGGCGGGATCACCGGCCGCCTTGCGCAGCGTCACGGCGAAGCCTTCGACGAAGCCGTCATCCAAAGCGAGCGTGCCGCCGCGCGCGTTGACCTCGACCAGGTCGAGCAGCACGCGGGTGCCGACCTGCTGACCGGCCTCCCACCGCGCGAAGGCATCGGTGTCATGACCGAACAGAAAGCGCAGCTGATCCAGGCTCTGGCCCTTGACGATGACCGGTGCCGAAAAGTCGCGCAGCAGGGACGGGATCGGCTGCGACGGTACATCGACGAAGCGGAAGGTCTGGCGGGCTTCGGTCACCGCCAGCACCCGTGTGCCGATCGTGGCGGCGGCTTCGCCGTCGAGGCGCATCGGCAATTCGGCGCCGCTCCGGTCCAGCAGGCCGATCGCCAGCGGGATCACCACCGGCAGCTTGCTGGGCTGTCCCGGCGTCGGCGGCGTGGCTTGCGATACCGTCAGCTCGAAGCTGCGCGCCGCCGGATCATAGGCCTCGCTCACCGTCAGTTCGGGCGTGCCGGCCTGCGCGTACCAGCGCTTGAACTGGCTGAGATCGACGCCCGAGGCGTCCTGCATCGCGGCGACGAAATCCTCGATGGTGACCGCCTGGTTGTCGTGCCGCTCGACATAGAGATCCATGCCCTTGCGGAAGGCGACGGCGCCGATCAGCGTATGGATCATGCGGACGACCTCGGCACCCTTCTGGTAGACCGTCGCCGTGTAGAAATTGTTGATCTCGATATAGCTGTCCGGCCGCACCGGATGGGCCATCGGGCTGGCATCCTCCCGGAACTGCGCCGCGCGCAAGCCGCGCACATCCTGGATCCGCTTCACCGCCCGGCTGCCCTGATCGGCGGTGAATTCCTGATCCCGGAACACCGTCAGCCCCTCTTTCAACGACAGCTGGAACCAGTCGCGGCAGGTGACGCGGTCGCCGGTCCAATTGTGGAAATACTCATGGGCGACGACCGTCTCGATGCCCTGGTAATCGCCATCGGTCGCCGTCTCCGGCTTCGCCAGGATGTACTTGGTGTTGAAGACGTTGAGGCCCTTGTTCTCCATCGCCCCCATGTTGAAGTCGGAGACGGCGACGATGTTGAACACGTCGAGATCGTATTCGAAGCCGTAGACCTCCTCGTCCCAGCGCATCGAGGTCTTCAGCGCCGTCATGGCATGGCCGCAGCGGTCCTCGTCGCCCTGCCGCACCCAGATGGCGAGCGGGATGGTGCGGCCCGACCGAGTGACGAAGCTGTCGCGATGCGCCACCAGATCGCCCGCGACCAGCGCGAACAGATAGGCCGGTTTCGGATGCGGATCGACCCACTTCGCCCAATGCCGCCCGGCGCTGCTGGTTCCCGCGTCGACCGGATTGCCGTTCGACAGCAGCACGGGATACCGCGCCCGGTCGGCGAGGATGGTGGTGGTGTAGCGCGCCATCACATCGGGCCGATCGAGGAAATAGGTGATCCGGCGGAATCCCTCGGCCTCGCATTGCGTGCAGAAATTGCCGCCGGAGGTATAGAGGCCGCTGAGCTCGGTGTTGTTCTGCGGCTCGATCACCGTCTCGATATCGAGCGTGAAGGCGTCGGGCACCTCCGCGATGGTGAGGCTGGTGGCATCCACCGCATAGGCGTTGGGGCCGACCGGCTCGTCATCGAGCAGCACCGAGACGAGTTTGAGCGCCTCGCCATCGAGCACCAGCGGCGCGGTCGGCTTGGCCGATGCCGGGTTGCGGCGCAGCGTCAGCCGCGCCTTCACGGCTGTGGAGGTCTCGCCCAGTTCGAACACCAGATCGACCGTGTCGATTAGGAAGTCGGGCACGGCATAATCCGCCAGCCGGATGGCCCGGGGGGCGGTCTCCGGGGCGGAGGAGGGGGCGCCGTCGCGCAGGCTGTCGAGCATGGTCACTCCGAAATCGTTGTCCCTCCAGTCTAAGCGGTTTCTTTTGGACGGGACAGATTTGCGTTGGTTTCGGGTTTACTCAGTCGGGTGGGCCTCCGTCAGGTGCGTTCGCTATCCTCAGCACGGTCCCGTCGGGGCGGGCAATCTCGATGATCGTCTCGACCCTGACCAAGCGCCGGTCCAGGTCGCGCATGTCCTTCGTCAGATCGGACACGGCGGCGCCGACGGAAGCAACCTTGCCGTTCAGCTCGATCGTCGTCCGGAGCCCGTCCAGGATATCCTTGATCGTGCTCATGCCGCCGTCTGGCCATGCAGTTGGGCCCTCGTCACGGCTATGTCGGCCAACGCCTTATCGAGAGCATCCGATGCCGCTTGGCTGCTGCGCTGAACCTCCAGCGCCAGGGCCCCCAATTGCGCCAGCATGATCGCTTCCTCCGGATCGAACGCATCGACCGACCGCCGGACGAACTCACCGACAGACACGCCGGCACGCTTCGCCTTCTTTTCAAGCGCGGCCTTCTCCGTCATGGTCATCAGCGTCGTCACTCGCTCGCTCGCCAGTTCCGTCACGGTTTCCATCGGCCGCTCCTTATCATCGGATCATCATGATAATGAGCTTATCATGAGTATATCACAAGAGTTGATTGGGCGGTCAGCGGATGCGAGCCGGTGATTTGGTCACTTGTTGTGATATTCCGCCGCGTCGCGCCATAGGTCGGCAGCGGAATTTTCGGAGTGCCCTCGCACCTCAAATACTTCTCCCTGGATGTCCTCTCCGGGCGCGACCGCCGGATCTCGTTGGCGGTCATAATCTGGGCAGTATCTCACTCACGTTGAAGCGCCTTTGGTTTCAGGAAGCGCGACTTCTATCTTCGGCGCCCGTCAGACAGCGATGACCGACCGTATTTCCTCGTAATCGACACGCAGCGTTCGGCCGTCCTTTTCCACCAAACCGACCTCGACCAAGGCCGCCACGTCGGCATGGACCCGTTTGTAATCACGGCCAAGGTCACGAGCGAGCGCCCGTATCGAGGCGGTCGGATGAGCGTGAAGATGCCTCAACAACTCGTGCCTCTTATCCGTCATGACTGCCGACAGCGCCGCCCACGAGGCGAACGCCACATTGTCCTGTGCCTCGACCTTTTCGCCTCGCGAGGCCCGCTCAAATACGTTCACAAACCGCTTGGCAGCGTCGTCGAAGGTTCCGCCGACGAAGACATTTTTCTTACTCATATCGATCCCCTTACCGCCAAAACATCCGCCCGGAAATCTCCGATCAGCACCTTGGCCGACACGAACAGATATGGTGTTTCGAGCGTGCCAAGATGCCGATGGTCGCCCTTGCCGCGCTCATTGTCGTAACCGACGATGCGTTGTCCATCTACGATGTAGATCAACGAATATTTCAGACCATGCGTCGTCGGCGGGACCGGCTCCGGTACTTGCCAAATCTTCATTTCGATCAACGCGCCGTCCGGGTATTCTATGCGTTCCCGCAGAAGCAGCGTTGCTTTCATGATGGCAAATAATGCCATCATGAATTGACGGCGTAAACCACCATCAATTGGTCATTTCCTAGAGAGCCTTAATCTCAGCCCGGCGCTCGTTTATCGCGCTCAAGCCGTCGTTAACCGCAGTTTTATGCAAAGGACCGAGCGGTTCGATGAACGGCTTCATCCCGACCAGGAGCGGCGCTCCGTCGAATTGCCTGCGATCGTCACTCTCTGGATACCCTATGCGGCGTGCTGGTACGGCGCGATTCGCGCCAGCTCCGGCCCGATCCGGCGGCGCTGTTCAAGTAGCTCGTAATCGGCCTGGACACCGAGCCAGAAGCCCTCCGACAGACCGAAAAAGCGGGCAAGACGAAGATCCGTGTCCGCCGTGATCGAGCGCTTTCCCAGCACGATCTCGTTGATGCGTCGCGGCGGCACGCCGATCGCCCGGGCAAGGCTATTCTGGCTCAATCCCAAGGGCTCGATGAAATCGGCCAGCAACATCTCGCCCGGTGTCGGGTTCGGGATCAGCTTAGTGGTAGTCGACGATCTCGACATTCTCAGGACCTCCATCCGTCCAAACGAAGCAGACACGCCACATCGCCACTTCGCGCTGCGAAGTGGCTGACTTGTTGATCCTGATGCTATGTTGGTCGGCCCGATCATCCTTGAGCGCTTCAAGGTGATTGTTCGGGGGCACGGCCAGGTCGCGCAGCACCTTGGCATTGTTCAGCATCCGCAGCTTTCGCAAAGCGGTTTGCTGTATGTCTTGCGGCAGCTTCCGGCTGAATTCGCCACGCCATATCCGCTCAGTCTCGGAACACCGGAAGCTGACGATCATGCTGGCACCATAACGTTATGCGTCATATAACGCAAGTCGTTATGGAACGGTCTCGGCGGCTGTCATTTGCGGGACTCCGCCAGAACCAACTCGGCGGCTTCAGCAAGGAAGCGTGAGCGATTGGGGGCTACCGCTTCGATGCGCCGCAGCAGCGATCTCGACAGCATGACGTTGACTCGCTCCGGCTTGTGCAAATCTGGATCGAGACGAACCAGCACCGCCACCGCGTCCCCCCGATGCGGGTCATCGCGGAGCGCATCCAGTCCGCGCGGCGCTGGGATCGGATCGCCGTGCTCGGCCATCACCGACAGATGACCGGTCAAGGCATCTTCGGCCATTGCGAGCGCTTCATCCAAAGTGCGGCCGGCCGTGATGCAACCAGGCAGGTCTGGAAACTCGACGCCGTAATCGCTGTCGGCATCCTTGCGCACATACGCGACATAATGGGCCATCACCGGCCTCCCTTAAGCAACTTGACCCTAGACTGCCGTTCGATGCTGCGCACCGTTCCAATCGGGAGATCCCGCTTTGGATGAGGGACCGTGACGGTGCCGAGCAGGTCCTGATGCCGGAAATGGTGGTGGCCGCCGGTGACCCGGACCTCCCTCCACCCCTCAGCTTCAAGCGCTCGAATTATCGAACGACTGTCCATGTGTATCCATACACACAAATAACGGGTATCGCCAATAGAGAGTGTGTATCCTCACACACTCCGGCGGCCGGCCGACGTATTCCCCGCGCTTCTGGGATACGCAGGGGGTCATGCCACGCCTCCTTCCGGATCATCCACCCGGACCCCACTTTGAGGGCCGTTCGTCAATTCTGGCCAGATGGACATCTGTCGTCCGCAGGCCGTGAATTGCAGCCACATGGATGTTGGCGCATTTGACAACGGGCAGCATCGTTGGCATTATCGCCAACGTGAAAGCTGAACTCCTCCGTCGCCAGAAGAGCGTTCTCTCGGACGGCGCCATTTTGGAGCTGGTGATCTGGCGCGTGCCGCGGCCGGTCGATGGCAGCACGCACAGCTACAAATACCGGCTGTTTTACGGTCGGGGAAGCGAGCGGATCGTGGGTTACGACAACGAGCGGCCAAAGGGCGATCACCGCCATCTCGACGGGGCGGAGGAGCCGTACACGTTTAGCACCGTCGAAGATCTTGTACGGGACTTCTTGGCGGACGTTGAAAAACGGAGGGTGAAATGAGGGTGGCCACTATCCAAATCCGCAAGGATGACACCGCGATCCTGCGCGAAGCCGGGGCGGCCTTCGTGGACGCCTGGCGTACCGGCAAGTCGGAATCTGATGTCTTCACCTTCTCGTCGCCGGCACAGCTCTTTTCCATCTTGTCGCCAAAGCGCTGGGAGCTGATTGAGCGGTTGCAAGCATTGGGGGCTATCAGCCTGCGAGGCCTCGCACGCGAACTCAGCCGTGACGTGAAGCGCGTGCATGGGGATGTGGCCGTTCTGCTGGATTGGGGTTTCATCGAACGAACTGACGACCGAAAAATCGTCGTGCCGTACGGGGTCATCCACGCGGACTTCGATCTTCGCGCGGCGGCGTAAAGGGCAGGGGCGTTCGATGTCAACTCTCGGACTCCCCGGTTGCTTTGTCTGGTCCCGCGAGATCGAGCTTCGCCCGCAGATCGCGGATTATCTGGATGGCTTCCGAGCGTGCGATGTTGCTGCCGTCCATGGTGAATCCGGCATTTCAGTTCTGATCGGTCGGCTGCATGATCGCGACACCCTGGATCGTGCCCCCTTTGGGATGCCTGCGGACCTCGGTCATGATGAGTTCGGCCAGCTCGCTACGGGTCTTCTTCGGTTTGGTCACTTGCGGGGCGCCTTGGAGCCTGGCTCGCCTGAAATCCGCATCACACCGCCGTCTGGCCTGGTGATTTCGACGATGGTTTCCAGGCGGACCAAGCGGGTCTGATGGTTCTCCACCTTGGCCGCCAGTCCTTTGACACCATCCGTCAACGTCGTAACCCGCTCGCTCAACGCCGCGAGACGGGCTATGCGTTCGAACCAAACGCTCACAGGGCGTCCATGCGGGAAATGGCCGCGGATAGCTCTGCGATCGCGCCATCGAGATCGCCTTCCATCCGATCGATCATGATGTCGAATTCTCGAAGCGCCGCCGCTTCGTCGCTAGCCTCGGCCCCGGAGCCGAGCGCCAGCTCCCGCAGATAGGCGCTTACCGATAGACCGGCAGCCTCGGCCTTCTTCGCGATCGTCGCATTCTCGGACTCGCTGACCAAGGTGGTCAGTCGGGTGCTGCGCACTTCGGCGCCGGCGGTCAACGCTGCAACAACCATATCGGGAGCCTCCATCCACCGAGACAAACATACGCATGGGCCTGCGTATGTGCAAGTGACGAGGTCGGCGGCAGAAGGGTGTTTCCCGGCCTCTCTTGCAAGCCGCGGATCAACGATCTGTGTGCAGCAAGCGGCTGTAGATCAGCCACCGGTCATGCGGCGGGTCGCTCTGTTGGTCCGCTCGGGCGTCATTCGGGCTCTCTCCAAGGCGTCGTTGTTATTGTCGCCACGAAATCGGGCACGGTCTGGCCGGGGCGGCCACCCTTTTCGCGGGCCGTGTCGTTGACGACGGAAATGATGCCGGTCCGCCAGGCGCTGTCGCCTTCGCCGATCCGGGCGGTGGCGGCGCCGACGGTGGCGGCCGCGATGCCTCGGCTATCGAGCATCGGCAAGCGTGACAGGCCGGCCCGATCGATGCCGATGCCCGCGTCGTTGAACACGGCCGCCAGCGCGTCGGCCTGCAGCGCCCGCGCCGGATCGCCGCCCGGGGCACCCCCGTGGGAGCCGATGATCAGCACGGCGCCGGCATCCTCCGACCGGACCAAGGCGGCTGAATCGAGCGCCCAGATCGCCGGCTGCGCCCCCGCCGCGCGCAGCAGCTGCCGGCCTTCGTCGAGCATGGGGATTGCGCGGTCGATCAGCGGCGCGCGGGTCATCGCCCGTGCCGCGTCGAGCGCCGCCATGCCGACGGCGCAGCCGAGCGCCGCCGCCGTCCGATTGACCGCGCTGATACGGCCGCGTGCCATCATGTCGGCGCCGTCGCCGATCCTGGCGCTCCAGGCGTCGACCGTCGCGGCCGGTAGCTCGATGTCGTCCAGCCAATGGATACCGGCGATGCCGGCGTCTTCGAGGCCGCGCCCGGCATCGTTCAAGATCACCCCGCGAACGCCTGCCCGGACAGCCAGCCACGCCGCGTAGCGGCCGCCATGGGACCCGGCGACCAGGACGCTGCCGCGATGCGCAGGGCCCAGTTTGGTGACCGATGGCTCGACGCTGATGCCATCGGTTAGGCGTTCCTGCATGCGCATCCCCCGAGAATTTTCGAGCATAATGAGGCCTGTCGCCTGCTTCGGAGAAGCCGTATCGATTCCCCGAGCCGGTTCTGCTGGCCGAAGGCGTGATCTTGTGTCACGGATCGAGGTTACTGACGAAGGGGTCGGGACATGGCCTCAAGAACCGGCCGCGATGGCGGAGGGGAGCGGACGTGAAGAACAATCTGGCCCGTATGACCGAGCTATACCGGACCATGGTCAGGATCCGCGCCTTCGAGGATGCCGCGCAAGCCGCGGCCCGCGCCGGAAAAGTGGTCGGTGCCGTGCATTCCTCGGCCGGCCAGGAGGCGGTTGCCGTCGGGGTCTGCGCCAATCTTCGCATCGACGACGTGTTGACCAGCACCCATCGCGGTCACGGCCATACCATCGCCAAGGGTGCGGATGCCGGTGCCATGATGGCCGAGTTGTTCGGGCGATCGACCGGCACCAATGGCGGCAAGGGCGGATCGCTGCATATCGCGGATTTCTCGGTCGGCATGCTGGGCGCCAACGGTGTCGTCGCCGCCGGTCTGCCGATCGCGGTCGGCGCCGCTCAAGGGCTGCGTCTCAAGGGCTCCGAGGCGCTCGCCGTCACCTTCTTCGGCGATGGGGCGACCAATCGCGGCCCGTTCCTCGAAGCGCTGAATTGGGCGGCGAGTTTCGCGCTGCCCGTGCTGTTCGTGTGCGAGGATAACGGGTTCTCGGCGATGACGCGGACCGCGTCGGTGACCGGCGGCAGCGGTCCGGCGGCCCGTGCCGAGGCGATCGGCGTGCGCGCCGTCACCATCGACGGCAACGACCTCATGGCCGTCGACCATACCGCCGGCGAGTTGATCGCCGAGATCCGCGCCGGTGGCGGGCCGCGTTTCCTGCATTGCCGGACCTATCGGCTGCGCGGCCATACCGCGACCGATCCGGCGCGCTACCGCGAGGAGGCCGAGGTGGCGGCGCATGAACTGGTCGAGCCGCTGACCCTCGCCCGCATCAAACTGATCGAGCTGGGTGCGGCCGCGCGCGATCTCGATGCGATCGAGGCGGAGGAGTTCGCGCTGATCGAGCGAGCGGTAGCGGCGGCGGAGGTCGCGGCACCACCGGATCCGTCCGCCGCCTATGCCGATGTCCAGGACCTGGGCGCCCCGCCCGCGCGAGGTGCGTTGTGACCGTGATGACCTATCAGGAGGCCGCGCGCCAAGCCGTGCGGCACGAGATGCGACGCGATCCCCTGGTTTGGGCATTGGGCGAGGATCTGGGGCGCGGCGGCGTGTTCGGCCAATATCGTGGTTTGCAGGAGGAGTTCGGGCCGGCGCGCATCGTCGATACGCCGATCTCCGAGGCGGCGATCATGGGGGCGGCGGTCGGCGCCGCCCTGGTCGGCACACGGCCGATCGTCGAGATGCGCTTCGCCGATTTCGCGCTCTGCGCGATGGACGAATTGATCAACCAGGCGGCCAAGAATCGCTACATGTTCGGCGGCCAGGGCCGCGTGCCGCTGGTCGTGCGCCAGCCCACCGGGTTGTGGCGCAACTCGGCGGCCCAGCATTCTCAGTCGCTGGAGGCTTGGTACGTTCATGTTCCCGGTCTGGTGGTAATCGCCCCGGCGACACCGGCGGATAATCGCGGGCTGCTGGCGGCGGCGATCCGCTCGGACGATCCGGTCGTCTATTTCGAGCATAAGAACCTGTGGCAGCTCGAAGGCGAGGTGCCCGATGGCGATCATCTGACGCCGATCGGCCGGGCCGAAATCCGCCGTCCGGGCCGCGACATCACCATCGTCACCTGGTCCGCCCTGGTGCACGAGGCGCTGACCGCCGCCGGGCAGGCCGCCATCGACGGCATCGAGGCGGAAATCATCGATCTGCGCAGCTTGTGGCCCTGGGATCGCGAGATGGTGCTGGCCTCGGCCGCCCGCACCGGACGCCTGCTGGTGGCGCATGAGGCGGTTCTGGCATCCGGCTTTGGTGCCGAGGTGGCGGCGGTCGCCGCCGAGGAGCTGTTCGGCCGGCTGAAAGCCCCGGTCCGTCGCCTGGGTGCGCCGCGCATGCCGGTGCCCTACGCGGCGGTGCTGGAGGCGGAATACCGGGTCGACGCCTCGGATATCCTGGCGGCGGTTCGGTCGCTCTGCGCCGAATAGGCTGCCGAATGAAAGCGGATCGGCCGCTCAGGCCACCGAGTTCAGGCCAACGAGTTCAGGCCAACGACTCAGGAGGGCCGCGTTTCATCTTCGGTAGGCGGCCAGAGCAGCGATCGATGAACTCCACGAGCAGGCCCGTGACCTCGGTCGGTCGCACCAGGCTCGCCACATGGGCGGCGCCGGTCAACGCGCGGAACGATCCGTTCGACATCGTGGTGGCAATATGACGGCTTCGTTCTTGAATATGGGGAAATTCGAGGTCGCCACAAATCACCAGGGACGGCGCCGCTATCTCGCCCAAACGAGGGAAGGCGGGTGCCACATCAAGGTTTGCCCCGATCGGCGGCGACCGGAGCGCGATGCCGTTCATCTCTAGGAACAGCCGGCGAGCCTCACCCACGACACGACCCTCGGGCGCCAGTGGACCGTCCAGGAAAAGGCGCGCTTTAATCGCGTTCACCCGATCCAGATCGCCGACCTCTTGGGCGTCCTTCAGCTGGGCCATCAGGCCCTTGATTTCGGGCGGATAGATCGCCTCGGGCGCACCGCTCACGCTGGGCGAAATGAGAAATAGGGCACGGACATGGGATGGATGCCGAAGGGCGGCGTCGAGCGCTATTCGCCCACCCTCCGAGCATCCAACGAGGATCGCAGGCGTGCCGTTCGCTGTGGCGTCAATCACCGCCATCAAGTCCGCGACCGCGGAAAAGTCTTCCTTTTCGGCGCGGGTCTCGCCAAAGCCGCGTCGATCGTAGGCGATAGCCTTATTGTTGGCGCCGACGCCATCCAGCTGTGCGCGCCACATGCGGCTATCGCAGATGGCGGCGTGCAGAAAGACAATAGGGTCGCCCCTGCCGACGACTTCCACGGCCAGCGTGGCGCGGCCCGCCGCAATCCGATGATCGGAACTCATGGTTCACCCTGGCCGGTGCCGGGGAGGTGGACACTCTGCGATCCGGCCCGCCCTTGCCGATCGGGAGCTTGGCGGAGCCCGAACGGCCCCGCCTCGCTCGGGAACGCGCTGCTTTACTCGGCGTATTCCGGCTCGCGCCTGTCCAGCAGACGCTTCAGCGCGGTGAAATGGTAGTCATAGGCGTTCTGGCCGGCCGGCAAGCCGCTATGGTTGAACTGCTCGCGGGTCTTGGACACGACATCCTCGGCGACACGGTGCAGCGGCTTGCCGGTCGACATCGCGAGGATCTGCGTCTGGCAGGCCCGTTCCAGGAAATACAGGCTGTTGAAAGCATCGGCGACCGACTTGCCGCAGACGATCACGCCGTGATTGGCCAGCATCAGCACGGGCTTGTCGCCCATGACATCGGCCATGCGCTCGCCCTCATCCATGTCCAGCGCCAACCCGCCATAGGCGTAGTCATAGGCGATGCCGCCCGCGAACCCGAGAGCGTTCTGGCCGATCATTTCGAGGGTCATGTCCTCCAGCATGGTCAGCGCCGTGGTATAGGGCATGTGGGTGTGCAGCACGCAGGGAAAGCCGCGCTTGTGGATCGGCCCATGGATGCAGACGGCGGTGCGATCGGCGATCCCGTCGCCCTCCGTGATGGCACCGTCCAGCGTCACTTCCAGCAGGTCGCTCGCCCGAACCTCGGACCAATGCAGGCCATAGGGGTTGAGCAGGAACCGGTTCGGCTTGCCGGGCACGGTCAGGGTGAAGTGATTGTCGATCCCTTCATGGAAGCCGTTGGCGACGGCGATCCGCAACGCCGCGGCCAGATCGACCCGAGCCTGACGTTCCAACGGGCTGCGCGCGACCGGCAGCTTGCTCAAATTATCCGACACTCGCAAATCTCCTTCTCTCAGCGACTCGTTACGCCGACGCTCTCAGCGCGGCGGGTTCAAGATCCAAAGCGGGCAGGCCACGCACGATGCCGGGCTGCAAAACGGCTTCGTCATAGGGCTTCCGCGCGAACACCGCGTGAACCATGGGGGCGAAATGATCCAGGGTCTCGGTCGCGTAGCCGGGGTCGAAGCTGTTCTGGTCCCATCGCTCGCAGAAATCCACGCAGGATTGATAGGCCGGATGATCCTTGTATCGCTCCCGCTCGTATTGGTTCCAGCCATAGTGATGGGCGTAATAGACCATCTGAAAGGCGCCATGGCGTTCGACGACCCAGGTGCATTCCTCGCGGATGAAGGGTCGCAGGATCTCGGCGGCGAAGCGGTCGTGATTGCGCGGCGCCAGGCCGTCGCCGATATCGTGCAGCAAGGCGGCGACGATCCAGTCGACATCGGCGCCTTCGCGCTCGGCGCGGGTCGCGGATTGCAGAGCGTGTTCCAGCCGGTTGATCTTATAGCCTTCCATCGGCTCGTCCGCCTGGCTGGCAAGCTCGCGCAGCAGGCGGGGGGCGGTTCCCGCGATGTAGGCGTCCTCGGCTTCCTGCAGCATCAGATAGTCGTCGCGCGTGCCATCCTTCATCTGGGTGAAGTTCACAGTGTTCATGGCACGTCTCCTCGCCGCTGGATCCAGATCGCCAGTATGCACGTCCCGCGCCGGGTTATGCGACGTGAAAATGGCGACCCTGAAATGCGTTCGACCGCGCTTCGCCGTGGGTTTTCGTAAGCCGGCTTATACGTCATCTCGATGAGTGCAACTCATTGAGATCGTATCGCGAGCGACGGCGTGCTCTCGGCGAAGCATCGCTTCGCCTGACGCCGGCAGTCGGATCTCCGATCCGACGAGAGGCGCGCACCGTATGGTGCGAAAGCCAAGGCGGACGGACGTCCGCCGCCCGGCGACTGAGGCTCTCCGTGAGGCGAACCATCGGTTCGACTCAGGGAGATTTGTTAGACGGTCTCGACGACCCGTTGCATGGGGAGGTGGATACTGGCGACGGTGCCGATACCCGGTTCGCTCGTCAATGTCAGGGTCCCGTCATGCAACTCGATGAGATGGCGTGCCAGCGGCAAGCCGAGGCCGGTCCCCTCGAACGACCGGTTCAGGTCCGCGTCGATTTGAGTGAACGGCTCGAACGCGCGCGTGATCTGGTCCGGCCGCATGCCGATGCCGGTATCGGCGACCTCGATCGTGATACCCCGATCCTCCCGTAGAGCCGCGGTGACGGAGACGGAGCCGCCATACCGGCTGAATTTCACCGCGTTCGACACGAGATTGAGGATCGCCTGGAGGAAGCGCTGCCGATCGATCGTGACCAGCGGCAGGGTCGCAGGCATATCCGCGCGCAGCGTCAGGTTTTTGGTCTGCGCGTGCGGCTCCACGATCCTCAACGCCTGACCGACCAGTTCCGCCATGCAGACCGCTTCATCGTAGAGGTCGAGCCTACCGGCCTCGGCCTTGGCGATGTCCAACACGTCGTTGATGATGCCCAGCAGATGACGGCCGCTATCCGCGATGTCCGCCGCGTAGCTGCGGTATGTCGGGTGATTGAGCGGTCCCAAGGCTTCCAGGCACATCATGTCGGCGAAGCCGATCACGGCGTTCAGGGGAGTGCGCAGCTCGTGGCTCATATTGGACAGGAAGTTGGTCTTGGTGCGGTTCGCCGCCTCCGCCTGATCGCGGGCGATCGCCAGGTTGCGGGCGGTCTGCGCCCGTTCCTGCGCCTCGATCGTCATGGCCGTCAGATCGGCCAGGGAGGCCGCGAAATTCTGCTCATCGGCCGTCCATTGGCGTGGGTTGTCGGCCTGCTCGCAGGAGAGGAAGCCCAATACGCGGTCGCCGACCCGGATCGTGGACACCAACAGCGAAGCGACACCGGCCGTGCAGGGTATCGCTCGTCGAAGCCGGGCCGTACGGGGATCCGTCCCGACGTCATTCATGGCGATGCCGCGCCCTTCGAACAGGGCGGTGAAATACTCCGGATAAGGCTCGATCTCGATCGACTGACCGGTCAGCAGGCCGTCCGGATCGCCCCATGCGCCGAAGTTGCAGGTCACCCGCCGCGCGGCCTCGTCGAGGAGCCATACGCTCGTACGATTGCTGCCGAGAACCTCGGCGGCCTTTTGCGTGATCAACGGGATGATGGTGTCGAGATCGCCGGTGGCCAGCGCGCGGCAGGTCGCGATGCCGACCAGTACCTCGTTCTCCAGCCGCAGCCGCGTGGCGGTGGCGTCCCGATCCCGCTCGGCTTGTTTACGGCCGGTGATGTCGTCCACCATGGCGACGGTACCGGTATAGCGACCGGCATGGTCGGTCAGGGGGGCCGCGGCGATCGAGACGTCGATCCAGCTTCCATCCTTGCGCCGACGACGGGTTTCCACGCCCTTGAAGATCTCGCCCCGGCTGAGATGATCGGCCATCCTGCGCCATTCGGTATAGCTTTCCCGGGCGAAGGGGAGAAACGTGCCGAGCGCCTCCTCGGCGGTCCAACCGAAGATCGTCTCGGCGGCTTGGTTCCAACTGGTCACCACCCCCTCGGAATCGACCGTTACGAAGGCGATCGGCGAGGCGGTGACGATCGCCTGAACATGGTCTTGTAGCCGATAGCGTTCCGCCTGGTGTCGGGCCTCGCCCTGGCGATAGGCCCGGTGGCCGGCCAACGCCTCGATCGCGAGCGCGGCGAGATCGGCCAGCATCGCTTGCTGTTCGCTGCTGAAGGCGGTTCGGGGAGCCGTGTCGATGACGCAGAGCGACCCCAGCCGATACCCATCGGCGGTGACCAGCGGCGCCCCGGCATAGAACCGAATGCCGGGCGCCCCCGTGACAAGCGAGTCGTGGGCGTAATGCGGATCCTCGGTTGCATCGAGCACGACCGTGACGTCGTCTTTCAGGATCGCATGGGCGCAGAACGAGGTGGATCGATCGATCTCGGTGACATCGAGGCCGACGCAGGATTTGAACCATTGCCGATCGGTGTCGACCAGGGATATCAACGCGATGGGCGTGTTGAATAATCTCGCCGCGAGCCGGGTGAGGCGGTCGAAGGCTGGGCCCGGCGGTGTGCCAAGAACGTCATGGTCCTGCGACGCCGTCGGATGGTGCCATTCCCCCGTGGCGGAATTCGCATCGGTCAATGCCATGGTGCCGTGGTCTGACCTTCTAATATAACGTGCATCTGAATCGTAAATCGGTACTCAAAGTGGCATCGACCGCTCAATAAATCGTAAACTCCGAGGTGACGGTCCTCTCGGATTTTGACCCGTTACGATTGCCTTGGCCGTTCTTCCTCCATCAAGATCTTCTTGGATAGCTTGCCCACGGCGGTTTTGGGCAAGGCGTCCCGAAACTCCAGGACCGTGGGCAACTCATGGCGCCCGAGCTTGTCCGCGAGGAAACCCCTCAGCGTTTCCAGGCTGAACGGCGCGGCGCCGGCGCGCAGGGTGACGAACGCCTTGGCGCTTTGCCCGCGATAATCGTCGGCGATGCCGATCACGATCACTTCCAGCACCCCCGGATGTTCGTAGATCGCCTCTTCGATCATCCGGGGGTAGACGTTGTAGCCGCCGCTCAGGATCATGTCCTTCTTGCGGTCGACCAGGAACAGAAAGCCATCCGTATCGAGATAACCGATATCGCCGGTGCGAAGGAAACCGTCGTGAAAGGCCTCCGAGGTCGCCTCCGGCTGCTTCCAATAGCCCTTCATGACGTTCTTGCCGCGCACGCAGATCTCGCCCTTTTCCCCGGCGGGGAGCCGGCGGGCGGGATCGTCCAGGTCGCGGATCTCGATATCGACGCCGGGCAGCGGCAAGCCGGTCGCACCGGGTCTGCGGGAGGCGTTGACCGGGCTATTGGCACCGGCGGGAGCCGTCTCGGTCATACCCCAACCCTCCGCCAGCATGCGTCCGCTCAGCCGCTCGAACGGCTCGCGCAACTCGGCCGGCAGGGGCGCTCCGCCGGTGTTGCAGATCTTCAGCGACGAGAAGTCGACGGTCGCCGCGCGCGGGTGGTTGGCGATCGCGCGAAACATCGTCGGCACGCCGGAGAACTGGGTCGGTCGCACCGTCGCTATATCCGCCAGGATATCGTCGACGTCGAAGCGCGGCCGTAGGATCAGGCAATAGCCGTTGTGGGTGCCGCGCAGCAGCAGCGTGGTCAGCGCGTAGATGTGGAACAGCGGCAGCACCAGCATCACGCGCTCGCGCCCCGGCATCATCCCCACATCGTTGCCGCGGTTCCATAGGTCGTACATCTCGACCGCCGCGGATAGGTTGGCATGGGTCAGCATCGCCGCTTTGGGCACGCCGGTGGTCCCACCGGTATATTGCAGCAAGGCGACCTCGTCGGTCGGCGGATCGGGCGGCAACGCCGTCATCGACGGCCGCAGCAGATCCGCGAACCGGACATGCCGAGGATCGTCGACGATCGGCAGCGCGCCGCCGAGCCGCGCATAGGCGGCGCTGGTCCGTGGGTCGGGCGCCCCGAAATCATCCGGCGTGCCGACCACGATCCGCCCCAGCCCGCCGGCTCCCAATTGAGCGGCGAGTTTCGGGTAAAGCGGATCGGCCGCCAGCGTGATCGCCAGGCGGATCTCGCTATCGATCACCTTGTGTCGCAGTTCCCGATCCGCATCGAGCGGGCTCATATTGACGACGCGTCCGCCGGCCTTCAGCACGGCGAAGAAGGCGACCGGGAAATGCGGGACGTTCGGCAGGTAGAGGCCGACACCGACACCCGGCCCCACCCCCAGGTCGGCCAACCGACGGGCGACCCGGTCGATCAGCACGCCGAATTCCCGATAGCGCCAGGCCAAACCTGGAAAATCCAGGAACGGGTGATCGGCGAACCGCGCCACCGCTTGGTCGACCAGGCGGGTCAGCGGTTGCGTCCGGATCGGGGCGTGCCAATCGACGCCGGGCGGGTAGAATTTTTCCCACGGACGGCGGGTCGCCGCCGTCGCGTCGAGGATACTCATGGCCGTTTCCTCCCAAGCCGACCTACCGTGACCGGCGGTTCTTATTGCCGGTCACGGTCGACCCCGGTCGTGGCGAAGTCAAGCGGCCGGCACGCTTCTTGGAAGGCATGCCCCATGTCGTCAGCGCCGCTTGGCTGAATTCCAACGACGGCCGCCAGCTGGTCATTCGCCGATAGGCAAAAAACTCATCTTCGACAGGCAATAATTGCCGCTTCCGGAAGTTCTTGCCGTGTAACCGCCCCGTTACACTACTATCTCCAGTGTTTTCAGTATGTTAGGGATTTTTTGGCGCGGTATGGCCGCTGCAATGGTCGATCCCGTCCCGGCCGGTGTCGGGATGGGTGCCGACGATCCGGCGCCCCAATGTGACTGGAAAAGGGCAACTCAGCATGAGTAGTATCTCCAGCGCTGGGAGTTCGTCGACAGACTACCTCCAGCAGTTGCGGCAGCAGTTGGCTGACGCAGTCAGCAAGTCCCAAAAGCAAAGCGGTTCGACCGCCGCGAGCGACACGACCGACTCCCTGTACAGCCTGCAAAGCACGAGCAGCGCGACCAGTTCGACATCGGGTCAGCCCACCGTCGATACATCCAAGGTATCGATGAGCGACTCGATGGGTGCGCAACTGCTGATGGCCCAATTCGACAGCTCCAGCGGTTCGACCGGTTCGACCAGTTCGACCGGCTCAACCAGTTCGACGGCCTCGTCGTCTTCGACGGATTCGTCGTCAACCGCGGCGTCGTCATCGTCGCTTACCAGCACGATCGACTCGTTACTCCAGCAGCTCCAAGCCGCCATGATGGCCCAGTTTGGTTCGACTGGTTCAAGCAGCGGGTCGACCTCCGCTTCGTCGACCTCCGCCGTTTCGTCTACTTCGTCCACATCGTCCAGCTCGAGCACAAGCCCGACTGACGCGCTGTTCAAGCAGATCGATACGAGCGGCAGCGGGTCGATCACCAAGAGCAGTCTGGAGAGCTACTTCACGAATGCGGGTATGACGACCAGCCAGGCGGATGCCGTCTACAGCAAGCTCGACCCGAACAATACGGGCAGCGTCAGCGAATCGCAGTTCAACTCGGCTGTGAAGGCACCGGCCCATCATCATGGCGGTGGGGGCCATGCGATGGGGTCGTCGAGCGACTCCAGCGACACGTCCAGCACTACGGCGGCGACCTCGACGACGACCAGCACGAGCATGCAGTCGGCTCTCGATGCGTTGTTCAACCAGTCGGCGTCTGCGACCTCGACGACGAGCAGCACGAGCATGCAGTCGGCCCTCGATGCGTTGTTCAACCAGGCGACGACTGCTTATACCCAGTCAGCCTCGCAACTGTCCTCGACCGGCGACTACGCGTTCGCCTAACTGTCAGCCGCCTAGGCGTCAGCTCAAGCTGCGCCCGCCGGCGTCGGTGTTCGGCCACAAGGCACCGACCGACGCCATTCCTCCACTCAGTTTATTCGGTCCCCGAACGGGGATCGAAGGCGTTCTGTAGGCCATCGCCGAAGAAGTTCACGGCGATCACCGTCGCGAAGATCAATGCCCCCGGATAGAACGCCAGTACCGGGGCCGCGGTGACCAGTTCCTGGGCGTTGTTCAGCATGTTGCCCCAGCTGGGCGTCGGCGGCAGGATGCCGAGGCCGAGAAAGCTCAGCACGGATTCGAACAGGATGATCTGGCCGACCGCCAGCGTGGTGGCGACGATGATCGGCGATACCGCGTTGGGCAGGATATGCGTCAGCAGGATATGCCGGGCGCTCGCCCCCTGCGCCTGGGCCGCCAGCACGTATTCGCGGCTGAGCAGGCTCAACGTCGCGGCGCGTACCAGACGGGCGACCGTGGTCCATTGCACCAGTGTGATGATCACGACGATCCGATAGAAATTGGCGTCGCCGGAGCGCATGAAGGCGTCGGAAAAACCCAGTTTCTTCAAATCGATCGCGGCGAACACGATCAGCAGGGGCAAGAGCGGCAGGGCGATCACGCCGTCGGTGACGCGCATCAGCACACTGTCGATCCGGCCCCGGTAATAGCCGGCGACGAGGCCGATCACCGTGCCGACCAAGGCGGAACTCAGCGCCCCGGTGAAGCCCACCAGCAGCGAGATCCGGCCGCCGACCATCAGGCGCAGCATGACGTCGCGGCCGGCATCGTCGGTGCCCAGCCAATGTTCGGCGGAAGCGCCATCGAACCGCGCCAGGAGATCGGTATGGTTCGGATCGACGCCCAGCGCCCAGCCCACCAAGGGTGCCGAGAAGCTGAAGATCATCAGGATGATCAGCAGGACGAGCCCGCCCATCGCGACGCGGTTCGCCCGCAACCGCCGCCAGCGCAGCGACCACACCGACCGGGCCGCCTGGGGCAGTGGCTCGGAAGCGGCGACAGGGTCATGGATGGCCAAATCGGTCATGAGAGCGAGATCCTCGGATCCAGCACCGCGTAGGCGATATCGGCCAGGATGGTCGCCACCAGGGTCAGGAGGCTGGCGAACAGCAGGCCGATCAGCGCCAGGTTGAAGTCGTTGCCCAGCACGGCGTCGTAGATCATCTTGCCCATGCCGCGCTGCCCGAACATCGTCTCGGTGATGAGCGCCCCGGAGAACAGGCTGCCGAAATTCAGCGCCAGCACGGTGACCACGGGAATGAGGGCGTTGCGCAGCGCGTGCCGCCACACCACCCGCGCCGGGCCGGCGCCCTTGGCGCGGGCGGTGCGAATGTAATCCATGCGCATCGTCTCGATCATCGACGCCCGGGTGAACCGGGTCAGATTGCCGATCTGCGACAGCGACAAGGTGATGACCGGCAGCACCAGATATTTCAGGCTGTCGAAGAACCCACCGCCGCCGCCGATCGTGCCCATGCCGCTCGCCGGCAGCCAGCCGAGCCAGACCGCGAAGACGAAGATCAGCAGCAGCGCCAGCCAGAACACCGGCAGCGAAATCCCGGCGAAGGCGATGAAGTTGATCAGCCGATCGAGCCGCGACCCCGGCTTCAGGGACGCGGCGATACCAAAGCCCAGCGAGACCAAGAGAGTGCACAGAAAGGCCAGGCCCATCAGCTTGGTCGTCTGCAGCAGGGCGGGTCCCATCACCCGGGTGACCGGCAGGGTGAACACCCGCGAATAGCCGAAATCGCCCTGCAGGGCCGCGGTCAGCCAATGCCAATAGCGCACCACCATCGGCTGATCCAGGCCATAGATCGCCCGCAGCTTGGTGATATCCGCGGCGGTCCAGCCGGGATTGGAGGCGATCATCAGGTCGAGCGGATCGCCCGGCATGAGATTGATCAGGCCATAGACCACGAAGGACATGACCGCCAGGACGATCAGCGCCTCGCCCAACCGGCGGATGATGAAACGGGTCACGGGCTAATCCGCGAAATGGCAGGCGGCGGCATGGTCCGGCCGCCCGGCGGGGGACGCCAGCACCGGCCGCTCGACCCGGCAGATTTCCTGCGCCTTGGGGCAGCGCGGGTGGAAGGCGCAGCCGGGCGGCGGTGCCAGGGGGCTCGGCACGTCGCCGGCGATCGCCCGGCCGCGCCGGCGCTTGCCCTGGCCGATCCGCGGGATCGCCTGGATCAGCGCCTGGGTATAGGGGTGGCTCGGGCGGGCGAACAACGCGTCGCGCCGGCCAAGCTCGACGATCCGGCCCAGATACATGACGGCGACCCGGTCGGCGATGTGATGCACCGCCGCCAGATCATGGCTGATGAACAGATAGGCGAGGCCCCGGCTTTCCTTCAGGGCCGCCATCAGGTTCAGGATCTGGCTCTGGATCGACACGTCGAGGGCCGAGAGCGGCTCGTCCGCCACGATGATCTCGGGCTCCGGCGCCAGCGCGCGGGCGATCGCGATCCGCTGCCGCTGGCCGCCGGAGAACTGATGCGGGTAGCGGTTCAGCGCATCGACCGGCAGGCCGACCTGCTGGATCAGCTCCCGCGCCCGCTCGCGCCGCTCGGCGCGGCTGCCGATCCGATGGATCTTCAGCGGCTCGGCGATCACCTCGCCGATCGGCAGGCGCGGATTGAGCGAGCCATAGGGATCCTGAAAGATCATCTGGATCGCCCGCCGCGCCGTCGTACCGCCGGATTGGCCGTGGAACCGGATGCTGCCGGCGGTCGGCGGATAGAGCCCGACGACAGCGCGGCCGAGCGTGGTCTTGCCACAGCCGCTTTCGCCGACCAGCGCCAGCGTCTCGCCCCGCGCCAAGGTAAGATCGACGCCGGCGACCGCGCGCAAAATCCGGCCGCCCTCCAGCGGGAAGCTGATCTCCAGCTTGTCCAGTTCGAGGATCGGCGGCGGCGCGGCGGTCGAGAGGGCGACGACGCTCATGCCGCCGCCTTGAAGCAGGCGACGCTATGGCCGGTGGCGAGGGTTTCCAGCGGGGGGATCGCCACCCGGCAACCGGCATCGGCCCGTGGGCAGCGATCGGCGAAGCGACAGCCCGCCATGCCGCCGACCGGGTCGGGCACGCCGCCGGGGATGGTCGGCAGCCTGACTTCGCGGCGGGTAAGATCGGGCAGGGTCGCGATCAACCCGCGCGTATAGGGGTGCAGCGGCGTGGCGAACAGATCGGCCGCCGTCGCCCGTTCGACGACGCGGCCGGCATACATGACGATGATCTCGTCGGCCAGTTCGGACACCACGCCCAGATTATGGCTGATGAACTGGATCGCCATGCCGGTGCGGTCCTGCAGCTCCAGCATCAGTTCCAGGATCTGCGCCTGGATGGTGACATCCAGGGCGGTGGTCGGCTCGTCGGCGATCAGCAGCGCCGGATCGCCGGCCAGCGCCATGGCGATCACCGCGCGCTGCCGCATCCCGCCGGAGAGCTGATGCGGATAATCGGCGGCGCGGGCGGCGGGCGAGGGGATGCCGACATCGTCCAGCAGGCGGACCGCCTCCTTGCGCGCGGCGGTCCGCGACAGGCCCTGATGCAGCTGCATGACCTCGCCGATCTGATCGCCGACCGGGATGACCGGGTTCAGCGCGGTCATCGGTTCCTGAAAGATCATCGCGATCCGGCTGCCGCGCAGCCGCCGGTATGCCGCCTCGCCGAGACCGGCGAGATCGGTGCCCATGAAGCGGATATGCCCGCCGACGGCCCCATGCGACGGCACCAGCCCCATGACGGCGAGCGCCGTCATCGACTTGCCGCAGCCGCTTTCGCCGACGACGCCCAGGGTGCGCCCGGCGGCGATCTCGTAGGAGATGCCGCGGACCGCGCGGAGCACGCCGCGCTCGGTCGGGAACTCGATGGAGAGATCCTCGACGACGAGCAGCGGCGTCGTCGCGGCGGCGACGGACGGTGTCGCCAGGGGATTTACTGCCAGGCCCACTCGGCCGACCAGACGCTGGAGGGCAGGCTATGGCCGGTCGGCACCACGCCGGTTAGCGCCTTGGGGATGACGAACACGTCGTCCCGGAAGTAGAGCGGCAGGACGGGCAGTTCCGCCGTGTAGATCGCCTGCATCTTCGCCCAGATGACCTTGCGCTTGTCGGCGTCGAGCTCCGAAATGAGGCTGGTGATCAGGCTGTCCATCTCGGCGTTCTTGAAGCCGGGATAGTTCGAGCCGCCATAGCCGTTCGCCGCCGTCGGAATATTGTCGCTGCGCAGGGTCTCGCGCGGCGGGTGTTGCGGCGCGCTGCTCCAGGCGTACATGCCGAGGCCGGTATAGGTGCGCTTTTTCAGCGTTTCGCCGAACAGGGTGCGGGCCGGCTCGTTCTTGATGCCGACTTCGATGCCGATATCCTTCCACTGGCCCTGCATGACCTGCTCGACCAGCTCGCGTACCCGATTGCCGGCAGTCGAGGCGATGTCGAAGGACAGGCGTTGGCCCTTGGCATCGACGCGGATGCCGTCCGGTCCCGGCTTGAAGCCGGCCTCGTCGAGCAGCGCGCGCGCCCGTTTCGGGTCGAACGGGTATTTCCGGACATTCGGATCATAGCCGGCATCGACCTTGGTCACCCAGCTGTCGGCGACCGGCTGCTCGCCCTCGAACAGGCGCTGCACCATGGTCTGCCGGTCGATCGCCAGCAGCATCGCCTCGCGCACCCGTTTGTCGGCCACCAGCGGATTGTCCAGGTTGAAATCGACGTGTTCGTAGTTGGTGCCGGGTTTGAACACGAAATTGTATTTGTCCGGCGACCGCTTGCGCAGGGCCAGCGCCTGATCGAGCGTGAAGCCCAATTCGCCCGCTACATAGTCGATATCGCCGGAGGCGAGGTTGGCTTCGAGGGCGGCGGTGTTCTCGATCACCTTGATGATGATTTTCTTGATCGCGGGCGGCTTGCCGTCCCAATAGGGGTTTGGCTCGAACACCACGTAAGCGCCGGATTGCAGCTCGGTCATCTTATAGGGACCATTCCACAGGCCGGCCGTGGTCGGTGCCGCGAAATAGGCCGATTGCTTGTTGTAATCCGCCTTGCTGGCGAGCGCGTCGAAGATCGGCTGTTCGATATGCTCGGGCAGGATGTGGAAATCTTCGTCGTCGTTATAGTCGAACTGCACCTGGTCGATATGCAGGGTGAAGGTCTTGTCGTCCGCCACGTCGATCTTGGTGATGTGCTTGAACAGGTCCGGATTCGCGAAACCCAGATCCGGCCGTTTCCCGCTCTCCCAACTGAACACCACATCCTTGGTGGTGACCGGGACGCCATCCGCCCACATCGCCTTCGGACGCAGGGTATAGGTCACCTCCATGCCCTTCGTGCCGTCGGGCAGGTCGACCACCTTGGCCTTGCCGTTCTCCAGGGTCGGCAGCTCGGTGCACAGGAAGCAGGTCAGCTTCCAATCCTTGTCCCAGCCGCTCAGGAACTGGAAGCCGAAGCTGTCCAGAAAGGTCTTGGCGACCAGCGGCTCGATGCCCGGATGAAAGCTGGGCGGGAATTGGCTGAGGCCGATCGTCAGCGTGTCCTTGGCGCTGGCCATGCCGGCCGAACCGGTCGCCAGCCCCAATCCGACGGCCGCCATCGCGGCAAGCCTGGGGAATACGCGCCTAACCTGCCGCACAATCATCGTTCCATCCTTAAAAATTCTCATTGGCGCCACCACAGCACAGATCGGGCCAGAACGGCGCCGCGTTGCCGTATTCCCGCACTTACCCGCGATCTTGCCGTTGCTGGGCCGCTCCGCATAGAGCAGGACAGGCTCGAACTCAAAACGTTTCGCTCACCCACCCACGCATATCGTCATTGGCCTGGCGCACGGCGAGGGCGAGATCGGGTTCCAGTTCCGCGTGATTGGCCTCGGTGACGATGCGTAATTCCGCCTTGGGCCATGCCTGGGCGACCTCCCAGGCGGTGCGGGGCGGCGTGACCACATCGTAGCGGCCCTGGACGATGATGCAGGGCAGATGGGTGATCCGCCCGAGATCGCGCAGCACCTGGCCATCCGGCATGAAGAACCCGTTCGCGCAGAAATGGGTGAAGAACCGGGACAGCGGCAGGGCGCTCGCCGGTGTCGCCGCGTCGGCGATCAGCGCCAGGTCCGGCCGGAAGGTCGAGGTGCGCGCGGAGAACCGCTTCAGTGCCGTCACCGCCGGCAGATGGATGGCGGGGTCCGGGTCGATCGTCCGGCGGTGATACGCCGCCAACAGATCCGACCGTTCCGCCGCCGGCACCGCCTCGGCGAGGTCCGCGAAGGCTTCGGGGAACAGCACGCCGATGCTGTGCCACCACCAGGCTATCTCGCTCGCCCGGCCGGTGAACACGCCGCGCAGCCGGAAGCCCAGGCAGCGCTCGGGATAGGTCTCGCCATAGACGAGCGCCAGACAGCTCCCCCAGGAACCGCCGGTCACCAGCCATGTCTCGATGCCGAGATGCCGGCGCAACGCCTCCAGATCGGCGACGATGCCCTGGGTGGTATTGCCCTCCAGGCCGCCCAGCGGGACGGACCGGCCGCAGCCGCGCTGATCCAGGATGACGATGCGATAGAACGCCGGATCGTAGAATTGCCGATGGATCGGCTTGGCGCCTCCGCCAGGCCCGCCATGCAGGAACACCACCGGCATGCCGTCCGGATTGCCCGATACCTCCCAATAGATCTGGTGCCCCTCCGAGACGGGGAGCATGCCGCTTTCGGTGGGCTCGATCGCCGGATAAAGGCCGGGTAGGGTCATTCGGTTCGCTCCATCGTCCAAGGCCGCCACGCCGTCATAATTCCGTCATCGATCCGTCATGTGGCTGCAATCACCCCGTTCTAGCGTCCCGCGCATTCTTCGCCAGGAACTCAGAGGTGTCGCGTCATGTTCCGGGTCATCCAAATATCCGATACCCATCTCGGGGCCAAGACCAACCACTTCCGCGACAATTGGCGAATCGCCGCCGATTGGATCGCGGCCGAGCGGCCGGATCTGGTGATCAACACCGGCGATATCTCGCTGGATGGCGCGGATTTTCCGGATGATTTCATTTTCGCGGCCGGGCTGCATGCCGAATTGGGCTGCGACGTGCTGGCGGTGCCGGGCAATCACGATGTCGGCGACCATCCCAAGCTGTCCTCCGGCCGGCAGGTCATCAACCCGACCCGCCGGCAGTGCTATCTCGATCATATCGGCCCGGATCGCTGGACCCGGATCGTCGGGAATTGGCTGCTGATCGGCATCGACGCGCTATTGATCGGCAGCGGCCTGCCGGAGGAAGCGGAGCAGACGGCGTGGTTGCGCGACGCGGTGGCCGGGGCGGGGGAGCGACGGATCGCCGTCTTCCTGCACAAGCCGTTCTTCCTTGAGACCCGGGACGAGGCGGCCTTCCATTATTGGTGCGTCGAGCCGACCGTGCGCGCCGATTACGCCTGGCTGCTGGACGATCCCAGGCTGCGGCTGGTGTCGTCCGGCCATCTGCACCAATACCGGCTGGAGCGGATCGGCCATACCCAATTCCTCTGGGCACCCTCCGTCGCCTTTATCTGCGGCCCCGCGCTGCAGGAGGACTTGGGCGGGTTGCGCGAGGTCGGGGTGCTCGACCTGCGCTTCGGCGACGATGACGTGACGATCGAGCGGTTGCGACTGCCGGGCATGACCGATCTCGTGTTCGACGAGATCGTGCACGAACTCTACCCGCCGCTGCCGGAACGCGTCTGATGGCCGCCGGTTCAGGCTTGGCTCTGCACGGCATCGAGAAGAATTTCGGCGCCACCCGCATCTTGTCCGGCGTGACGCTGGAGGCGGCGCAGGGCGAGTTCATCGCCCTGGTCGGGCCATCCGGTTGCGGCAAGACCACGCTGCTGCGCATCGCCGCCGGCCTGGACTATCCCGATCAGGGGCGGGTCGAGCTGGGTGGCCGCGACATCACCGCCCGGCGGGCCGCCGACCGCGACATCGCCATGGTCTTCCAATCCTACGCGCTCTATCCGCATCTCACCGTGCGGCAGAACATGGCGCTGCCGCTCGCCATGCGTCGGCTCAGCCTGGCCCAGCGCCTGCCGGTCATCGGCCGCTGGCTGCCCGGCACGCGGGAGACCACTGTCGGGATCGCCGAGAGCGTGGCGCAGGCGGCGGCGACCCTGCGTATCGACCAGTTGCTCGATCGCAAGCCCGGTCAACTTTCCGGTGGCCAGCGCCAGCGCGTGGCGCTGGGGCGCGCTCTGGTCCGGCATCCCCGTGCCTTTCTGATGGACGAGCCGCTGTCCAACCTGGACGCCACCTTGCGCGTCCATACCCGGACCGAGATCGTTGAGCTGCATCGACAGGCCGGCGTCACCACGCTTTACGTGACCCACGACCAGGCCGAGGCGCTGAGCATGGCCGACCGGGTCGCGGTGATGATGGGTGGGGTGCTGCTGCAGGTGGCCCCACCGGCCGAGATCTACCGCGACCCGCGGCATCGCCTGGTCGCGGAATTCATCGGCAGCCCACGCATCAACCTGATCGACGCGGTGGTCGACGATGTCGGCTCGGCCGTCGCCGCGTCCGGCGAGCATCCGGTGGCGCTGGTCCAAGGCCTGGCCCTGCCGCCGGGCACGCCTGTCTCGATCGGCATCCGGCCGGAACATGTGCGGCTGCGGGCGCCGGCGGCGGACCGTCTGCCGGTGACCCTATCGCGCCTGGAATTCCTCGGCTCCGAGGTGCTGGCCCATCTGGTTTTGGATGCCGGGCGCTTACCGATCATCGCCAAGCTGGTGCCCGATGAGGTCGCCGGCCTCACCGCCGGCCGCTGCTTCGGCTTGGAGACGGCACCTGCCGATCGGCTGGTCTTCGCCGCCGACGGCCAGCGGATCGATGTCGAGCCCGTCGCCGGCCGGGTGGCCCTCCATGCCTGACGGTTCCGGCCTGCCTGAGGGGATCGTGTTATCCAGTGCCGCCCGAGCGATGCGCCGGGTCGAGGCGCGCGCCGCCTGGGGCTTGGCCGCGCCGACCTTGGTGCTGATGGCGATCCTGCTGGTATTGCCGACGATCGCGGTGCTGCTGCTGTCGCTGACCGATTGGGAATTGGGGGCGGCGCATCTAGGCTTCGTCGGTTTCGACAATTACGTCGAGCTGGCGCATGACCGAACCTTCGTCACCTCGCTGCGCAACACCCTGATCTTCGCCGCGATCGTCACACCTGTCTCGGTCGTGCTGGGCCTGGGTGCGGCGTTGCTGATCGAGGCGGAACCCATCGGCAAGACGTTCTTCCGCACCGCCTATTTCATGCCTGTGGTGTCGTTGATCGTGGCGATGGCGACGGTCTGGCAATACCTGCTGCATCCGACCATCGGGCCGCTCAACGCGCTGCTGCGGCTCGCCGGGATGGGGGGACCGAACTGGCTCGGCTCCAGCGACACGGTACTGGTCTCGCTGGCGATCATCGGCGTCTGGCAGGCGGTCGGCTTCAACATGGTGCTGTTCCTGGCCGGCCTCACCGCGATCCCACGCGACCTCTACGCCGCGGCCGAGGTCGATGGTGTCAAGACCGGCTGGGACCGGTTCTGGACGGTGACCTGGCCGCTGCTGGCGCCGACCACCCTGTTCGTCGTGACGATCACGCTGATCCAGGCGGTGAAGGTGTTCGAGACGGTCGCGACGCTGACCCAGGGTGGTCCGTCCAAAGCGTCCGAGGTGCTGCTCTGGACGATCTATCAGGAAGGCTTCGTCTATCTGCATGTGGGTTACGCCTCGGCGATGACCATCGTGTTCGTCGCCATCCTGATGGTCGTGACCCTGCTGCAGACCCGCGTGCTCGAACGCCGGGTGCATTACTGATGCGGCCGATCTGGACGATCGGGCGGGCGATCCGGTTCGCGATCCTGTCGGCCGGCGCTCTCGTCATGCTCGCGCCGTATATCTGGATGATCTCGGTGTCGCTGAAACCGCGCTCGGAGATCTTCAACGCGACCTTCGAGCTGCTGCCCGAGCATTGGGGGGCGGTCGAGAACTACACCAAGGCGATGACGCGCATCCCGATGCTGACCTTGCTCGGCAACGGCGCCATCGTCTGCGCCGCCATCCTGCTGTTCCAGACGGTGTTCGCCATCCCCTGCGCCTATGCGCTGGCTAAGCTGCGGTTTCGCGGGGCGGAGCCGATTTTCGCGCTGGTCATGATGGGCCTGCTGATCCCGGTGCAGACCACGGCGCTGCCGATCTATGTCGTGTTCAGCGATCTCAACCTGTTGAACTCGCTGTCGGCGCTGGTCATTCCGTTCATGCTGTCGGTGTTCGCGATCTTCCTGTTCCGGCAGTTCTTCCGCTCCATGCCGGACGACCTCATCCACGCGGCCCGGCTCGACGGCATGGGCGAGCTTGGCATCGTCTGGCGGGTGATCGTGCCGAATGCCTGGCCGGCCGCCACGGCCTTCGCGATCTTCTCGGTCGTGGCCCATTGGAACGATCTGTTCTGGCCGCTGATCGTCATCACCCGCATGCCGCTCGCGACCCCGCCGCTCGGCCTGATCTTTTTCCAGGCGGCCGAGGCGGGGGATGATTACGGCGCGCTGATGGCCGCGACGACGATCGTGACCCTGCCGCTGGTCCTGCTGTTCCTGTTCGCCCAACGCCGCTTCATCGAAGGCATCACCTTGTCCGGCCTCAAAGGCTGAGGCCCGTTCCGCTCGCCCCTTCAGTTTAAAGGAAAACCGTCATGCGCCTGATGACCGCCCTCGCCGCGACCTTCATCGCGGCGACCGCCGTGGTGCCGGCCCTGGCCGCGACCACGATCACCGTGCATTACCCGATGCCGGGCTTTTTCAAGGACCCGATGGACAAGATCTCCGCCGAGTTCGAAAAGCAGAACCCGGACGTCAAGGTCGTCTTCGCCAGCCCGTCGCCGACCTATGAGGACGGCTTGCAACTGATCCTGCGCCAGGCCGGCACGCCGGAACTGCCGGATGTCAGCTTCATCGGCCTGAACCGGCTGCGCGTGCTCGAGGAAAAGAACGTCGCGATCGATCTCAACCCGCTGATCGCCAAGGATGGCAAGATGGCGGAGGAGGGCTTTTCCGACTACCTGCTGTCGCTCGCCCGGTTCAACGGCAAGCAGATCGGCCTCGCCTTCGCGACCTCGAACCCGATCGTCTATTACAACGCCGACCTGGTGCGGAAGGCCGGCGGCGACCCGGATCACTTCCCGACCAATTGGGATGACGCGCTGAAGCTTTCGGCCAAGATCCAGGATCTCGGCAACGACACGATCGGCATGCATTACCGCTGGCAGGGCGATGACTGGATGTTCTCCGCGCTGCTGTTCGGCTATGGCGGCAAGATGCTGACCGACGACGAGAAAAAGGTCGCGTTCAACGGGCCGGAAGGCCGCGCGGCGCTGCAGCTTCTGCTGCGCATGGTCAAGGACGGCAAGATGCCGGTGCTGACCACCGATGCCGGCAACCAAGCCTTCATGGCCGGCAAGCTCGGCATGGTCTATTACACCACCGGTGCCCTGCGCAGCTTCATCAACGGTGTCGGCACCAAGTTCGACATGCGGACGGCGCCGATGCCGGTGATCGATCCGGTCAAGGGCAGGCTGCCGACCGGCGGCAACGCGGCGGTCATCCTGACCCATGATCCGGACCGCGGGGCGGCGGCCTTCCGCTTCATCAAATTCGCCAGCGGTCCCTATGGCGCCTCGGTCGTGGTACCGGGCACCGGCTATGTGCCGAACAACGAGCTGGCCGCCAAGGACCCGCAATATCTCGGCGACTTCTATCAAAAGAACCCGCTGTTCCAGGCCGGCCTCAACCAGATGACCCTGATGATCCCTTGGTACGCCTTCCCGGGCTCCAACGGCGTCAAGGTCACCCAGTCGATGGTCGACAACCTGGCCCGCGTGGTCGAACAAAAAGCGACGCCGGACGAGGCGCTGGCTGACATGTCGTCGGAGGTGAGCCGGTTGCTGCCGCGCTAGGGGGGAGTGTGGTACGGGCCGACCTATGCGGCGGCCCGTACCACATCGACAACCAGTCGCAAGCCAAGCACAGAAAGCGCCGCTTCTATCTGTTCCATTTTTGAAGCATGACGAAAATCCAGGACACGGTTCACCTGAGCGAGATGCCAACGCAATCGCCTGGCGAGTTCCGCTCGACCAACACATTGCTCGTTCATCGCGTCGTAAAGCGCGGCCTTTGCCGTGCCGAGCGTCGATAACGGGATCATGCGCTCGCCAGGTTCCGCTGCGCTGACCGCCGGCAGGTTCTCATGGGCAGATACATACATTGCGAGAGCAGATTCCAGCGCATCCACCGCGTGAAGGGCCGCTTCTTCGATGGTTTCTCCCTCGGTGATTGCTTCGGGCACATCGCGGAACGTGACGACGTAGCCCTGGGCTTCCGAGCCATGAGCTTCTGGATCTGGCGTGAATGTCGCGGGATAGGCGCGGTTCGGGCACGGCAATGTTCCCCCCGATAGGGGCACCATCCTAGAATGGCGCTCCCGGTGCCGCTCAGGAGCCCACGATGCCCAAATTCGCCGCCAATCTCAGCATGATGTTCACCGAGCTCGACTTCCTCGATCGGTTCGAGGCCGCGGCGGCCAACGGATTCGAGGCGGTCGAATTTCTGTTCCCCTATGAGTATCCGGCCGCCGAGATCGCGGCGCGGCTCGAGGCGAACGGCCTCGTCCAGGCGCTGTTCAACATGCCGCCGGGCGATTGGGCGAGCGGCATGCGCGGCCTCGCGGCATTGCCCGGGCGGGAGGCGGACTTCGCCGCCACGCTCGACACGGCGCTGGCCTATGCCGAGGCGCTGGGCTGCCGCAAGCTGCATTGCATGGCCGGTATCCTGCCGGCGGGTGTCGAGCGGGCGCGCGCTTTCGACACCTATGTGAAGAATCTCGCGCTGGTGGCCGAGCACATGGCCGCCGCCGGCATTCTGGTGGTGATCGAGCCGATCAATACCCGCGACATGCCGGGCTTCTTCCTCAACCGCTCGGGCGAGGCGCGCCAGGTGATCGAGACGGTCGGCGCCGAGAACCTGAAGCTGCAATTCGATCTCTATCATTGCCAGATCATGGAAGGCGATCTCGCGATCCATATCCGTGATACCGCGGATATCACCGGGCATATCCAGATCGCCGGGGTGCCCGAGCGGCATGAGCCGGATATCGGCGAGATCAATTACCCCTACCTGTTCCAGGCGATCGACACGAGCGGCTACGAAGGCTGGATCGGCTGCGAATACCGGCCGCGCGGTCCGACCGTCGCCGGGCTGGGCTGGTTCGCCCCGTACCGTCGCCGTTAGCCGCGAGCGGACGAGGCGCGTGCTCGACCTGGAAGCGGCGCTGCCGCCCGCGCGGGAGGATCCGGCGCCGGGCGTGGTCGTGCTGCGCCGGCATGTCCCGGAAACCATCACCGCGGAGGCTCTGTCCGTGCTGGAGGCGGCGCCGCCGCGGGTGATGGCGACGCCGATGGGCAAGCCGATGTCCGTCGCGATCACCAATTGCGGGCCGCTCGGCTGGGTGACGGATGCGGCGGGCTATCGCTATTCGCCGGTCGATCCCTTGACCGGCGTGGCGTGGCCGCCGCTGCCGGCCGCGTTTATGATCCTGGCGACGAACGCGGCGGCGCTGGCCGGGTTTCGGCACTTCGTGCCGGATGCGTGCCTGGTCAATCTCTATCGAGACGGCGCCCGCATGGGCCTGCACCAGGATCGGGACGAAGCGGATTTCACCCAACCGATCGTCTCCGTCTCGCTCGGCCGGTCGGCGCTGTTCCGGTTCGGCGGCACCAAACGCGGCGGCCCGACCCGCTCGATCCGGCTGGATCACCGCGACATCGTGGTGTTCGGCGGCCCGGCCCGGCTGATCTATCACGGCATCGACCGGCTCTTGCCCGGCGATCATCCGGTCTTGGGGCCGATCCGGATCAACCTCACCTTCCGCCGTGCAGCACCTCCATAAGACCTTTCATCGCGGACGACTTATCAGGCCGCAGCGTGTAACGATGAAGCGTCCCCTGATCATTCGATGGGGGCGAGGATTTTGCGTCGAAAGTCCAGCGGGGGCTGGGTGCCGGTACGGCGAGGAGAGGGCTGAGTGGGTTTCGCGGGCGTGACGCGCGGTTGGGGCCGCGTCGGCCGATGGCTGACTATTGGCCTGGTGCTATTGGTAACCGGATGCGGCGCGCGCGCCGATCGGATCGAAGCATGTCGGGGCATGATGGGTGCCTTGTTGGACGACGCGGTTCAGGGCGCGGTAACCATCGATCACCGATCGATCAATCAGGAAGAAACGATCACGCTGATCGCCACCGAGGGGGAGGCGCACCAGGTAATCTGCCGCTTCACCGAAGCCGGCGCCGGGGTTACCGCCGCGGTGCTGACCGGGGTGATGGTCGATGGCGCGACGGTCGATCCGATCAAATTGGTGTTGCTCGGCCATCCGCTGCGCGTTCTCGTGATGCCTACCGATGTCACGGCGCCGGTGGTTATCCGGAACGATGCCCAGGCGGTCGCTTTTTTCGCCCAGCAGATCATCAACGGCGGAAGCCTGGGGGCGGTATTGGCGCTTATCGCGATTGGCTATTCGCTGGTCTATGGCATCCTCGGCGCCATCCAGTTCGCCTATGGCGGGTTGTTCGCGATCGGCGCTTATCTGGCGATCATCCTGATCACGGTGATCGACGACACGCACTGGCTGCCGATCACGGTCACGCTCGCCGTCGTCGCCCTTCTCGCCGCGGCGCTGACAGCCATGTCGGGGGCGGCGATCGAGCGGATGGTGTATCGGCCGTTGCGCACGGCCAATCGCCTCACCTTGCTGATCGCCGCCATCGGCCTCGCCATCGTGCTGGAGAATTTCCTGCAGCTCACTCAAGGAACCGGCAATAGATGGCTTCGCTCGCTGTTCTCGGGCCGCTTCACGCTGTTCGAGGGCGGCGGTTTCAGCGTGCTGATCGGCACCACGCAGGTGGCGATCTTCGTCGCCGTCGCGGTCATCGCCATCGGATTGTCGCAGTTCATGATCCGCACGCGGCTGGGTCGGGCCTATCGTGCCTGTGCCGATGATCGATCCATGGCGGCGTTGCTCGGCGTCGATGTCGACCGGGTGATCATGGCGACCTTCGCCGCCGGCGCCGCCCTGGCCGCCATCGCCGGCCTGGTCCATGCGCTGTATTACGGCGAGGCAGATGCCTCGATGGGCTATCTGATCGGCTTCAAGGCTCTGACGGCGGCCCTGTTGGGCGGCTTCGGCTCATTGCCGGGCGCGGTTGTCGGTGGCTTCGCCATCGGCCTCATCGAGGTGTTCTGGACCGCCTATGTCGGGGCGTCCTACAAGGACGTCGCGATCTTCTGCGTGCTGTGCCTGCTGCTGATCTACCGGCCATACGGCCTCTTGGGCAAACCGGAAGGCGAGGGGGGCTGGCCGCTGCGCCGCTGAACCGTGCCCACCCCATTCTTATGGGCTGCCCCATTCATAACGCTGAATTGGGGGGTTACGAATATTCGGGCGTGCTTGCTCTATGGGACGACATTTTAGCTTGAGATTCAAAGTCTTCGGCGATCTCAATTAACATTCTATGCGTCGCTTGGTAATGAACACGGAGGGCCGCCGCTCGGTAGTGTTGGGCTTCTCTCAGAAGTGTTATCTTCTCTCCATTTTTCAACTTTTTCATGGCGGTGCGGCCTGTATATCCGTGCCATGATTACGGCGGCAGGATCATATTGAAAGTATTCAATAGATTTTAGGGGGATGGGTGGCGGAGTAAAGTAAAATTGGGTTAATTTTAGATTTCAGCTTGGTAATATGTTTGCCACATACCAGGTCCGTCCTCTTGGCCAAGACAGGCGGAAATTTTACATAGGCCGGTGGGTGCCTAAGAGACAGTTTGAGAAGGCGGCGGCGTTTGGTATCGCCGCGGACGAGCGCTTCCGATAGGTGGCTGGGGCCCCGTCGATGAGCTCCGTCGATGGCCGGGGCCGGCATCTCCGGCGCTCGGATGATCCTCGCGCGTTCTGTCCGTGGCTGACCGGAAAGCGAGGTGGCTCGCGGGGCGAGGGCGCCCGGCCCGCTTCATCGCGGAAGCGCACGCCGATCGCTTTATCCGACGCGGGATCGAGCGGCGGGACGCCGCGCTCAACCGCGCTCGGTAGATCCTGGACGATCTGACAGATCTTAGACGGCGACAAGCTCGCCATGGATCGCCTGCGCGAGATTCGGCATCGGTCGGCGCATGGGCATCGCGACGCGACGAAACTCCTTCAACTCGGCCAGGGAGCGCTGCAGGATCTTCTGTTCCTGGCGATCTTCGCGATCGATGACGTCAAGGCAGCTCAACTTGATTTCGACGAGATCGATCAGCGTTTCGATCGAGCGGGGAGACAGCGTGGACATGACACCCTCCTAAGCGTTTCTGACCAGGCCAGTGTCGCCCCATAAGAATTAACGAATCGTCGACTACGAGCAATTTGCATCGAAATTGGGAAAATTGTTTCCGACCCGTCATGCGGTCAATCCCTAAGGAAGTCTTTACCTCTGCTGGTCTAGAACTTGGGGACAAGGAGATCGCTCAAATGGAACGGAAGGCATCCGGGGGTGGTCTCCAATCAATGCTCCCGCACAACGCGGGCGCTAGTCGTTCATCGGAGATTGATCGTTGATCGAGACCTCCACATCATTTCCGGGCGGCCGGAACCTCGCAAGGAGGAGTGGCGCGATCAGTCGGTATCGTCATGCTGCGGTTTGGGTCGGATCGGCGGTTCTAGTGCTGTCCGCGGACGCGCTCTTGACCGGTCATCCCTCCCTCGGTCTGCAGCGGTGGCCGGAGGCGATTCTGTTCGTCTTGTCGCTGGGGCTTGCCGTCGTCGGGATCGACCGCTTCGCGGGCGAAGACGCGGCCGGCCGCTTCGGCCGGGCGCCTACGGGTGTTGCCGTGGGCGTCGTTTGGGTGATCGTGCATTATCTGGCGGTATTCGCTCTCAGGGTCGGCTCCGGCGTGGCGCCGACATGGTCGAGCCTCATGCTGCTCGTCGGTGGCGGCCTCGCGGGCGCGCTTGTCGCCGGCCGACCGGCTTTTGCCAGCTTGGCCGGCCGCGTCGCCGCCGGCATGGCGATGCTGTCGGCGATCGGTCTCGTACGCCTTGCCATCGACCCCCATGGCGGCGGTCATGCGCCGTCGCTCGGCGGGACCGCGATCCTCGGCGGCTGTTTTATCGGGTCGCTTGGTCTGCTGCTCAGCCTGCGACACGATCTGCGTCCGCCCACGCCGTTGGATACGGTGGCGGAAGCGTCGTTTTGGGGCGATGCCGCGTTCCACAAGATCGCCGAAAGCCTGCCGATTCCGATCATGGTGAGCCTGCTCGAAAGCGGCGCCGTGCAGTTCGGCAATCAGCAGGCCAGGGAACGGTTTCTGTTGGTTGGGGAGCCGGCCGATTGGCATACCAGCAGCTTCTATGCGAACGGGGCGGATCAGAAGCGTATCGTCGAGCGACTTCGGACCGTCGGTTTCGTCGAAAACGTCGAAATGGAATTGCGCCGGTCGAACGGCACGCTGTTCTGGGCCCTGGTATCCGCCCGGGTGGTGACGCTCAACGGCCAGCGCGTGATCGTCAGCTCGTCCACCGACATCTCCGATCGCAAGGCCGCGGATGCGGCCTTGCTGGATAGCGAGGTGCGCTATGCCTTGATTTCCCGCGCCGCCAATGACGGCTTGTGGGACTGGGATATCCAGACCGGTGTCGTATTCTTCTCGAACCGCTGGAAGGAGATCGCCGGTTATTCGGCCAACGATCGCCTCAGCACCATGGAGGCCTGGCTCGACCGAGTGCATCCCGAGGATGCCGAGGCCTTGCAGCGCGACATCAATCGGCATCTCGATGGCGCCACCAGCCAACTGGATACGGAATATCGCATCCGGTGCCGGGACGGGCATTTCGCCTGGATGTCGTGCCGCGGTATCGCCTTGCGCGATGGTGGCGGCACGCCGATCCGCATGGCCGGGTCGCAGACCGATATCACCTTGCGCAAAAGCTATGAGCTGACGTTACGCAACGCCGCCTATCTCGATAGTCTGACTGGGCTCAACAACCGTGCGCATCTGACGCAGATCGTCGGCGCCCGCTCGACTCCCACGGAGATCGCGGGAAGCGCCTTGATGATCATCAATCTCGATCAATTCCGGCGGCTTAACGACAGTCTTGGGACGGTCACCGGTGACGCGGTGCTGGTCGGCCTCGCCCAGCGCCTCACCGCCTGCGCCAAGCCCGGCGATGTGGTGGCGCGGTTGGGTAACGACGAATTCGTGCTGTGGCTGGCGAGCGCCGCCGATCCGACGGAGGCGCGCGGCGAAGCCGACCGGTTGTTTGTCAAGCTATCCCTCCCCATGATCGTCGGTGAATTGGAAGTTCCGGCATCGATCAGCATCGGTCTCGCGACACCCGAACAGGGCGTCGCCAGATCAGGCGCCGATCTGCTGCGCAATGCCCGCGTGGCCCTCGATCGTGCCAAGGTGCTGGGCGGCGGTCGGATCGAATCCTTCGATGAAGCGTTGCTGAAGGAGATCCGTCTCAGACAGCGGCTGAGCAAGGATCTGACCACTGCTCATCGCCTGGGGCAGATATTCTTCGATTACCAGCCGATCATCGATCTCTCCGACAACCGCATCGCCGGGTTCGAAGCGCTGATGCGCTGGCGCCATCCCGAGCTGGGGTCGATCCCGCCCGGAACCTTCATCCCGATCGCCGAGGATGCCGGCTTGATCGGCCAATTGGGCTATTTCGCGATCGAGAGCGCCGCTCGTCAAGTCAAGGCGTGGGCGCGCGACGGATTGATCCAGGGTGAATTCTCGATCTCGGTCAACCTGTCGGCCCGGCAGATCTCGGACCGGGTGGGCATGGGCAGGCTGTTGGCACTGCTGGATAAATTGGCTTTGCCGGCGGGCCGTCTCAAGCTCGAACTGACGGAAAGCGTGTTGATGCAGGATCCCGAGGCGATGGCCCAGGCGCTGCAGGAGTTCCGCAACCGGGGCATCGCCCTGTCGCTCGACGATTTCGGCACCGGCTATTCGTCGCTCAGCTACCTGCATCGCTTCCCCCTCGATGTCCTCAAGGTCGATCGGTCGTTCGTCAGCCGCATGTGTCATGCGCCGGAGGCCTATCGGCTGGTTCGCTCGATTATCGAATTGGGCCACGATCTCGGCTTGCAGGTGGTCGGCGAAGGTGTCGAAGTGGCGGAAGAGGCGGCGAGTCTCAAGGCGCTCGGTTGCGACTATGCCCAGGGCTATTTCTTCTCACGACCGATCGCCCCCGATCGCGCCGCGGCGATGCTGCTTGAACAGTTGCAACCTCCGACCGTCTCAAAGGCTTCATCATGATGCCCAAGCCGCTCGCAACGATCGAAGCCGAACTGCGGCGCGATCGGGTATTGGCTGAATCGGCGCTGGCTTTGATGAACAACCAAAGCATCCCGCCGACGCCCGAAAATTTCACGGTGTGGTACGCCTACGCGGCCGGATCGGCACCGGCCCTCAAACACGCGCTGGACATCCTGATCAGCAACAAGCAGGAGTTCAGCCCCGCCGTCTGCTCCGAGCTCTTCGACCGTTTTTTCGCTCATCAACAGCAGACCGAAGGACTCCGCGACATCGGCCTCAAGATCGAGCAGGCGGCAGCCAAGGCCTTGTCGGCGGTTCAAGCCATTTCGGCCGAGACGCGCAGCTTCGGCGAGACGCTCGACACTAAGGTCGAGGCGTTGGACGACGCATCGGGGCTAGGGCGCATGAGTGAAATCGTCCACTCGATCCTGGCCGATTCCAGAGCGATGATGGAGCGGAGCGATACGGTCGAACGCGAATTGTCGCGGTCGACCCTTGAGATCCGCTCGCTGCGCGAGCAGGTCGAGGAAGTTCGGCGGGAGGCGATGACCGACCCGCTGACCGATATCGGCAATCGCAAATTGTTCGATATGCGGATGAGGGAGTGCGTCACCGACAGCATGGAAACCGGCGGCGATCTTTGCCTCATCATGGTCGACATCGATCATTTCAAGAGATTCAACGACACGTGGGGTCACCAAATGGGTGATGTCGTCCTGCGGCTGGTCGCGAGCCAGTTGGTCGAGGGGATCAAGGGCCGCGATCTCGCCGCCCGGTATGGTGGTGAGGAATTCGCGATCATCTTGCCGGACACCTCGTTGGACAACGCGGAGAAGCTGGCCGATACGCTGCGCCGGACGATCGGCGGCCGTCAGCTTTTGAAGCGTGATACCAAGCAGAGTCTCGGCAACATCACCCTATCGCTCGGCATCGCGCTCTATCAGCCAGGTGAGCCGATAACCGCCCTGATCGACCGCGCGGACGCGGCTCTCTATCGGGCCAAGGAAGCCGGCCGCAACCGTGTGATGACTGAATTGGACGCCTCCGTCCCGCCGCCCGCTCCGCCCTCCCTCTCACTTCCGGCACACTGATACGCCATCTCGATGAGTACCACTCATCGAGATGGCGTATCGCGAGCGACGGCGAGCGCGCACCGCACGGTGCGAAAGCCAAGGCGGACGGACGTCCGCCGTCCGGCGACTGAGGCTCTCCATGAGGCGAACCGATGGTTCGCCTCATGGAGATTTGGTATGAGACAGGCTCTGGAATTTGGCCGGGGTATCAACCGGCTGCCTCACGCGGCGGCGGCCAGCCCGTCGCCTCCGGTAAGACGGCGAACCAACCTCCTGGGCTGGATCAGCCCGCGATAGTCCGTTGGCAAATCGCCCCGCAGCGACCGGGCAAGCACCCGTTCGGGCGTTTCGCCGGGCATCACGAGCGCCAAATCAGTCGCGTGCGTGAAACCGAATCGCCGATAATAGGCGATGTCGCCGACCAGGACGACCAACCGGTCGCCGCTCCAGGCCGCCATGTCGAGGGATGTCCGCATCAAGGCGGCGCCCACGCCGGCCTTGCGGTGGGATTCCGCGACGGCCAAGGGGCCGAGCAGCAGGGCAGGGGCGGCGGCCATGCCGATGACTATCGGCCAATATCTGATCGTACCGACCACGCTGTCATCGGGCGCCCTGGCGACGAGGCATAAACGCCGATCGGGCGCGACATCGACGCGAAAGCCGTAGGAGGATTTATCGAACCGGTTTGGTCCAAAACAGGTGTCGAGCAACAGCTCGATCACGCCGGCTTCGTCCGGCCGCTCGGTCGTAATGGTGAACATGGGGTCCTCGGGTGTCGAAAGGCGGGTATCCGCCCTTCGGCCGAGGCGTCCTAGCGGACGGTGACCGAAACGCGGATGAACGGCAGCGGGACGCCTGCGGGGCATCCTACGGTCGTTCGTCGTCGCAACGCGGCCTCAGTCACCAGAGTCACCTGTGATAATCACGAGGCGTTTCGTAAATCGTCCGTTTCGCCCTGTCAATCGCCTGCTTCAACCGGAGGTCGCGCGGATCGACGATACCCTACGAAAACCGGTGCGCCGTGCCGGGTCGGAGGGGCGACCAAGTCGGTATGGGGAATTGGCGGGGCGCTTTGCGGTTTGTCCAAGCCGCCAGATTTGCTAGTGTTCGGCCCTAATTTTCGCCGGGCCGGGGTTGACGATCGTCCGATCGCGAGACCCCGGGGATCAACGAGGGGACGGGATTTTGCTGAAGTCTGAAAAAATCGGACGTGGCTTTACCAAACGGATTTGGGCCAAACGGATTTGGGCTGGCGCCGCCGTCGCGTCGATCGGGCTGGCACCCCTGGCGGCCGATGCGGCGTGTTTCACCCAACCGGAATGGGTCGCCGCGCATGTGCGGGTGCTGCAGACCGAGCTCATGGTCGCGGCACTGGAATGTAAGGAGGTTCCCGGTCGCGACTTCACGCCGCAATACAACGCCTTTATCGGCAAATACGGGACCAGCCTGCGTTCGAACTCGGAGTTGCTGAAGGGCCATTTCTCACGGTCGTTCGGTGCCGGTTACAGCCGGGAGATGGACCTCTACATCACCAAGATCGCGAACGATGCATCGCAGCAGTCGATGCTATCGGTGGGATATTGCGACGAGGCGGCCGGACTGTTTCAGAACACCCTGCTGCTCGAACCGCAGGATCTGGAGCGGTATTCGGTGGACCGTATCGTCAACAAGACCAATGTCGGCGATTTCTGCATCGACGCGCGTGCCGTGAAGGCGGTTGAGCCACCATCGAAAAAGGCGCCGGTCAAGGCGAAGCGACAACAGGTGACCAGCGCCGAATAGCCGTAGACGCCAAGAAGCCAAACCGGTCCCGATAAACGGCAAAAGCGCGTCCTTTGCGGGACGCGCTTTTGTTTTGTCCTCGGCCGACCGGATGAGGGGACTGCCACGGGGAAGCCCCGCGGCAGTCCGTCTCGACCAGCCGGATTCGGCCAGTTAGATGTCGTCCGTTACTGCAGGACGATTTCCGCGCGGCGGTTCTGCGCCTCGCGAACGCCGTCGCCAGTCGGAACCAGCAGGTCGGACTTGCCGACGCCGCGGGTGGCGATCTGGCCATCCGGAATGCCGTCCTTGATCAGCGCCGCCTTCACGGCCGCCGCACGACGTTCCGACAGGGCCTGGTTGTACTTGGCCGAGCCGACCGTGTCCGTATGGCCGGTGACGTTGATCCGCGTCATGTTGCCCTGCTTCACGCTGGCGGCAGCCTGATCGATGATCGACTGAGCGGCCGCGGTGACGGTCGACTTGTCAAAGTCGAAGAACACCTGGAAGGCGCGCTGCAGCTGCGGAGCCGGGGCTGGCGGCGGCGGCGGCGGCGGCGGAGCGACGACCGGGGCCGGAGCCGGGTTGTTGAACTCGTAGCGCAGAGCCAACAGCACCGAATGGTCATAGAACCGGTTCGAGCTCGTCGTCTTCGGCGTGGTTTGCAGAGCGAGGCGCGCCGCGTCGGTTTCGACATAGTGATAGTCGATACCAACCTTCAGATCCGGCGTGATCGAATAGTCGACACCACCGATGAGCTGATAGGCGAACACCGTGTCGTGACCCGAAACCGTCGGATTGCCGGCCGAACGGGCGTTCGTCTCACGGATATCGGCAACACCGAGGCCGGCGCCAATATGCGGCGTGAACGGCGTGCCGGTGTCGAAGTCATAGAGCAGGTTGCCGAAACCGGTGGTCATCCCGACCGCGCCGGACGAGCTTTTCCCGCCGATCTTGTCGACGTCGTTGCGGCGATAGCCGCCTTCGAGTTCCGTCCGCAGGCCGTTGCCGAAGCCATAACCGACCACACCAAGACCTTCGTACCCGGTCTTGAAGCGTTCGCTCAGGCCATTGCCACCCAGCTTGCTATCTTCCAGGAAGCTGGCGCCAGCCGCGCCGCCGACATAGAAGCCGTTGGTTTGCTGTGCCATGGCCGCCCCAGAGACGGAGCACAACAGCACAGCGCTTAATACGCTGAGACGTTTCGTCATTTGATTGACATCCTCGGTTTGAAATTCCAAGCGCGGGAACGAGTTATAAGCCAGAACTCATCGGGTATGTAACGTTAAAGCGCGCGGTTTTGTACGTCACGATGGTGTCCGAACTATTTTTTTCTGCCAGTGTTGCGTAAAAGTCAAACTCGGCGGGGTTCGCGGTCTCTGTTCGGGCGTGTTGACACGGTCGCGACGTCGCTTGTGTCGGATACGATTGTCGGATCCGAAGCTACAACACCTGAGATTGGGGTTTGTTCACGGGCCGGTTGAGAAAATATCGCTTTTTTGAGGAATTTGCTTCTTGAACCGGCGCGGGCCTGCCCTACCGGCGGCGGATAGGTGCCGCCGTGACATGACCTAACCGACCATGGGCCGAGTTCAGGGCCTGACGCGCGGCTTCGTTCGACGCTCAGTTCAAGGCCTAATGCGCCTCGCTCAAGGCTGTCCGGGAGAGCAACTGCTCGTGGCCGACATCGCGCGGCAGAATTTGGCCGCCGGCGGTCTCGACGATCGCCACGAGCGTCCAAACGATGACCAGCCCGCAGATCATCCGAATTATCGCCATTATACCCCGCTTGCAATGGATCCCGCGGGACCCCCGGCGTCATTGCTTCCCCGTACCGTCGGACGACGTCATGGCGAAATGATGACCGGTCGATATAGGTACGAGCCAACGCCGTTAGACATCCCCGCGCCCGAGAGAAGAAACCTGAGCGACGCGGGGTGAGCGCACCCTAGTTTCAATGCTTGCGCGATGCACCCTCGGCTATGAAACGGCATCGTTACGCCCCGGCGCGAAGACTGGGCGCGATCGATATCGGTCACGTAGGGGGATTGCCTTCGGCGATCGCCCGGACGAGATCCAGGATGCAGCGCCGCTGCTGCGCCGTTGGGATGCGGTGGAAATCCCGGATGAGATCGAGGGTAACACGGTCGGTCATGGCGAGGTTGGCCGACGGCTTGTCCCTGGCGGATGCCAAATCGGCCGGGCCAGCCAGTTCCGGCGGCATGTCGTCAAAGAAGAACGAGACCGGCGCCGAGAGTATATGAGCCACATCGAACAGCCGGCTGGCGCTTACCCGGTTCGCGCCGCTTTCATATTTTTGCAGCTGCTGAAAGCTGACACCGACTTGGGCGGCGACGGTTTCCTGACTCTTTCCGAGCAAAATTCTGCGCATGCGAATCCGCCCGCCGACATGGATGTCGACGGGATCGGGCTCACCGCGCTGGCGCCAAGCCGAGTTGCTCGTGTCGATGCCCGTCTCTACCGTCATCTCGCCCATCATACGCGGCATCCGCGCGATCGGCTGCAGCGTATTTATGCAAGCCGACCACATAATGGCAGGCCCGACCCGATAATGGCAGGCTGCCGGGATCCAGATAATGATTGTCGCCTCACGCGGCTCGGCTAGGGTGCCATCATGAGCGAGCGTCTTGCGGTTATCGGTTTGGGATATGTCGGGTTGCCCGTGGCGGTGGCCTTGGCACAGCATTTTGGGGCCGTCGTCGGGTTCGATGTCTCGACCCAGCGCGTGAGCGAGTTGCGGCGCGGCTTCGACCGAACCGAGACGGTCGATCAGGCCGATCTCACGGCATCCCGTCTCACGGTGAGCGATGACCCGGAAAGCCTGGCCGGCGCTACTTTCTTCATCGTGACGGTGCCGACGCCGATCGATGCCGAACACCGGCCGGACCTCGACGCGCTCCGCCGGGCAAGCGCTACCGTCGGGCGGGCGCTGCGGCCGGGCGGCGTGGTGGTGTACGAATCCACGGTCTTTCCCGGCCTTACCGAGGGAATCTGCCGGCCGATCCTGGCGGCGGCTTCCGGCTTGGAGCCGGGACGGGATTTTCACGTCGGCTACTCGCCGGAGCGGATCAACCCCGGCGATCGGGACCACAGCCTGGCCCGCGTCGTCAAAATCGTCTCCGCGGAGGATCAAGCCACGCTGGATCGGGTCGTGGCGGTCTATGGCCCGATCGTGCCCGCCGGGCTGCACCGCGCGCCCTCGATCCAGGTTGCCGAGGCGGCCAAGGTCATCGAAAATACCCAGCGCGACCTCAACATCGCCTTGATGAACGAGTTGGCGATGATTTTCGATCGCCTGGGGCTGTCGACTCGCGATGTCCTGGCGGCGGCTCGGACGAAATGGAATTTCCTGGGTTTCACGCCGGGGCTGGTGGGCGGCCATTGCATCGGCGTCGACCCGTATTATCTGACCGCTCGCGCCGAGGCGGCCGGCTATACGCCCGAGGTCATTCTGGCGGGCAGACGGATCAATGACGGCATGGGACGGTTCGTGGCGCAGCGCGTGCTGAAATCGCTGACACGGGTCGGCCGGCCGTTGACCGGCGCCCGGGTCGCCGTTCTGGGCCTGACCTTCAAGGAAGATGTCGGCGACCTGCGCAACAGCCGCGTGCCCGATATCCTCTCGGAATTATCCGAATTCGGCATCCACGCCCTGGTGCACGACCCGAGTGCCGATCCGGTCGAGGCCCGCCAGTTGTGTGGGGTCGACTTGACGGCGCTCGATCAGTTGGGGCCGCTCGACGCGTTGATCCTGGCGGTGCCGCATCGCCAATACCTCGCCATGGGGACCGCGGCGCTGGTGGAGATGGTGGCGTTCGGCGGCGTCTTGGCCGATGTCAAAGGTGTCTTGGACCCCGCGGCGATGCGTTCCGATATCGCCTATTGGAGCCTGTGAGGCCAGCTAACCTCCGAAGTCAGCCAACCTCGATCGGTGGGGTGAAGATATAGCCGGTACCGCGCACGGTCTTGATCAGCGTTGGGTTCTGCGGATCGTCTTCCAGCTTGCGGCGCAACCGACCGACTTGGACGTCGATCGTCCGGTCGAACGGTCCGGCCTCGCGGTTGCGCGCCAGATCGAGCAGCCGGTCGCGGCTCAGGACTTGATTGGCGTTGGCGACGAAGGCGGCCAGAAGATCGAACTCGCCTGTCGTCAGACGAACCTCGCTACCGGCGGGCGATAGCAGCTGGCGGGTTGCCAGATCCAGACGCCAACCGGCGAACACGGCGGCCGCTTGCGCGGCGGCGCCTGGCTTTACGGTACGGTCGGAGGCGCGGCGCAGCACGCTCTTCACCCGGGCGAGCAACTCCCGCAAGTGAAAGGGCTTCGGCAGATAGTCGTCGGCGCCCATTTCCAGGCCGATAATCCGGTCCACGGTCTCGCCGCGGCCGGTCAAAATGATGATGCCGATGCTGGATTCCTCGCGCAGCCGGCGGGCCAAGGTCAAGCCGTCCTCACCCGGCAGCATCAGGTCCAACAGCACGAGATCGACCGGCGTTAGCGCCATCGCGCGCCGCATCGACGGACCGTCATGCGCGGCGGTGACTCTGTAGCCTTCGCCGCTCAGATAGTTTTGCACCAGCTCGCAGATATCTTCGTGATCATCGACGATCAGTATGTGATCGGTGTTCATCATCGATGTGCGGCCGCCCGGGCGGTCATTCGCGGTGCCATACTATCCGTTCCCCAACGCATTTTTCACCAGCATACTCTGTAAATCGTTTTTACAGCAGATACAATTCATTACACGATTTGTCCGCCACGGACATCGGGCGATTACATCACAACTTGATAGTTTGAGGTGAATTGTTTGGTGTTTATAACTATTCGGTTCCGCAACTGCGACGTGCGCGAAATGCGAATTGCAATCCACGGCTGCATCGATAAGGATTTTCGTCGCTTGGGGACAAACCTTCGCGACGCCGGTCCATGACCCAGCCGCTGGCGAAGATAAGATTTAAAGTGTCCGATCCCGATCAACCGGCGATTCGATGGACGACATCGCCACTCTTCCCGTGAACTCCGGCTTCAACCGCAAGCTCGCCGACGCGCGAGCCGCGCAAAGGATCGGTAAATTTCTTATACAGCCGGGGGGATCGAGTGTCGAGCCGTCACTTCACCACGGTGTGCTTCGCGCGGTCGTGGGAACGGGTAATCCGGGTCAAGCGCGCCGGAACCGGCTCGTCCAAGATATTCGTGAAGAGCGCCTGAAGTCCGGTGGCCTGGTGCCGATACGCCCTCAATTTGGCCGATGCCGTCGGGCTGTTCCAGGCTGACGCCGCGACGGCCACCGCCTGCACGGGATCCAACTCACCATCGAGGTAAGCGTTAAGATCGCTGTCGGTGATAACGACGCTCATCTTGACGGTCATCACATTCTCCATCCCGGCGGGCGATCGGCCCAATAAACGCTACGGCGAAGCACACTTGGTCGGGATCGATCGCCGCGGACGCGGCCCTTATCCAGTGAACTTAGACACATAATGTTACAAACGGGGCGAAATAGCAGAGGTTCCGCCGCCTGGACGACATTTTTTTGACTCAGGCGGAAAACGGTTGTTCCGGTGGTCTTCTTCGCGGGGAGCCACGCCCGAAATTGTCTGTTCTCCCTTCCATTGCTTGATGATTGAACGACTTTTTCCACAGGAGTCGCGGGGGTCAGTCATCGGTTGCGAAAAAATAGGCTGGATGATCCTCAGGATCGGAAAAGAATCGCCGAATGATGGCGGTGGGCATGAGGCTTGGAGTCGGTCGCAAAAATGTCCGGTCCGCCGCGTATCTTTCCAATATTACGTTTCGTTACATATTTTTACTGAGTTTCACAGGAAAGCCATGCCTGAAACCCGCCTCTATCCTACATTGATGGGGCTACACGATTCTGCTCAACCTTAGGATTTGCACTCGCGTCCCGCCGCATTCTCAAACGATCTCTAGGATCAGGAGCAGGAAATGGAAGAATTCGGCCAGCTCATTCAGCACCACATCCCGCGGCTTCGCCGCTATGCTCGCGCTCTGAGCCACGACCCGATCGCCGCCGATGATTTGGTGCAGGATTGCCTGGTTCGCGCCCTCGCCAAATCGCATCTCTGGCAAGCCGGCACCGATCTTCGGGCCTGGCTGTTCACCATTCTCCATAACCAATATGTGAACCAGGTGCGCCGTGCCGTCCGCGAGGGCATTTCCGTGATGATCGATGATGATGTCGAACCGGCGCCGGCCCTCGGCCCCACCCAAACCGCGAGCCTCGAGCTACGCGACCTCGAGCGCTCGCTAGGCATGCTGCCGGATGATCAGCGTTCGGTGGTTCTCCTCGTCGGGCTGGAGGGGATGCGCTACGAGGAAGTCGCCAGCGTTCTCGACATACCGATAGGAACCGTGCGATCCCGCCTGTCGCGAGGACGAGAGACGTTGCGACATTTGATGGACATGACCGTTAACGACGATGACGTGGTCGCGCGGACGAAGCGCCGGCAGGCGACACACTTCACGATCGGCGATTATCTCCGGCCCCGCGCACAGCGGGTCAGCGAGGGGTATGCTCCGGTCTGACGGAATTGCCCGAACGGAGGAGCCAGGATGGGAAACCCAGGATCGGAAACATGGTGATGCCCGGCCGGCCTATCGGTGGTTCGACCACAACCGATCAACCGCCGTCCCGTATCGTCATCGAGGATGTCTGGCCGGAGATCGATGGTGGGCGTCATCCGATCAAGCGGATCGTCGGCGAAACGCTGGAGGTCTGGGCGGATATCTTCCGTGACGGCCACGACAAGCTTTCAGCGTGCTTGAAGATCAAGGCGGCCGGTATCGAACAGTCCTCTATCGATCGGTCCCGTGCCGATTCGTCGGACAACGATCAGTGGATCCGCGTGCCGATGCATTTGTTCGACAACGACCGTTGGGTCGGTCGCGTCGCTCTCGAGACGATGGGAGAGACGCGGTACACGGTGGAGGCGTGGACCGATCACTTCGCCTCCTGGCTCGACGAGGTCGGAAAGAAACGGGCGGCGGGCCAGCCGGTCGGGCTGGAGCTTGCCGAGGGGCGCCGGATGATCGAGGAGGCGGCCGAGCGGGCCGCCCCCGCCGATCGCCGGGAACTGCTTGCCGTCGTCCGGATGGCCGATGCGGCGGCGACGGATGACGTCCGCGCCGACATCCTGCTGGCGCCACCGGTCGCCCAGCTGGTGGCGCGGGCGCCGGACCGTTCCGATCTCGGCGTCTATGAACCGGAATTGACCGTCGTGGTCGATCGCCCGGCGGCGCGTTTCGCGTCGTGGTACGAGATGTTCCCACGCAGCCAGGGCACCGTGCCTGGTCGACACGCAACCTTTCTCGATTGCGCCGCGCGGCTACCGGAGATCGAGGCGATGGGCTTCGATGTCGTATATTTCGTGCCGATCCACCCGATCGGCCGGACCAACCGCAAGGGGCCGGGCAACAGCCTGGTCGCCGGACCGAACGATCCCGGCAGCCCCTACGCGATCGGCGGTGCCGAAGGCGGGCACACCGCGTTGCATCCGGAATTCGGTACGCTGGACGATTTCGGGACCTTCCTGGCCGCGGCGCACTGCCATGGGATGGAGGTGGCGCTGGACTTCGCCGTGCAGTGTTCGCCGGACCATCCCTGGCTGCGCGAGCATCCGAACTGGTTCAAATACCGGTCGGACGGCAGCATCAAATTCGCCGAGAACCCGCCCAAGAAATACGAGGACATCGTCAATCTGGAATTCGATCAGCCGGATTGGAGAGGGCTTTGGGCGGCGTTGCGCGACGCCGTGCTGTTCTGGGCGGATCAAGGTGTCCGGCTGTTCCGCGTCGACAACCCCCATACCAAGCCGACCGCCTTCTGGGCGTGGCTGATCCACGAGGTGCAGGCGCGCTATCCCGACGCGCTGTTCCTGGCCGAGGCGTTCACCCGACCCAAGATGATGAAACATCTGGCCAAGATCGGCTTCAGCCAATCGTATACCTACTTCACCTGGCGCAACACCAAGGCTGAGCTGGTCGAGTACATGACCGAACTCACCCAGACGCCCATGGCGGAATATTACCGGCCGCATTTCTTCGCCAACACGCCGGATATCCTGCCGGCATTTCTGCAAACCGGTGGCCGGCCGGCGTTCCGCATCCGGCTGGTGCTGGCGGCGACGCTGTCGCCGCTGTACGGCATCTATAACGGTTTCGAGCTATGCGAGAACGCGGCGGTGCCGAGCAAGGAGGAATACGCCGAGAGCGAGAAATACGATTACAAGGTGTGGGATTGGGACCGGCCCGGCAACATCAAGCAGGATATCGCCCGGCTGAACGCCTTGCGGCGCTCCAGCCCGGCGTTGCAGCTCTTAACCAATCTCACCTTCTATCCGGTCGCCCATGAGCAGGTGCTGTGTTACGGCAAGGCTACCCCGGATGGCACGGACAAGGTGCTGGTGGTGGTCAATCTGGATCCCGGCGTCGCGGCGGAATGTGTCCTCGACCTGCCCGCCGATCTGACAGGGGATCTGGCGGCGGGGCCGATCGAGGTCGAAGAGGTGCTGACCGCGACCCGCGCCACCTGGCGCGAGCCCAGGCTCTTTCTGACGCTCGATCCCTTCGTGAACCCGGCGATGGTATTCCGCGTTCATTCATAGCGTGCGACGTCAACGCTCCCGCTACCGTCCCCCCGATTCCGACGTTTTTTCGCAAGGCGATCATGCTGCCGAACGATCCCACCTGGTACAAAGACGCGATCATCTATCAACTGCACGTCAAAGCCTTCTTCGATGGCAATGACGACGGCATCGGCGATTTCGTCGGGCTGACGGCAAAGCTCGATTACCTCAAGGATCTTGGGGTGACGACGTTGTGGCTGCTGCCGTTCTATCCTTCGCCGCTGAAGGATGACGGCTACGACATCGCCGATTACCGGTCGATCAACCCGGCCTACGGCACGATGGCCGATTTCAAGCATTTCGTGCGCGAGGCGCATCGGCGTGGCTTGCGGCTGATCACCGAGTTGGTCATCAATCACACCTCGGACCAGCATCCCTGGTTCCAGCGCGCCCGCGCGGCGCGGCCCGACTCGTCCCACCGGGATTTCTACGTCTGGAGCGACACGGACAAGAAATTCCAGGGCACGCGGATCATCTTTCTCGACACCGAGAAATCCAATTGGGCGTGGGATCCGGTCGCCAAGGCGTATTACTGGCACCGCTTCTACAGCCACCAGCCGGACCTGAATTTCGACAATCCGAGGGTCGTGCGCGCCGTCACCGACGTCATGAAGTTCTGGCTCGATCAAGGCGTCGACGGGTTGCGGCTCGACGCGGTGCCGTATCTGGTCGAGCGGGAAGGCACCAACAACGAAAACCTGCCGGAAAGCCATGCCATTCTAAAGGGCCTGCGTGCCGAGATCGACAGCACCTATCCGAACAAGATGTTGCTGGCCGAGGCCAATCAATGGCCCGAGGACGTGCTGCCGTATTTCGGCGCTGGCGACGAATGCCACATGGCGTTCCATTTTCCGTTGATGCCGCGCCTTTATATGGCGGTGGCGCAGGAGGATCGCCTGCCGATCACCGATATCATGCGGCAGACGCCGGATATTCCGGCCAATTGCCAATGGGCGATCTTCCTGCGGAACCACGACGAGCTGACGCTCGAGATGGTGACCGACCGGGAACGCGATTACCTGTGGAACTTCTATGCCTCCGATCCGCGCATGCGGATCAACCTCGGCATCCGGCGCCGGCTGGCGCCGCTGATGGAGAATGACCGCCGGCGCATCGACCTGCTGAACGGGTTGTTGCTGTCGATGCCGGGCACACCCGTGCTGTATTACGGGGATGAGCTCGGCATGGGCGACAATGTCTTCCTGGGCGACCGAGATGGTGTGCGCACGCCGATGCAATGGTCGCCGGACCGCAATGGCGGGTTTTCCCGCGCCGACCCGGCCCGGCTGTTCCTGCCGCCGGTCATGGACCCGCTTTACGGTTTCCAGGCGGTCAATGTCGAGGCGCAGAGCCAGTCGTCATCCTCGCTCCTCAATCACATGCGGCGGCTCATCGCCGTGCGCACGGCGCATCAGGCGTTCGGCCGGGGCACCTTGCGCTTTCTCTACCCGACCAACCGCAAGGTGCTCGCCTATTGCCGGATCCACGAGGAGGCGGTGATCCTGTGCGTCGCCAACCTGTCGCGCTCCGCTCAACCGGTCGAGCTGGATCTGTCGCCCTGGCGCGGCCGGACGCCGATCGAGTTGCTGGGCCGCAGCCAGTTTCCGCCGATCGCCGAACGACCCTATTCATTGACGCTGCAGGGTCACGGCTATTTCTGGTTCGCGCTGACCGAGCCGGCGCACCTCTTCGACGGCGCCACGGTGACCGAGCCCTTGCCGGATTTTGTCACCCTGGTCATGCCAGCCGGCTGGCGCAGCCTGGTCGATGGGCATGGCGCGGCCAGCCTGTGCCGCGATATCCTGCCGGCATTCCTACCCAATCAGCGGTGGTATGGCGCCAAGGACCGGCAGATCCTGGACATCCGGATCTTGGGGTCGGCGGAACTGCCGGCGCTCAACGCGCAAGACGCCCCGGACGGTTGGGCGCTGCTGGTCATCGACGTGCAGTTCGTCGACGGAACCTCGCAGCGGTATCTGCTGCCGCTCGGCTTGATCTGGGGGGCCTCCGGCAGCGAGGCGCGGATCACCCTCTTGCCACAGTCGATGGCGCAGGTCCGGCGGTTTCGCGCGGAAGGCGCGCTGTATGATCCGACCGCGCAGGACGGCTTCGTACGGGCGTTGCTGGCGGCGATAATCGACCGGCGTTCCATCCAGATCAATGGCGGCGAGCTGCGATTCCAGCCGACCAGCGTCTTCGCTCAGACGCCTCCGCCGGAACAGCCGATCGTCCGCCGGCTGGGTGCCGAACAATCCAACACCTCGGTGCTGATCGAAGATTACGCGGTCTTCAAAATATATCGCCGCCTGCAGACCGGCATCCATCCAGAGGTGGAGATGGCGCGCTTCCTGACCGAGGAGGCGGGCTTCGCGGCGACGCCGCCGCTGCTCGCGACGATCGAGGCCATCGATGCCGAGGGGGTGTCGACGGCCTATGGCGTGCTGACCGGCTTCGTGCGCAATCAGGGCGACGCCTGGGGTTGGGTGCAGGATTATCTGCGGCGCACGTTCGACGATGCGACCATGGTCCAGCCGCCGACCACCCCGGCGGCGCCCGGCGTGGCGGCCGAGCCGGTCGATCCCCATGGCTTCTTCATGACCTTGGCCGAGACCCTGGGGCAGAGAACGGCCGAACTGCACAGGGCGCTCTGCCCGGCCGAGACGGCGGACGCGGCCTTCGCGCCGGAACCCATCAGCCAGGAAGATCTGGTCGATTGGACGACCAAGATCGCCGCCGATGTTCGAGAGACGCTGGCGGCCTTGGCGGCGCGGCTGGACGCGGCGCCGCCGCTTGAGCCCGCCGTGGCGGCCCTGGTCCTGCAGGTATTGGCGGCGCGGGATGACATCCTCGGCCGGATCGCGGCAGCCGGGCGGGGCAGCGGCGGCGCGCTCAAGACCCGCTACCATGGCGATTATCATCTGGGCCAAGTCCTGGTCGCGCATAACGACTTCGTCATCATCGATTTCGAGGGCGAGCCGCGCCGCAGCCTCGAGGAACGGCGCTTCAAGCATTCGCCGCTGCGGGATGTCGCCGGCATGGTCCGGTCGTTCGACTACGCCGCCGCCGCCGCGGTCCGCGACGGCATCGTCCTGCGGCCGGCCGCCCGCGAGATGCTTGAGCGCTTCGCGGCCGAGTGGACACAGCGCAGCATAAGCGGCTTTCTATCGGGATATCGTCGGACGATCGAAGGGTGCGCCAGTTATCCCGACGACGCGCGGACCGCCGAGGATCTGCTGCATCTGTTCATGCTTGAGAAGGCGTTTTACGAGATCGGCTACGAGCTGGCCAACCGGCCGGGATGGCTCAACATCCCGTTGGCGGGGGTACTCGGGCTGATCCGGGCGCCGATGGAGAAATCGACCGATGACCAGGCAAGCTGACGGGCAACAAGCTGATGGGCGAGCTGGATTGAGCAAACAAGCGAACCTACCGATCGATGCGATCCTGCGCGCGGAGCTGGCTGACCCCTTCGCCGTGTTCGGCATGCACGAGACCGCCGGCGAGGTGGTGGTCCGCGCGTTCCTACCCTGGGCCCATGCGGTGACGGTGCTCGATCGCGCAACCGATGCCGAGCGTGCGCGGTTGGAGAAGATCCATCCCGCCGGCTTGTTCGCGGGGGCCGTTCCCGGGGCGACGCGCCGTTTCGACTACCGCTTGCGTGTCGAGGGCGAGGCTGGGACTTTCGTGATCGAGGATGCCTATCGGTTCCCGCCCGTGCTCGGCGAACTCGACGTCTATTTGTTGTCGGAAGGCAGCCATCTGCGCAGCTACGAGAAGCTCGGCGCCAACGTGATGATGTCGGAGGGCGTCACCGGGGTCGGCTTCGCGGTTTGGGCACCCAGCGCCCGGGCGGTCAGCTTGGTCGGCGATTTCAACGATTGGGACGGCCGGCGCCATCCGATGCGTAAGCATTTGACCTGCGGCATCTGGGATATCTTCATCCCCGATCTCGCCGAGGGCCGTGCTTACAAATATCAGATCAAGGGAGCCGACGGGTCCACCTTGCCCTTGAAGGCCGACCCCTACGCCGCGGCGGCGGAACGCCCGCCGGCGACGGCGTCGGTCATCGCAGGCCCCAGCCATTTCGCCTGGTCCGACCAGCAATGGCTGGCCGAGCGTGCCGGACGCAACAATCGCCGGGCGCCGATCTCGATCTACGAGGTGCATCTCGGCTCCTGGCGTCGCGATCTGGCGGAGGGGGGACGGTATCTGACCTATCGCGAACTCGCCGACCAGTTGGTGCCCTATGCCGCCGATATGGGCTTCACCCATATCCAGGTAATGCCGGTCAGCGAATACCCGTTCGACGGCTCATGGGGCTACCAGCCGGTCGGGCTGTTCGCACCGACCTCGCGGTTCGGCACGCCGGACGATTTTCGGGCTTTCGTCGATGCCTGCCACCGCGCCGGGTTGGGTTTGTGGGTCGACTGGGTGCCGGGGCATTTCCCGAACGATCCCCATGGCCTGGCCCAGTTCGACGGCACCCATCTCTACGACCATGCCGACCCGCGTCAGGGCTTTCACCGTGATTGGAACACGCTGATCTATAATTACGGGCGGCGCGAGGTGTCGAATTTCCTACTGTCCAGTGCCATGCATTGGCTGGAGCGCTACCACGTCGATGGCCTGCGCGTCGACGCGGTCGCCTCCATGCTGTACCTTGACTATTCCCGGCAGGCGGATGATTGGATCCCGAATGTTTTCGGGGGCCGCGAAAATCTGGAGGCGATCCAGTTCCTGCGGCGAATGAACCAACTGGTCTTCGCCGACAATAGTGGCGCCACCACAGCGGCGGAGGAATCGACCGCCTGGCCGATGGTCTCGCGGCCGGTCGATGTCGGCGGGCTGGGCTTTGGCTTCAAATGGAACATGGGGTGGATGCACGATACGCTCGCCTATATGTCGCAAGACCCTGTGCACCGGAAATACCATCACAACAAGATGACGTTCGGCCTGCTCTACGGCTTCACGGAGAACTTCATCCTGCCGCTCAGCCATGACGAGGTCGTGCATGGCAAGCAATCGCTGCTGGGCCGTATGCCCGGCGATCGCTGGCAGCGATTCGCTAACCTGCGCGCTTATTTCGGCTTCATGTGGACCCATCCAGGGAAGAAACTGTTGTTCATGGGGGGCGAGTTCGCCCAGGAGCGCGAATGGAATCACGATATCGGGCTGGATTGGCACTTGCTCGACGACGGGGCGCATCGCGGTGTCCAAGCGCTGGTCCGGGATCTCAATTGGCTCTACCGGTCGGAACCCTGTCTGCATGTCCTCGATTGCGAGGGCGAGGGTTTTGCCTGGATCGACGCCAACGATCTCGAGCAGAGCGTGCTGTCGTTTCTGCGCCGAGGCACCGATGCGGGGGACATCGCCGTCATCGTGTCGAATTTCACCCCCATGGTCCGTCACGGTTATCGAATCGGCGTACCCCAGCCCGGCCGTTATCTCGAGCGGCTGAACACCGACGCGGCGGTCTATGGCGGCAGCAATGTCGGAAATGGCGGCTCGATCGTGGCGGAGCCGACGCCATGGCATGGCCAGCCCTGTTCCTTGCTGGTCACGTTGCCGCCGCTGGCGACCCTGATCCTGCTTCCCGAACATTGAACGCGGCTGTCTCCGGGCGCCGCCCAGAGGATGTCGCCTGAATGGATGCTGTTTCCGCCTCGTATCACCATCGCAGGGTCGTCTGGCCCGGCAGCCCCTATCCGTTGGGGGCTAGCTGGGACGGTCGCGGCGTGAATTTCGCGCTGTTCTCCGCCCATGCCGAAGCCGTCGATCTGTGCATCTTCGACGACACCGGCAGCCAGGAGATCGAGCGCGTTCGGCTCCCGGATTATACCGACGAGGTCTGGCACGCCTACCTGCCGGATGCGCGGCCGGGCATGCTGTACGGCTATCGGGTCTATGGCCCCTATGATCCGGCGAACGGCCACCGGTTCAACCCGCACAAGCTGTTGCTGGACCCCTATGCCAAGGCGATCCACGGCTCGGTGCGCTGGACCGACGCGCATTTCGGCTATCGCGTCGGCAGCCCGCGTGAGGACCTGTCGTTCGACCGCCGCGACAACGCGCGCGGCATGCCCAAGGCGATGGTGATCGATACGGCCTTCACCTGGGGCGAGGATCGTCGGCCACGGGTTCCTTGGGAGCAATCGGTGATCGTCGAGCTGCATGTTCGCGGCATGACGATGCGGCATCCCGGCGTCGATCCGCGCCGCCGGGGTACCTTCGCCGGGTTGGCCTCGCCGCCGGTTATCGACTACCTGGTGCAATTGGGCGTCACCGCGATCGAATTGCTGCCGGTACAGGCGTTCCTGAACGACCGGCACCTGACCCAGCGCAAACTGACCAATTACTGGGGCTACAACACCTACGGCTTCTTCGCGCCCGATCCGCGCTTCCTCGCCTCGACCTCGGTCCATGAGTTCAAGACGATGGTAAAGCGCCTGCATGATGCCGGTATCGAGGTCATCCTCGACGTGGTCTACAACCACACCGCCGAGGGCAATCACATGGGCCCGACGCTGTCGTTCAGGGGCATCGACAATGCCTCGTATTACCGTTTGGCCGATGATCGGCGGTATTATCTCGACTATACCGGCACCGGCAATGTGCTGAACACCGATCACCCCCGTGTGCTGCAACTGATCATGGACAGTCTGCGGTATTGGGTGAGCGAGATGCATGTCGACGGTTTCCGCTTCGACTTGGCGCCGACCCTGGCCCGCGAACACGGCAATTTCGATCGGGGCAGCGCCTTCTTCGACGCGATCCGGCAGGACCCGCTGCTCTCGACGGTGAAGCTGATCGCCGAGCCCTGGGATATCGGTCCCGACGGGTATCAGCTCGGCGCCTTTCCGCCGGGCTGGGCGGAATGGAACGCGGGCTACCGCGATACGGTGCGGCGGTTCTGGAAGGGCGATCCCGGTCTGATCGCCGAGCTGGCGAGCCGCGTCGCGGGGTCGTCGGACATCTTCGGCCGTCACGGCCGACGACCCTGGGCCAGCATCAATTTCGTGACCGCCCATGACGGGTTCCCGTTGGTCGACCTCGTCTCCTACAACGAGAAGCACAACGAGGCGAATCGCGAGGACAACCGCGACGGTCACGACGGCAATTTCAGCTGGAATTGCGGCGTCGAAGGGCCGACCGACGATCCGGACGTGCAGGCCTTGCGCGATCGGCAGAAGCGCAATTTCCTGGCGACGCTCCTGCTGTCGCTGGGCGTCCCGATGCTGCTCGCCGGCGACGAGTTGGGGCGCACCCAGCGCGGCAACAACAACGCCTATTGCCAGGATAGCGAGCTATCCTGGATCGACTGGCAGAACATCCGGCCTGAAGACGAGCAACTCAACGCCTTCGTCCGACACTTGATCGCGCTGCGCCGCCAGCACCGGGTGTTCTCGCGCCCGCGCTTTTTTCGCGGCGAGGTCATGGCCGAGGACGGTCTGAAAGACATCACCTGGATCGCGCCGGACGGTCGCGAACAGACGCCGGCGGATTGGCACAACCCCTCGGCGCTATGCCTGGGCTTCGTCCTGGGCGGGGCCGCCGGCGAGTACTACACGCAGGGCGGACAGCGGGACATCGACGAGAGCTTCCTGGTGCTGATGAATGCGTATCACGAGGACATCGAGTTCCAGATCCCGGAACTCGCGGCGTCGTCACGCTGGGAGGTGCTGATCGATACGGCCTTGCCGAGCGGCATCGCCGAGCGCGGCACTTTGTTCGGACCCGCCGAAGTGTATGCGTTGAAATACCGGTCGTTCGTGTTGTTCATCAACCGAACCGCGGCGCCGACGGCATCGTCCGAAAGTGCCGTACCCGGCATGCTGGTGTCGTCCGAGGAACCGGCGGGCATGCTGCCGATCGCCGCGACGGCGCGGCCCGAGGCTGTCATGGCGGAGCGCGCATCCGTTGACGTGGCCCTGCCTGAAATGGACGAGCCGCCTGAAGCGGACGAAACGTCCGGCGGGGAGGCGGCCACCCGGGAGTTGGAAGAAGGAGCCGATTTGTGAAGCGTTACCATCATCTGCCGTTCGGTGCGGAGATCGTCGAGGGTGGTGTCCGTTTCCGGTTTTGGGCGCCCAAGGCGCCGGCCGTGGACCTGGTGTTGGAAGGCGGCCCGACGATACCGATGCTCGCGGGGCCCGGCGGCTGGCACGACGTGACGACCGACCGCGCCGCCGGCGGCACCCGTTACGCCTATCGGATCGACGGTCGGGACTATCCCGATCCGGCCTCGCGGTTTCAGCCCGAGGACGTCTACGGCCCCAGCGAGGTGATCGATCCGACCGCGCATGACTGGCAGGACACCGCCTGGCGCGGCCGGCTGTGGCACGAGATCGTGCTTTACGAACTGCACACCGGGACGTTTTCCGACACCGGCGATTTCGCGGGCGTCGCCCGTCATCTCGACCACCTGTCGGCGACCGGTATCACCGCCATCGAGCTGATGCCGGTCGCCGATTTCCCCGGCCGGTACAATTGGGGTTATGACGGTGTCCTGTTCTTCGCGCCGGATAGCCGCTATGGCCGGCCGGAGGAGCTGAAGCGGCTGGTCGAGCAATGCCACGCCCGCGGCATCTCGGTGCTGCTCGACGTCGTCTACAATCATTTCGGGCCGGAGGGTAACTACCTGTCCGCCTATGCGCCCGGCTTCTTCACCGACCGGCATCACACGCCCTGGGGGGCCGCGATCGATGTCGACGGCGCCGACAGCCGTCCGGTCCGCGATTTCTTCATCGAGAACGCGCTCTATTGGCTGCGGGAATTCCATCTCGACGGGTTGCGGTTCGACGCGGTCCACGCGATCCTCGACGACAGCACGCCGGATCTCCTGACCGAACTCGCCGGGCGCGTCCGCGATACGATCGACGATCGCCCGATCCACCTGGTGCTGGAAAACGACAACAACGAGGCGCGCCGCCTGGGCGACGCCAGCAGCGAGGGGCCCTATACGGCGCAGTGGAACGATGATTTCCACCATGCCTTGCGCGTGCTGACCAGCGGGGAAAGCGGCGGATACTATGCCGACTACCTGTCCGATCCGGTCGATCACCTATGCCGGGCGCTGACCGAAGGCTTCGCCTATCAGGGTGAGGTATCCCAGCATCGCGACGGCCGCCGGCGCGGTGAGCCCTCCGCCGGTCTGGCGCCGACCAGCTTCGTCAGCTTTATCCAGAATCACGATCAGGTCGGCAACCACGCGTTCGGCTCGCGCATCTCGCTGTTGGCGCCGGCCCCGCGAATCCGGGTGGCAGTCGCCCTGCTGTTGCTATCGCCGGCGGTGCCCATGCTGTTCATGGGCGAGGAATGGCAGGCCGACCAGCCCTTCCCGTTCTTTTGCGATTTCGGCCCGGAGCTTGCCGAGGCGGTCCGTGTCGGCCGTGCCAAGGAATTCTCGCGCTTCCCGGAATTCGCGGATCCGGAGATGCGCGCCAGGATCCCCGATCCCTGCGCGCCCGGGACCAGGGACAGCGCGATACTCGACTGGACGGCGCTGGACCGGCCGCCGCATGACGGCTGGTACCGCTATTACCGCGAGCTGATCGACCTGCGGCACCGCGAGATCGTGCCGCGTCTGCTGCGGATGCTCGGTGGGGCCGGCCAGGTCGGCCGTCTGGGCCCACGGGCGTTCACGGTCGGTTGGCGGATGGGCGACGGCTCGACCCTATCCATAGCCGCGAATTTCGGTGACCAGCCGGTCGCGTCGCCGGCCTTGCCCGGACGATTGCTGTTTGAAACCGGCCCATGCCCCGCCGAGGCATTGCCGCCGGTCTACCTCGCCGCGACGCTCGACGAGCGGGTGATCGCATGACCGCCGATCCGACGCATGGCTGAGTTATTGCCGTCGTCGGCACCGCGAGCGACCTACCGGTTGCAATTCCACAAAGATTTCACGTTCCGCGACGCGCTCGACATCGTCGATTATCTGGCCGATCTGGGCGTCAGCCATGTCTACGCGTCGCCCTTCATGATGGCGCGGCCGGGCAGCAACCATGGCTACGACATCGTCGACCATAACCTGCTGAACCCGGAAATCGGCACGGACGAGGATCTGGACGCCCTGGTCGAGGCACTCCACGCCCGTGGTCTCGGCATGATCCTCGACATCGTGCCGAACCATATGGGGATCGGCTCGGGTAATCCGTGGTGGATGGACGTGCTGGAATGGGGCGAGGCGTCGCCCTATGCGCGGTTCTTCGACATCGATTGGGACGCGCCGCGGCGCAATCTCACCGGCAAGGTGCTGCTGCCCGTGCTCGGCAATCAATACGGTGTGGTGCTCGAGGCCGGGGATCTGCGGCTTCGCTTCGACCCGGCGACCGGCACCCTGTCGGTCTGGTATTACGAGCATCGCTTTCCCGTCGCGGCCTGGGATTACGATCGGGTGTTGCGGCCGGCCGTGGTTCAGCTGCGGGAGCCTTTCGCCGACCGCTTGGCGGGCATTCTCGCCGGGTTCGCCGTCCTCGGCGGTAAACGGCGGAGCCTCGATATGGCGGCGCGCGCGACCGCCGAGCAGTTGAAACGGGACCTGGCGGAACTCGCGGCCGAGCCCGGTGTCGCCGATATTCTCGAGGGGGTGGTCGAGGCGCTGCATGGCGACCCGAACAATCCGGAAAGTTGGCAGCCGCTGCATCGGCTGATCGAGCTGCAGGCCTATCGACCGGCGTATTGGCGGGTGGCGACCGATGAAATCAACTATCGCCGATTCTTCAACATCAACGATCTGGCGGGCTTGCGGATCGAGTTGCGCGATCTGTTCGAGGAGACCCATCGCAAGGTCTTCCGCCTGCTCGAGGACGGCAAGATCGACGGTCTCCGGGTCGATCATATAGACGGCCTCTTCGATCCTCAGGAATATTGCGAGCGGCTGCAGGCCCGCGCCGGCCGGCCGGGCCAGTATTGCTATGTCGTGGTCGAGAAGATCCTGGCGCATTACGAGGATCTGCCCGATGCCTGGCCGGTCGCCGGGACAACCGGCTACGACACGCTGAATCTGATCAACGGGCTGTTCGTCGACCCGAAGGGCGAACGGCCGCTCGACCTCCTTTACCGCCGCTTCACGCGGCGCACGCAGCCGTTCGACGAGGTCTCGTACGAAAGCAAGCTGCGCATCCTCAGGGTCAACCTCGCCAGCGAGGTCCGCGTGCTGGCCCACGACATCCACCGGCTGTCTTCCGGCCATTGGCTCAGCCGGGATTTCACGCTCGAAGCGATGGCCAACGCCATTCAGGAGGTCATCGCCCGGTTTCCGGTCTATCGCACCTATGTCGATGCCAATGGCGCCTCGGCGACCGATCGGCGGTATATCGACTGGGCGATCGGCATCGCCAAAAAGCGCTCGCCGGCGACGGATACCAGCATCTTCGATTTCCTGCAGCGGGTGCTGACCGGCGATCTCGCGGTCGAGCCCACCCCCTATCAGGGTTCCGAAGTGCTGCGTCTCGCCATGAAGTTTCAGCAGCTTTCCGGGCCGGCGATGGCCAAGGGTCTGGAGGACACCAGCTTCTACCGATACGTCCGGCTGATCTCGCTGAACGAGGTCGGCGGCGATCCGCGCCGGTTCGGTGTCAGCCCCGCGGCGTTCCATCACGTCAACGAACAGCGGCTGCGGCGTCATCCCTTCGACATGTTGGCGACCTCGACCCACGACACCAAGCGCGGCGAGGACGCCCGCGCCAGGATCAACCTGTTGAGCGGGCCGGGCAGCCTCTGGGGCCAGCGTATCCGGCTTTGGGAACGGCTCAACCGGCGCCACCGCGGCGAACTCGACGCGGCGCCGGTGCCGGACCGCAACGACGAGTACTATTTCTATCAGACCATGGTCGGGGTGTGGCCGCTGGGGCTGGCGCCCGATGATGGGCTCGGCGTCGCGGCGCTCCTGGCCAGGGTCGAACCGGCGCTGGTCAAGGCGCTGCGCGAAGGCAAGGAGAAATCCAGCTGGGCCAATCCCGACGAGGCCTATGAGGCCGGTGTCGCCGGGTTCGCCCGCCGGCTGTTGGGCGGCGCGAGGCCGAACGCCTTCCTGACCGATTTCGCCGGGTTCATGGCGACGATCGGCCGGATGGCCGCCCTCAATAGCCTGGCCCAGACCCTGCTGCGCCTGACCATGCCGGGCGTTCCCGATACCTATCAAGGGGCCGAGCTCTGGGAGCTCAGCCTGGTCGATCCGGATAACCGCCGCCCGGTGGATTTCGCCTATCGGCGCGAGGTGCTGGCGACGATCCGCGCGGCTTTCGCCGAGGGGCGGGATTATCGGCAAGCCGTCGCGACGCTGAGTGGTGAATGGCAGGACGGGCGGGAGAAGCTGTTCGTCATCTGGGCGGCCCTCAACCTGCGCAAGGCGCGGCCGGCCCTGTTCGCGCAGGGTGATTACACGCCGCTCGCCGCGACGGGGGAGCGGGCCGATCACGTCATCGCCTTCGCGCGCGGCGGCGGCGCGGGCGGAGGGGCGGCGATCACGGTGGTGCCGCGCCTGGTGCCGGGGCTCATGCCCGGGTCGAGCCAGGCGGATGACCGGCTCGATTGGGGCGATACCGGCTTGCCGCTCGGCGCCGGCCTCTACCGCGATGTGCTGACCGGCGTTACCATCGCCGCCCGAGACGACATCGTGGTGCCGGTCGCCGAATTGTTGGCCGATTTCCCGGTCGCCCTACTCACCCGCGACGATTGAACCGCGCGCGCTTCACCCGAGAGGTCACCATGCGTTTGACACATCTGCTGGCCTTCGCGCCGAGCGTTCTCCTCGCCCTGGCCGCCGGCCCCCTTGCGACCACACCGTCCCGCGCCGACGAGGTCGGCAGCTTCAAGAACGACTGGACCGGCAACAGCATCGTCGTCGAGGCGATCCCCGATCCCAAGGTCGAGGGCGTCACCTGCCATCTCACGCATTTCGACCGCAGCCTGATCGACCGGCTGTCCAAGGGCAATTGGTTTCAGGATCCGTCCAATTCGTCGATCGCCTGCCGTCAGACCGGCCCGATCACCATCGGCAACATCGTCCAGGACCATGCCGGCGAGGAGGTGTTCTCCGAGCGCGCCAGCCTGATCTTCAAGTCGATCGCCGTCCGCCGCATCTACGACAAAGTCAACGACACCTTGATCTACGTCGCCTATTCCCGGCAGGTGAAGGACGCCAGCGCTAAGATGGCGGTGTCGACCGTGCCGCTGATGAACACCAATCCAGTGTGGAAATCCGCCAAGAAATAGGCACTCTGCGGCCGAGAGGTGGGGGGATGTGATCGATCGGGTGGATTGCGTGGTGGTGGGGGCGGGCGTCGTCGGCCTGGCGGTGGCGCGCGCCCTGGCGCTGGCCGGGCGCGAGGTGATCGTCCTGGAGGCGGCGGACGCGATCGGCACCGAGACCTCGTCGCGCAACAGCGAGGTCGTCCATGCGGGCATCTATTATCCGAAAGACAGCCTGAAGGCGCGGCTCTGCGTCGCCGGCCGGCACGCGCTTTATGCCTATTGCGCCGAACGCGGCGTGCCGGTCCAGCGCCTCGGCAAGCTGATCGTCGCGGCCGAGCCGGCCGAGGTGCCGACCCTGGAAACCATCCGCCAGAAGGCGCTCGCCAACGGGGTCGACGATCTCTATCCGATCGGCGGCGCCGAGGCGGTGGCGCTGGAGCCGGCGCTGCGCTGCGCCGGCGCGCTCGTCTCGCCCTCGACCGGCATCGTCGACAGCCATGCGTTGATGTTGGCCTATCAGGGCGACGCGGAGGCGGCGGGCGCCATGGTGGTGTTCCACGCGCCGATCACCGCGGCGGCGGTGGCCAACCGGGGCTTCGAATTGGAGATCGGTGGGGCGGAGCCGATGCGGCTCGCCTGCGAGACGCTGGTGAACGCGGCGGGGCTCGGCGCGGTCGCCTTGGCACAGCGCATCGAGGGGGTGCCCGGCCGGCACATTCCGGCGGCCTATCTGTGCAAGGGCTCGTATTATTCGCTGGCCGGCCGGGCGCCGTTCGGTCGGCTGATCTATCCGGTGCCGGAGCCCGGCGGCCTCGGCGTGCATCTCACCATCGATCTCGGCGGCCAGGCCCGCTTCGGCCCGGATGTCGAATGGATCGAGGCGATCGACTACGCCGTCGATCCGGGCCGTGCCGCCGGATTTTACGCCGCCATCCGCCGCTATTGGCCGGGCCTGTCCGACGGCGCGCTGCTGCCGGGCTATGCCGGCATCCGGCCGAAGATCTCCGGCCCGACCGAACCCGCCGCCGATTTCGTCGTCTCTGGCCCGGAAAGCCACGGCGTGCCCGGCCTGGTCAACCTGTTCGGCATCGAGTCGCCGGGGCTGACCGCCTCGCTGGCCCTCGCCGATCACGTGGCGGCGTTGTTACCGCCGGTATAAAGTACGCGAAGCGCCCTATCGCTTCATCGACTTGGAGACTCTGCAAATCGATTTTGGGCAAATCGATTTTTGGGTGGATGTGGAGACTTGGAGGACGAGGCGATGAGGACAGTGACGCTTGGTGTTTCCTCGATCGAGGAAACCAGACGGCAGATGGCCGCCGCATTCCAGGGTGAACGGCAAGGCGAGTTCATCACCTTCGCCTCGGTCGAGCTACTATGGAAGGTGCTCACCGCCAAACGATGGGAAATCCTTCAGGTCATGACGGGGCAGGGCGGCATGTCGATCCGCGAGGTCACACGTCGCGTTGGTCGGGACGTGAAAGCCGTCCACGGCGACGTGATCGCGCTTATTCATGCTGGCGTGCTCGATCGCAGCGGCGAGGGGGTCGTGTTCCCCTACGATGCGGTGCACGTCGATTTCACGGTACGGAAAGCCGCCTAAGATCCTTAAGCGCCCGAGGTTCGGCAACTATCGACCATGTCCGTGTCGACCATTTCCATAGCCTCCATCGCCCGGGCGCGGTAAGCTTATTGCTTGTCCGCCCGTCTCAATGATCGCTGAGGATCTGCCGATGTCGACCGTGACCGCTTTCCGCCCGCCGACCCGTGCCGCCGAATTGACCGAGCGGGAGGCTCGGATCCAGTTGGCGGCGTGCTATCGGCTGATCGCGCATTTCGGCATGGACGATCTGGTGTTCACCCATATCTCGATGCGCGTGCCGGGATCGGACGGGCACTTTCTGATCAACCCTTACGGCCTGATGTTCCACGAGATCACCGCGTCGAGCCTGCTCAAGATCGACTATGACGGCAATCTGATCGAACCGTCGCCGCATCCGATGAACAAGGCCGGCTTCATCATCCACAGCGCCATCCATATGGCCCGTCATGACGTCGCCTGCGTGCTGCATACCCATACGCGGGCCGGTATCGCCCTGTCCTGCCTGGAAACCGGGTTGCTGCCGCTCAACCAGTTCTCGCTGCAGTTCCACAAGCGGATCGCCTATCACGGTTATGAGGGCATCGCGCTCGACCTCGACGAGCGGCAGCGGTTGATCGCCGATCTGGGCGACAAATCGGTGATGATCCTGAAGAATCACGGGCTGCTGACCACCGGCGTCTCGATCCCCGAAGCGTTCTCGCTGATGTACTACCTGGAGCAATCCTGCCGGATTCAGCTCGACGTCATGGCGTCCGGCGCGAAATACATCCTGCCGGAGTCCGAGGTGCAGGATAAGACGCTGGGGCAATATGTCGACAATCCCCTGGGGACCGGCCAGCGCGAATGGCCCGCCCTGATGCGCCTGCTCGATGCCAAGGATCCGTCCTACAAGGATTGAGCTTCTCCCGGTCGCAGGGGGCGAGCGTTCTGGATCGAAATAAGCACGTGGGTTAGATGGCCGTCGTTTTTTATAGTTTGGTCCTGGATCCAGAACCCTGGCGGACTGCCTTCGCCGAATTGATGCCGGATCTGGAAATGCGGGTCTGGCCCGAGATCGGCGACCCGGCGGAGATCGAGGTCATGCTGGCTTGGCGACCGCCGAGCGGCGCGCTTACCGGCATGACCAATCTGCGGTTCCTGCAGGCGTTGGGCGCCGGCGTCGATCAATTGTTCGCCGATCCGACGATCCCGGCCGACCTGCCGATCGCTCGCCTGGTCGACGACAATCTGACCGCCGGCATGCGCGACTATGTGTTGGCGATGGTCCTGAAATATCATCGGTGGCTGGATCTCTATGCGCGCCAGCAGGCCACGGGATTGTGGCAACGCTATCCGCATATCGATCCGCCCGATCGGCGCGTCGGCATCATGGGATTGGGTGCCTTGGGCATCGCCGCCGCCAGCGCGCTGGCCGCCCTCGATTTCGATATCGCGGGGTGGAGCCGCACGCCCAAGACGCTGGACGGCATCAAGACCTATGCCGGGTCGGAGGGTTGGGCGCCCTTCCTGGCGCACTCCGATATCCTGGTTTGCCTGCTCCCCCTGACACCTGAAACCGAGGGCATCCTGAATGCCGCCACCTTCGCCGGGCTGCCGGCGGGGGCCACGGTCATCAATGCCGGACGAGGCGGCCATCTGGTGGCGGCGGATCTGGTGGCGGCCCTCGATAGCGGCCATCTGCGCGGCGCCACGCTGGATGTGTTCGAGCGGGAGCCGCTGAAGCCCGACGACCCGCTCTGGCGTCATCCCAAGCTCGATATCACGCCGCATATCGCGACGATCTCGTCGCCCCGCACCGCGGCGGCGCGGGTCGCGGAGAATATTCGGCGTGCCCGCGCGGGTCAGCCGCTGCTCAACATGGTCGATCGCTCGCGCGGTTACTGAACGAGGGGACTGAAGCGCGGCTATTGCGCGGCGGGCCGCTTGCCGCCGAGATTGATGCGGCTTTCGCTGCCGTCGATCAGGCGCCGAATGTTCTCGTGATGCCGGACGATCACCAGCGCCGCCAGGAACGCCGCCACCGCGGCGACCTGCCACCCCTCGATCGCCCAGGCGAAGAGCGGCGAGAGGGCGAGGGCGGTCAAGGCCGCCAGCGAGGAATAGCGGAATACCGTCGCGACCAGCAGCCAGGTCAGACAGGCGATCACGCCGACCGGCGGGGCCAGCGCCAGCAGCACGCCCAGCGTCGTGGCGACGCCCTTGCCGCCCTTGAAGCCCAGCCAGACCGGGAACAGGTGCCCCAGCACCGAAGCGGCCGCCGCGACCAGCGCCGCGTTACCGTCGAAGTGGCCCGCGATCAACACCGCGACGGCGCCCTTGCCGCCATCGAGCAGCAGGGTCCCCGCCGCCAGCCATCGGTTGCCGGTGCGCAGCACGTTGGTCGCCCCGATATTGCCCGAACCGATGCGGCGGATATCGCCCAATCCCGCCAGCCGGGTCAGCACCAGGCCGAACGGGATCGATCCCAGCAGATAGGCGAAGAGGGCGGTCGCGAACAGCAGGGGCATCAATCGGTCTCGTCACTCGGTGCGTTGTCTATCGTGGCACTATGCGACGGCGTCGGCATGTAGGCCAGCCGGTCGAGCACGCCCTGCAGGATATACGCGGCCGCGGCCTTGTCGACGAGTTCGGCCCGTCGTTTGCGCGACAGATCGGCCTCGATCATGCCGCGGGTCACCGCCATGGTCGACATCCGCTCGTCCCAGAACACCAGGGTCATATCCTCGATCGCCAGCAGATTGGCGGCGAACTGGCGCGTTGCCTGACAGCGCGGTCCCTCGCTGCCATCCATGTTGATGGGCAGGCCCAGCACGATGGCGCCGGCGCCGCGCTCGCGCCGCAGCCGGGCGAGACTCTGGCCATCGTCGCGGAACTTGCCACGGCGCAATGTCTCGTAAGGGGTGGCGATGGTCACCAGCGTGTCGGAGAACGCGATGCCGATGGTTTTGGTGCCGACATCGAGCCCCATCAACCGCTCGCCGGGGGCGAGTAGGGTCTTGAGGTCCGTAGGGTTGCGGATCGCCATGGCGGATGCTAGCTTTTCGGCCGATTTTCCGAGGCTGATGCCCCACACGTTCTGCCGACCGCTCCGATACGGCTTAGGGAGCGGGCGGCGGAGGGCAGGGCCGTTTTCGCGGGGTCATTCCCGCCCGATCGAGGTTTACCCCATGTCGTTGGACAAGGCCACCGTGGCGCGGATCGCCACCCTGGCACGGATCAAAATTCCCGAAGCCGACCGCGAGGCGCTGGGTCACGAGCTGTCGTCGATCGTCGCCTGGGTCGAACAATTGGCGGCCGTCGACACGACCGGCGTGGCACCGATGTCGAGCGTCGCCCAGATGACTCTGCCGCGCCGCGCCGACGCGGTGACCGACGGCAATCGGGTGGACGACATCTTGAAGAACGCACCGGCCGCCGCCCATGGCTTTTTCACCGTGCCCAAGGTGATCGAATGACCGCGCTCACCGATCTCACGCTGGTCGAGGCGCGCGACGGCCTCGACCGGAAGAGCTTCAGCGCCAAGGAACTGACCGAGGCGCATATCCGCGCCGTCGAGGCGATCCGGCCGTTGAACGCCTTCATCACCGAGACGCCGGACAAGGCGCTCGCCATGGCCGTCGAAAGCGATGCCCGGCTGGCCCGGGGTGAGGGCGGGGCGCTCGAAGGCCTGCCGCTCGGCATCAAGGATTTGTTCTGCACGCGGGACGTGCTGACCACCGCGGGCTCGCATATCCTCGATGGCTTCCGCCCGCCCTATGAATCGACGGTCACGACCAAGCTCTGGGCCGCCGGTGGCGTCTGCCTCGGCAAGCTCAACATGGACGAGTTCGCCATGGGCTCGTCCAACATGACGAGCTATTACGGGCCGGTCGAAAACCCGTGGCGGCGCGACGGCGACAATCGGCCGCTGGTGCCGGGCGGCTCATCCGGCGGTTCGGCGGCCGCGGTCGCGGCGCATGCCGTGCTGGCCGCCACCGGCACCGATACCGGGGGCTCGATCCGCCAGCCCGCCGGGTTCTGCGGCATCGTCGGCATCAAGCCGACCTATGGGCGGTGTTCGCGCTGGGGCATCATCGCCTTTGCCTCGTCGCTCGACCAGGCCGGCCCGATGACGCGCACGGTGCGTGACGCCGCCCTGATGCTGACGGTGATGGCCGGGCATGACCCGAAGGATTCGACTTCCGCCACTCTGGCGGTGCCGGATTTCCAGGCGGCGCTGACCGGCGACGTGCGCGGTTTGCGCGTCGGCATCCCGCGCGAATACCGCATCGACGGCATGCCGGCCGAGATCGACGCGCTGTGGCAGCAGGGCATCGATTGGCTGAAGGCCGCGGGGGCGGAGCCCGTCGAGATCAGCCTGCCGATGACGCCGCATGCGCTCGCGACCTATTACATCATCGCGCCGGCCGAGGCGTCGGCCAATCTCGCCCGCTATGACGGCGTGCGGTTCGGTCTGCGCGTCGACGGTAAGTCGCTCGACGAGATGTACGAGAACACCCGCGCCGCCGGCTTCGGCGCGGAGGTGAAGCGCCGGGTGATGATCGGCACCTATGTGCTGTCGGCGGGGTATTACGACGCCTATTACATCAAGGCGCAGCGGGTCCGCGCGTTGATCGCCCAGGATTTCGACCGGGCCTTCGAGACGGTCGACTGCATCCTGACGCCGACAGCGCCTTCGGCCGCCTTCGCGCTCGGCGAGAAGATGGATGATCCGCTGGCGATGTATCTCAACGACGTGTTCACCGTGCCGGTCAATCTCGCGGGGCTGCCCGGCATCTCGGTGCCGGCCGGGCTCAGCGCCGACGGTCTGCCGCTCGGCCTGCAGGTGATCGGCCGTGCTTTCGACGAGGCGACGGTGTTCCGCGTCGCCGGCGTGCTGGAGCAGGCGGCCGGTTTCACCGCCCGGCCGCGGCCGAACGGCATGGCCCCGCTAACCAAGTCGGCCGCGCAGGGAGCTTTGTGATGACGATCGACACGGTAACCGACAGCAGCCTCCTGCTGGAGGGCAAGACCGGCGCCTGGGAGCTGATCGTCGGTCTCGAAGTGCATGCCCAGATCATCTCGAAGTCGAAGTTGTTCTCCGGAGCGGCGGCCGATTTCGGCGCGGAGCCCAACAGCCAGGTCTCGCCGGTCGATGCGGGCTTCCCCGGCATGCTGCCGGTGATCAACGAGGTCTGCGTCGAACAGGCGGTGCGCACCGGGCTCGGTCTCGAGGCGGAGATCCACCGCGTCTCGATGTTCGATCGGAAGAATTATTTCTATGCGGATCTGCCGAACGGCTATCAGATCTCGCAGTTCAAGGACCCGATCGTCGGCAAGGGACGCCTGGTCCTGGATATGCCGGATGGCTCGTCGCGCACGGTCGGCATCACCCGCCTGCATCTGGAGCAGGATGCCGGCAAGAGCCTGCACGACCAGCACCCGACGATGACCTTCGTCGATCTCAACCGGGCCGGCGTGCCGTTGATGGAGATCGTGTCGGAGCCGGATCTGCGCTCGGCGGAGGAGGCCGGGGCCTATCTGAAAAAGCTGCGCTCGATCCTGCGCTATCTCGGTTCCTGCGATGGCAACATGGAGGAAGGCTCCATGCGCTGCGACTGCAACGTCTCGGTCCGCCGGGTCGGCGCCCCGCTCGGCACGCGATGCGAGATCAAGAATGTGAACTCGATCCGCTATGTCATGCAGTCGATCGAGGTCGAAGCCTATCGCCAGATCGAGATCCTGGAGGGCGGCGGGACCATCAAGCAGGAGACGCGGCTCTATGATCCGGGTCGTGGCGTCACCCGCTCGATGCGCTCCAAGGAGGAGGCGCACGACTACCGCTATTTCCCCGATCCCGACCTGCTGCCGCTGGTGCTGGAAGACGGTTTCGTCGAACGGATCCGGCAGTCGCTTCCGGAGCTGCCGGACGCGAAGAAGACCCGCTTCATCGCGGACTACAAGCTCAGCCCCTACGATGCGGGCGTGTTGGTGGCCGAACAGGCGAGTGCGGAATATTTCGAGTCCGTGGCGCGCGGCCGCGATGCCAAGCTGGCGGCGAATTGGGTGATGGGCGACCTGTTCGGCGTGCTCAACCGGCTCGGTCTCTCGATCGACCGCTCGCCGATCTCGGCGGCGGCCCTAGGCGGGCTGATCGATTTGATCGCCGACCAGACGATCTCGGGGAAGATCGCCAAGGATGTGTTCGCGGCCATGGTGGAAACCGGCCGGGATGCCGCCAGCCTCGTCGAGGAACGAGGCCTGCGCCAGGTCACCGATGGCGGCGCCATCGAACAGGCGATCGATGGCGTCCTAGCGGCGCATGGCGACAAGGTCGCCGAGTTCCGTAGCGGCAAGGACAAGCTGTTCGGATTCTTCGTCGGACAGGTGATGAAAGCGACCGAGGGCAAGGCGAATCCCGCGCTGCTCAACGATTTGTTGCGCCGCAAGCTCGCCGGCTGATGCTGGTCTATCGATCTCATCCCGCGCCGCCGATTTTTGAACGCGATCAGACCCTTCGGCGCCGGTCTTTCCATGCCGCGATGTCCGTTTCGGTACCGCGACGATCCGCCGCGGACGGACCGCTTGATCTATTTTGCATTTAAGATCGAGCAGCCGGTTGACGACGCGTGCGGCGCATTGTAATGACTTTGACATGGTTAATTCCACCACCCGTCTTGGGGGACGGGTGGTGTAGGGAACCCAGCGGCGCAAGTACCTGACTAGCAGTAACTTGAGGTCGTGAGATGGCTAAGCCATCCCGATGGAGGATGAAAAAGTGACCGACATAACAAACCTCGACAACGAGGACTATACCGCCGGAGGATACGCTTACGGTTTAAGCAAGTGGACGATACGTGGCCGTATCATGTTCATTGTCGCGGCGGCGAGCTGCGCGTGGATCGTGGTGCTGGGCCTCGGCTACGGGATCGCCCGCTTCATGTGACGGTTTTCTGATGGTTGACGGTTTCGGCCGTAGGCTATGTCGCCCGTCACCATCCGATACCCCATTCGAGCCGTTATCTTTGTGATCTGGATCACAGGGAGCTGAGGATCAGAGATACGACGCCGCCGGTGCGCTGTTAGGCGCGACCATAGGTGTCCTCGATCCGGACGATGTCATCCTCTCCCAGGTATGAGCCGCTTTGCACCTCGATGAGGTGGAGCGCGATCTTGCCCGGATTCTCCAGCCGGTGGGTGGCGCCCAGCGGAATGTAGGTCGACTGGTTCTCGCTCAACATCACGATCTCGTCGTCTCGGGTGATCCGGGCGGTGCCCTGCACGACCACCCAATGCTCGGCGCGATGATGATGCTTTTGCAGCGACAGCTTGCCGCCGGGCTTGACCATGATGTGCTTGACCTGCACCCGGTCGCCATTATGGATCGATCGGTAGGTGCCCCAGGGCCGGTGCACCGTCGGCAGGAAGGTAAGCTCGCTCCGGCCATCGGCCTTCAGCCGCTCGATCAGCTTTTTCACATCCTGCGCCCGCTCCTTGGGCGCCACCAGCACCGCGTCGGCGGTCGCGATCACGATCAGGTCGCTGACCCCGACGGCCGCGACCAGACGTTCCTCCGATCGCAGATACGAGCCGCTGACGTCTTCCGCCAGCACATCGCCGATCAGGACATTCCCGTCGGCGTCCTTGTCGGTGATGGTCCACAGTGCATCCCAGGCGCCGACATCGTTCCAGCCCATGGAAACCGGCACGACCACGGCACGCGGCGTTTGTTCCATGACCGCGTAGTCGATCGAATCGTTCTGCGCCAGGGCGAAGCTCGTGGGGTCGAGCCGCAGGAAGTCCAGGTCGCGCGTCGCACCTTCGAACGCGGCCTTGCACGCGGCGAAAGTCGTCGGCTGGCACCGCTCCAGCTCCGTGAGGTAGAGCGAGACCGGGAACAGGAAGATGCCGCTGTTCCAGGAATACTCGCCCGACGCGACATAATGCTTGGCGCGGGCGAGGTCCGGCTTCTCGACGAAGCCGTCGACGGCGAAGCAGCCGGGCACCGGCAGCGCGGCGCCCCGGCGGATATAGCCATAGCCGATCTCGGGCCGTTCCGCGGTGACGCCGAAGGTGACGAGCGCGCCGCCGCGGGCGGCGGCGGCACCGGCCTCCAGCGCCTGGAGGAACGCCGGAACGTCGCCGATGACGTGGTCGGACGGCATGACCAGCATCAGCGCGTCCGGATCATCCGCCGCGATGGCGATGGCGGCGATGGCCGCCGCCGGGGCCGTGTTGCGCGCGACCGGTTCCAGCACGATGGTCCGCGGCTTGATGCCGACCAGGCGCAGCTGTTCGGCGATGATGAACCGATGATCCTCGCCGGCGATGATCATCGGCGCCGCGAAGCGCTTCCCATCGCCGACCCGCTTCGCCGTTTCCTGCAGCATGCTGAGTTCCGAGGCGAGCGGCAGCAATTGCTTGGGATACGCCGCCCGCGACATCGGCCAAAGCCGAGTGCCGGAGCCACCGGACAAGATGACGGGATGGATCGCCGAAGTAGCGTTGAGCGATCCGCGCGTTTCGGCGGTGGCTTTTGCGTCGTCAGGCATAGCGATCATCCCATCGTGAAGGCGGCACAGTGTAATACGAACCGGCCGATAAAGTCATCTTCTCTTGGTGCGGTGCAACATTTTTTGGGAAAACTTGGCTAAAAGCCTCGCAAAAACAAACCAGTGGTGTCGGCAGCGGTGGATGTTTCGCGCTATTGGCGGGAAGCATACACCCCATCCCCCGTGAACTCATGGCGCTTCGATTGACAGGGCGTCCGCCGCTCTCTAGAACCGGTCTCGCATACGCCGTGTGAAAAACCCACTCTCGGTGGAGGGGTGGCCGAGTGGCCGAAGGCGGCGGTTTGCTAAACCGTTAAACGGGTAACTCCGTTTCGTGGGTTCGAATCCCATCCCCTCCGCCAACCTAACTTTATCATTCATGTGGAAATCGCCCCCTGGCTCGCTTGATGGCGCCTACTCGGCAGACAGGATAGAGGCGACCAGGAGAATACCGATGCATCACCGATCCGGTTTCGCGCGCATGGCGATCGCGGGCATCGCCGCCGCTCTAGCCGGCATTGCGGGCGCGCAACCTTTATCCGCCCAGGGCGTCATCGACGAATGGGCCACCGTCAAGGCGCCGCCCCCGCCGGTTCTTGGCCGGGTGACTGTGGATCCGAAGACCACCGCCCTGCTGGTGCTCGACCTGGCTCCCCAGACATGCAACGCCCAGCAGCGTCCGCGATGCATCGCGATGCTGCCGCGGCTCAAGCCGCTCTTGGCGAAGGCACGCGCCAAAGGCTGGTTCGTCGTCTACACGCTGGGTGGCGCCAGCACCCCGGCCGACATCCTGCCCGAGGTGGCGATGCTGGGTTCCGAACCGGTTTTAAAGTCGGGACCCGACAAGTTCGTCGCCACCGATCTTGAGAAGATCCTGAAGGACCACGGCATCAAGACGGTGATCGCGATCGGGGCCGCCGCTCACGGCGCGGTCCTGCACACCGCCGCCGGCGCGGCCTTTCGCGGTTTCGACGTGGTGGTCCCCGTCGATGGCATGGCTGCCGAGACCGCCTATGCCGAGCAATACACGGCGTGGGACCTGGTCAATGCGCCCAGGCTCAGCGACCGTGTGAAGCTTACCGCGCTCGATTGGATCGACTAGCCGTCATCCCTTCACCGGCGCTCGGGATCGCTGGCTCGCGGAGGCCAAGTTCATCATGTCTTCGATCGTACTCGACACAACACTCGGCTGGCGCGAGGTCGTCGCGATCGCCGAGGGGGCGGGATTGGGCCTCTCGGCGGCGGCCGGGGGGCGCATCGACGCGGCCCGGGCGGTGGTCGATGCCATCGTCGCGCGCGGCATCCGGGCCTATGGCGTCAATACGGGGGTCGGTGCCCTCTGCGAGGTGGTCGTCGATCGGCCGCTTCAGCGCCGGCTGTCGCGCAATCTGCTGATGAGCCATGCGACGGGCATCGGCGTGCCGCTGGGCCGTATCGAGACCCGCGCCATCATCGCCGCGGCCATCAATAATTATGCTCATGGCCATTCCGGCATTCGGCGCGAGGTGGTGCAAGGTCTGGCGGTCTTGCTGGAGCGTGACTGCATCCCCGTCGTCCCGGCGCGCGGCTCGGTCGGCTATCTCTCGCACATGGCCCATATCGGCCTGGTGTTGATCGGGGCGGGCAAGGCGGCCTGGAACGGCGAGGTTCTCGACGGCGGTGCCGCCTTGGACCGCATCGGCCAAGCGCCCCTGGTGCTCGAGGCGAAGGAAGGTCTCTCTCTCGTCAACGGCACGCCCTGCGCCACGGGGCTCGCCTGCCTCGTGCTCGCGCGCGGCGAAAATCTGCTGGCCTGGTCGGATGCGATCGCCGCCATGAGTTTCGAGAACCTGAGGGGCAATCCCGCGGCCTTCGATCCCGCGTCGCTCGCCCTGCGCCGCTCGCCGGGCCTGCAGGCGGTCGGCCGGTCGCTGCGCCGCCTGCTGGATGGCAGCGCCATCATCGCAGTAGGGACGGGGCGGGGGACGGGGGCAGGGGACGGGGCGCCGGCTGGGCGAACCCAGGAGGCGCTATCGCTGCGCGCCATCCCCCATGTCCATGGGGCCGCCCGGGATGTCCTGGCCGAGGCCGCCGCGGTCGTCGATCGGGAACTCGCCTCGGTCACCGACAATCCTCTGGTCACGGGGACACCCGACCAACCGGAAGTCCATTCGCAAGCTCATGCCGTCGGTGCCGCTCTGGCCTTGGCCATGGATAGTCTGGCCATCGCGCTCGCCGGTGTCGCCGCCATGTCGGAGCGCCGGTTCGACCGGTTGATCAACCCGCTCGTCAGCGGGTTGCCGCCGTTCCTGGCCGCTGATAGCGGGGTCGCGTCGGGTTTCATGATCGCGCAGTATGCCGCCGTCTCGCTCGTCGCGGAGAATCGGCGGCTGGCGCTGCCCGCCAGTCTCGACGGCGGCGTCACCTCCGCCCTGCAGGAAGACCATCTCGCTCATGCCACGCCGGCGGCGCTCAAGGCGCTTGCCCTGATCGAGAACGCGGAGAGGATCCTCGCCCTGGAATATCTGGCCGCCGCCCAGGCCTACGAGTTCCAGCGGGAGAGCCGCGCGCCCGGCACCGACCGGTTCTATTGCCTGCTGCGCTCCGTCCTTCCGGCCTACGCCGACGACCGCCCGCTCTCGGATGACATGGAGCAGGCCTGGCGTCTGATCCGCACGGCGGCGATGCCGGTATGAGGACACCGGAAGCTTGGCAATCGCGTCTTTTTCGTGTAGCCAGCGGGAAATTCAACCGCAGGTAATATTGTTCCATGATTTTTCGAATTTGGCTGGCGGCGTGCCTGGTCGCTCTCGCCGGCTGCTCGACCGACCGCGTGTCGATTGGGTATCGGCCGATCTCCGGCATTTACGCCCAGCAAGGGCAAGCCGTGGTGCAACTCGGCGATTTCGTTGATGCCCGGAAGGTCGATGCGCATTGGCTCGGTGCCATTCGCGGCGGGTTCGGCCAACCGCTCAAGGTGCTGGAGACCGACGCCCCGGCGACCGAGGTCGTCCGCAACGCGTTCGCGCAAGGCTTGGCGGCGCGCGGCATGCTCCGCGCCGCGACGGGCGCCCCCTATACCCTGACGGCGGAGATCGAGAAATTCGACTGCAGCCAGTATGTCCGCCGCGAGGCTCATGCCTGGGTTACCCTGACGCTGCGCGAAACGGCGAGCGGGCGGGCCGTCATGACCGAGACGTTCCGACGGGACGTCGTTCAGGATAATGCAAACTTGTTCGATGTCGGCGCATTCGCCTCGATCGACGATCTGCGCGCCGTCGCGATCGAGGCATTGCGGCGGGTCATCGACGCGTCGCTCGACAGCCCAAAGCTGAGGCTGGCGCTCGCCGCCGGCCCCTAACCAAGCCGGGCGGCGAGTCAGGCGGTGACGTCGACCGAGTTTTGGTCCTTGGAGAGTTGAGCGGCGGCCGTCTTCGCCGTCGCCGCGGCCGTCGCGGCGGCGGCTTGGTCCGCCTGCAGCTTGGAAGCGGCGGCTTTGTCGGATTGGTCCGTGGCGACGAGAGCGGCGGCCGTCTGCGAGGCCGTCGCGTCTTTCGCCGAAGTGGCCTTGTCCGTCGCGAGCTTCTGCGAGGCGGTCGCCGCCGCGCTGCTGCCGCTCGTGGAGGCGCCGGAGGAAATCAGGCTGGAAACCGAGGTGATCGCGCTCATGATGGTATCCTGGATGGGGGTACAGTTGCCGGTCCGCGGCGCGGCATCGACTCCGGCGCATGGACAGCTTCCCACGGCAGACCTTAAGGGTTCCTTAAGGTGTGTCGCCTCGCCGGGTATGTCGCCCGAACCATCCGCCTCTGATGCCCTACGGCCGCATCGTCTCCATACCGGTCACGCGGATCGCCGTGGCGGCGCCGGGCGATGCCAGGAAATCGATCAGCGTCTTGGCGGCGGCGGGGTCCTTCGAGTTGGCGGCGATGCCGGCCGCGTAGATCGTCACCTGCTGAACCTCGGCCGGGATGGGGCCGACGATGTCGATGCCGGGGATCGGCTTCAACTCGCTGATCTGCTGAAAGCCGATCTCCGCCTCGCCCTTCGCCACCACGCCACCGACCGGATCGCCCGGGATCATCCGGCTCTTGTCCTTGACCTGATCGGCGATGCCCAGGCGCTTGAAGAGGTCGGTGGACAAATAGACGCCGCTGGCGCTGTCCGAATAGGCGATCGACTTGGCACTGAGCAGCGTGCGCTTGAACGCTTCGACGGTGCTGATATCGGGCTTGGGCGCACCGGCGCGCACCGCCATGCCGATGCTGGACCGCGACAGGTCCACCCGGCTGCCGGGCAGCGCCCGCCCGGTCTTTATGAGTTGGTCCAAGGCGTACCCGACCATGAGCAGCACATCCGCCGGCTCGCCGCGCTCAAGCCGGCTCGGGATGGAGGTGGGGGTGGCACCCATCGACGCCCCCAACTCCAGCGCGGTCTTGTTGCCCGATTGCTTCTCGTATTCCGGTGCCAGCTCCCGGAACGCCGGCGTGAAGCCACCCGAACTGATCACATGGATTTCCGCCGCGCTTGCCGAGGCGCCGGGCAGCGGGACACCCGCCAGCGCCACCGCGGCGATGACCAGAAAAACCGAGATCCGTTTTATCATCGAGTCGTCTCCCCCCGAAATGGCCGACCCCTGAGCCGCTGGGCGATGCGGCGCGGGGACCGATGCCGCACTCTACCCCGATGGGGTAATGTCGCGTCCAGAGCCGGGATCATGCGCCGGTGCCTTTGGGTGGTTCCCTGAGGCTGAGCCGGCGTGGCAGTCCGATGACTCAACAGCGGTAGATGGCACGTATTCGCGGCGTTGACTGGTACCCTCTCCTCTTCCAGCCACCGTCGGCCTGTAGAGGAACAAGGCGCATGAAGCTCGGCGCCTGGAAGGCGTTGGCCGAAGCGGAAGGTCCGCTTCCAGTTACGCCGTTCCCGTTACCAGACGTTCCTTTTTTCCGTTCTGGTTCGGCAGCCACCCTTGTATATTTGCTCGCTGCATGTACACAGGAAAATCTCGCCTTCTGCCCTGATGAAACGGGAGCTGCGAGGTTGGCGCCGATATAGTCACTAGGGACATTTCGTAGTTCATGCAGCTTGCACATGTCAGAAATCATCTTGAGCACTAACGTGCCCACGTCCCCCGCCATTGTAGCGAAAGGGGCAGCTTATTTTCCGCGCCGACTTCACTTTGCCGATAAAGAAAATCAGACTCAGCAAGTCGATGAAGCTGGCATGCTCGCTCTTGGCGGGCAGCTGATCGTGCTAGGTGAGCCTGGCATGGGCAAGAGCGAGCTGATGTGCGAACTCGGGCGGAGGCTCGGCGTCGGGCCTGTCACAGCGACGCGCTTCATTAACAGCAGGAACCCGGCGACGCTGATCCCTGATGGCAGGCCGCTCCTGATCGATGCCCTAGACGAGGCAATGTCTCGGCGCGAGGGCGACGCCATAGACGCCATCCTCGCGCAACTCGAAGAGGCTGGTTCCCCTGAATTCATCCTCTCGTGCCGGTCGCGCGAATGGCAGGCCCGCAGTGTCACCAATCTGCGCCAGCTTTACGGCACCGATCCACATGTCTTCACGCTCGAGCCCCTGAATCGTGACGAGGCGCAGCGCTTCCTCATCATGCGGCATTCCTCGGTCGACGCTGATCATGTCCTCAGCCATCTCGAAACACACGGTCTCGAAGAGCTATATCGCAATCCTCTGACGCTGGCGTCGATGGGCCGGGTCGCCGAAAGCGATACGCAGTTACCGGCAACCCGGGCCGATCTATTCGGACGCGTCTGCACGCTAACCTGGCCCGAACACGACACTGACCGGCAGGAGGCTGGCCTATCGCAGATTAGCCAGGACAATGCTTTAGACGCGGTCGGCGCTATCGCCGCAAGCCTTCTTTTTGCCGGCAAAGAAGCGGCGAGCGCGGCCGGCGCCGCACAGGTCCTAGAAAATGATATCCGGCTCGCCGACCTTGAGCGGCTGCCACAAGCTGGGGCCGCCCGCGCTGTCTTCTCCTCCAAGCTGTTCCAAAGCGTCGGCACATCGCGAGCGAAGCCGATCCACCGGGTTATCGCCGAGTTTCTCGGTGCGCGCTGGCTAGCGCGGCAAACTGGGACACCGCGCGCGCAACGCCGTTTGCTTGCGCAGCTCCATAGTAGCGGCGGCGTTCCCGCAAGTCTGCGCGGACTGCACGCATGGCTCGCTTATCATAGCCCCGCGATGGCAGAACGGGTGATCGCTGCCGACCCTTATGGTGTTCTGCGCTACGGCGAGAGTGGGGCGATGACCCCGCGTCAGGCCAATTGTCTGTTCGACGCGCTTTGCGCGCTTGCCGAGGAAGACCCCTATTTTCGTTCGGCGGATTGGGGTAGCCGCGCCGCCGCCGGCCTGATGATCCCAGCACTCACGATCAGGATTGGCACGATCATCGCCTCGGCGGAAAGCAGTACACATTTACGCTTGCTGCTCATCGAAGGACTAAAAGGTACACCCCCTCGTCGCCAATCTGGCGGGCCAGCTAGAAACCATTGTGCTGTCGCCCGTCCATACCTACCGCGAGCGCCAAGACGCGGCGGAGGCGCTGACGCCCTATCGCAACCGGACGTGGTGGCAAGCTATCATCGAGACGCTGCTCGATCAGGCCGGTGAGGATGCATCGCGCCTCGCCCGCAATTTGATCGAGAAAATCAACGCCGACGTGCCCGACGATTTGCTTGTCGCAGTGCTTTTCGCCGAAATGGGGGTGACAAGCTGTCCACTCCCGCGTCGTAAGGGTCGGCGAGCTCGAACCTTGCGCCATTATAACCGGTTGCTCGACGCGATCGAGACTACGCGGCTTTCTGGTATGCTCGATCTGATCGTAGATTATGCTGACCTCCTGCGTGAGTCCGACTGGCAGAATTCGAACGATGTCGCCGAGATCGTGGCGCACCTGATCGTCCGCGCGATCGACGAAGCTGTGATCGGGCCCGATCAAGGTCAGATGCTATGGCGGTGGCTCGGGGTGATCCAACATGCCCGGCAATTTCACCGAGACATCAAAAAGGACTTGGTCGATCGACTGTCGACGCACGACAACCTGCGTCACGGGGTCCAATCCTATGCATTCGAGTATGCCCGGATCGACAACAGCCTGTGGGTAACGGAGATGGACCTGCAAGGTCGGCTTGTTGGGGTATCGACGCGGACACATGATCTCGTCTGGGCGCTCGATCAACTTGCGAACGGCGGCACCAATGATCCGGCATTACGTGAGGACTGGTGCGATCTAATGCGGTTGGCCTGTTCGCCTGAGGGTCTCGATCCGGCGGTGCGTAAGGCGGCCGAGCGCTTCAGGCGTGGCGACACGCAGCTTGGGGCATTTTTGCGAAAGCTAGAGAATCCGAAAAAACCTGCATGGGAGGTGAAGCAGGAGAAAGACGCCGCAAAGTACGAACGCAAACGGCGCGCGGCGTTTGCAGCCGACCGCCGGCAATTCGAAAACGACCGCACAAACCTGCGGGCCGGTGTTTTCAACGCTATCCTGAAGCCGGCACAGGCATATTTCGGGTCATTCAGCGACCTTTCACGTGACCAGCCGCCTATCGAGCGCGTTGCTGAGTGGCTCGGTCCGGAGTTGCGCGGCGATGCCCTTATCGGCTTCGAGGCTGTACTCCATCGTAATGATCTGCCCACCGCAGCCGGGGTTTGTGAGGGGTTTGCTAAAGGGGTCACATATAATTTCTGCTTCCCTTTAATGGCAGGGCTATTCGAGCGGATGCGCATCGGCAAGGGAATCGCCGACATCTCACTCGATCTCAAAATTCTTGGGCTGCTGCTCTGCTACAATGATGATTGGGGACACGATGATGATCTCCCAACCCTTATTGATGCGCTAGAGGCGGCAGCGCTGCCGACGCAGGATGCACGGGAGGCCTTTGCACGATTGTGGATCGAACCTTCACTCTTCGCCGGCTGCGAACATGTTGCCGGCCTCTACAAACTCGCAAATGATCCCAAATGGCAGGCCACCGGCGGCGCAGTGGCAGCGGGCTGGCTCATGCGATTTCCCGAAGTCCCCGACGCAGTTGAAATGGAACTCGTCAACTGTCTCACGCACAGCGGCGCGCTCGGCGCGTTACGCGATGTCGCCGAAGTACGCGCGACAAATGTTTTTCGCAATTTCGACCATCTGTTCGCCTGGCTTGCGATAGATGTCCTTGTGCGTTTCGAAGCGGTCATTCCCGATCTCTTCGGGGTAGGTGCCCGCAATCCCGAATTCATCTGGTTCTTACGCAACCGCTTTCAGCTGAATCGGCATGGTGCCATTTCGCCGATCGACGTTACTCAAGCCAAATGGATCATCTCGGAATTTCGCATGATTTGGCCTTACTCCGTTCTCGATGGGAGCGGTTCGGGCGATACCAATTCCTATGACGCCGCCGACTTCCTCCGCGCCTTGCTCGGCAGGCTTGCCGACAATAGTAGCCTTGAGGCGAGCGCGGCATTGGGGTTTCTAATCGGCCAACCCAAGGACAGCTATAGTGATCTAATCCGGCATATGGCGGCCGAGCAACTCCAGAAACGGGCGGAAGAGAATTTCTCAGCCCTCGCGCCCATGGGCTTGGGCCAATTGCTTACCGACGGACCGCCATTCAACATAGATGACCTCAAATCTCTGGTGCTTGAGGAGATCGCGGTCGCGCAGGCGAAGCTTGTTGGCGATGATATCGATCAGGTCCGCGATTTCTGGGGCGACGCCGGCATCCCCTATGACGAGAACCGCTGCCGCGACCGTCTTGCCGCCATGATCGGCCCCGAGCTCGCCCGCTACGACGTCCAACGCCTCACTGAGGCAGACATGCCCAAGACAAAGCGTGCCGATCTGGCGTTCGCGCGCGGGCAGTTGCAACTGCCGATGGAGGTCAAGGGCCAGTGGCATGGCGAGGTCTGGGATGCCGCTATTGGCCAGCTGGATGCGCAATACTTAATCGATTGGCGCTCGGAACAACGCGGCATCTATTGCATACTTTGGTTCGGGGATTTACTGGCTGCGTCTGGTCGCAGGCTGAAAGCTCTGCCGAAGGGCATTGTGGCACCGAAAACTGCCGACGAGATGCGGCGGGTGCTGGTGGAACGCATCCCGGACGCGCGCCGGGCGCTAATCGATGTCGTGGTACTTGACCTAACGGCCGGCAAGCCGCGAACTGAGACGGTCGGCGGCATATGAGAAGCATAGAGACGAGTTGAACGACCTACTTGGGCGCGCGAAGCAGCCGGCACTGCGATCCGAGCGCAAATGACGGCTTCCGGCACCGAGGCCGGACGTCGAGCGGCCAGAGCCAAGGTCTGCATCGGGTCGAACCCTGTCGGGCGCCGTGACGGCTCGGCGTCGATCGTTTGCGAGCAGGCCGGCGAGCGCGGATGATGCCAAATCGTGCTAGAGATTGATGCATTCAAAGTCACACAATCCGATCCCGAAAACCCACGCGCATAAGCCCTTGTCGCGCCGGCTCTGAGCCCCCTCGCGATGCCCCGTAAACTGGCGAAAATGGATGGCGCCAGCACTACCTGAAATTGACAATTTTCCGCGTTCATGTGACCATCGCACCGCTGAATAATACTTTGTCGGGTAAAGTAGATCAGGGGGCCGAAGTCGCACAGGTTGTAGCGGAGCGGGGTGTCGACTTGTCCGGCGGCGGGATCTGGGGTGCCAAACCTCGGTGGCGAAGTCCTTCGGATGGTGGCGTCTTGCCGACTGCGCCGTGGTGTGACCGATGAGCCGGCAATCGGAGCGCATCTTCCGCGACGCCGCGATCGAGCGGCTCTCCTCGCCCGACCAGCTCGACAAGCTCGTCGGCATCACGCGACCGGTGGATTGGCTTGGCACGGGGGTGATCGCACTCGCCATCGCCGCCCTCGTCGCGTGGGGTGTTCTCGGGCGGATTCCGACACGGGTGGCCGGCGAAGGCCTCTTGATCGGCGATAGCGGCAAGATCATCGATGCGGTCGCCGCCATGGGCGGGCGCCTGACCTCGATCGATGTCGCTGTCGGCGACAGGGTGACCGAAGGCCAAGTGATCGCCCATCTTTCCCAGGCCGGCCTCGAACAGCGCCACGCCGCCGCCGTCGCCGTGGTCCATGAGCGCGAACGGGAGCACGCCGACCTCGTGGCCGCGATCGACCAGGAGCGGGCGGTCAAGACGGCGAACCTCGCCGCGCGGAAAGCGGGTCTCGACCAGACGATCGCCGCCGCGACCGACCGCGCGGCGGTGCTGGCAAGCAGCATCAAGATAGGGGAGGGGATGCCCAAACAGGGCCTCGCGACCCAGCCCGATCTCGAGCAGATGCGCGTCGAACTCTATACCGTCCGCCAGCGCATCACCGATGCCCGCACCGAAATCCTGGGCCTCGAGGCCGCCACTCTCGACCGCGATACGCAACGGGCGCATGACCGGCTGGTCTCGCAGTTCCGTCTCGACGATGCCCACCGGGAGGCCGAGCAGCAGGCCGATGCGCTCGACCGCGAGACGCGGATCACCAGCCCCGCCACGGGGCGGGTCACCGAGATCAAGGGATCGTCAGGCGCGGTGCTCGCCATGGGGATGCCCGTGGCGGCGATCGAGACGGGCGGGGACACGCTGCAGGCGATCCTCTATCTGCCGGCCAATTCCGGCAAGACG